>Ga0310344_10002112_pt1 | contig 14986 bp, 13 predicted proteins | sample HC15DNA20200_MG_FD_203801 | JGI IMG/M metagenome (GOLD analysis project Ga0310344, IMG submission 203801) | Marine microbial communities from station ALOHA, North Pacific Subtropical Gyre - HC15-DNA-20-200_MG | ecosystem: Environmental > Aquatic > Marine > Oceanic | place: Pacific Ocean: North... | reverse complement strand
AATGTAAGAAATATGGATACCTGTTAGGGGTCAAATGACAGTCTACGGTCAGGCAGTTGGTGTGTTGGTCGATGTTTTTGGGAGACACCATGAGTGATACAGATCCGGTTGAAATTGGAAAACGAGTTGTCGATAGCGGATGCTCTGAGCCACCTCATAATCGGGTCACTCAGCGGCTTAGTGAGATTGATGATGGAGTAGCTGTTGTTGAATCCTTTTCGCACTGTTGGGCTTTGCAGACGGAAGAGGGTCTTGTTTGTGTGGATGCGAGCGGGCCGCGCACCGGTTCTGCGGTAGTGAAGGCTCTTCGTGGATGGTCGAAAAGTCAGATTCACACACTGATTTATACGCATGGCCATCTTGACCATGTGGGCGGCAGTGGCTCATTTCAGTCTGATGCTGATGAGCGTGGGAACAAAAGCATCAGGGTTGTTGCTCACGAGAATGTGACTTCTCGCTTTCGCCGTTATGAGCAGACCAACGGGTGGAATCTTGCAATCAATCGTCGTCAGTTTGGAGGAGTCCGTGCAGACCTTGGACTGAGAGAAGAGGAGGTTTCTTTTCTTCCAGACGATTTAGTGGAACCAGAGTTAACGTATCGCGACGTTTTGGAACTAGATGTGGGTGGGAGGCAACTTGAATTGCATCATGCGCGTGGCGAAACCGATGACCACACATGGCTATGGGATCCTAGTAGGAGAGCTGTATTTGCTGGAGATTTTGTAATTTGGTTGTTCCCTAACGCAGGAAATCCGCAGAAGGTGCAGCGGTACCCAATCGAATGGGCCGCAGCTTTGCGGGAAATGCTAGCTATTGGTGCGGAGAAGGTTTATCCGGCTCATGGCTTACCGATTGTCGGGCGGAGACGGGTGGAAACGGTTTTGGGAGATATTGCTGAGGCTCTTGAGTATCTAGCGGAATCCACTCTCGCCTTAATGAACGAAGGAGCGACTCTTGATGAAATTATCCATTCAGTACGAGTTCCCGATCATTTGGCAGATCGCCCTTGGTTAGCTCCACAATACGATGAGCCGGAGTTTGTTGTTCGTAACATTTACCGGCAGTTTGGGGGTTGGTGGGACGGTAACCCCTCAAATCTTAAGCCGGCTCGAGAGGCAGTTCTTGCAGCCGAAGTAGTCAGCCTTATTGGTTCTGTCGAGACAGTAATTGATCGTGCTCACTCATTGAGTGAGTTGGGAGACATTCGTCTAGCGTGTCATCTAGTTGACATTGCTGTGAGTGCAGAACCCGAACATGAGGGTGCCCACCGCGTCCGAGCGGAGATTTATTGGAAGCGCCGTCTCGTCGAGCATTCGCTAATGTCAAAGGGTGTTTATGCTGCCGCTGCGCGCGAATCGGAGAAAACTCTTGACAAAATAGCAGACAGGATTTCTAAGAGAGATGAGACTGGTCGACCCGTTCAAGGCTAGAGCCCAGGACACCTTTAGCGAGGTGGGGGAGTCCGTCTAATAAATCGAGGGTTAAGTGTCCCCGGTCCAGCCTTGGAGGTTTAGCTATGTCATTTGTCATCATGGAGAAGGTGGAAAGTCCCGGGGCTAGATCGGTAGCTCGGATAGCAGAACTCAGATGAGCAGCATGTGAGACACCAACTGCACTTTCGAATAGAGAGGTGATGAGGAGCCCAAGACCTGCCGATCGCACACGAGAGGCTATGTCGGCCGCCACTACTATTCCCCCTACAGCTGATGGTTTTAGAACTATTATGTCCGCTGCGCCCGCTGCGATTATTGCAGTTACGTCTTCCAAAGACACCGCTGTTTCATCTGCGGCTATTGGAATTGGAGAAGCGGATCGCACTTCGGTCAAGGCGGCGATTCCTGACACCGGCTCCTCAACAAATTGGATATCCAGATGTTCCAGACGCTTTAGGTTATTGATGGCATTTTTTTTCTCCCAAGCGCCGTTTACATCAAGACGGATGTTCACTCCGGGTCCTACAGCGTGGCGCAGAGCAGAGATCATTCTGTCGTCATCTTCTATATCTGCAAATCCGATTTTTACCTTTACGGTTGTATACCCCCGTTCTATAGCTGATTGGGCTGCAACTGTGATTTCATTTGGTGTCCTGCCGCTAAGAAGAATGGAAATGGGAAAAGAATTTGGGCTGGTCATGTCAAGTCGTTTGTGGAGCGGATGGCCAGCGGCTTGGGCGTCAAGATGTAATAGAGCGCCGTCAATAGCGGCTCTAGCGGTTGGTAAAGCGGGGGGCTCGTTTCTGTTTCCATCGGCTAGCCAATCAAGAATGGCCTGACGGGATTCCTCAAGTGTTTCATTTGTAAAGCTGTGAAGTGGTGCTGCTTCACCCCAGCCTTTGTTTCCTTTACTGTCGGAAAGAGCTAGAAGCAAGATCTGACGGGTAGCAATCAAGCCGTGGTTTGTAGTTACTGGTCGGCGCAATCGAAGTGTGTGTTCGAAAAGACGAGCGTCCACGATCTCGCTATTGGTCATCTCGTTCTTTCTGTATCGGTGATATCCAAGAATTCAGTTATCGCCTTGGTGACCGCCGGTAGGTTCTCGTAATGTGCAGCATGGCCAGCTCCCGAAATCACTGCGGTCGAAGCTTTCCTTAATCGGGAGGCGAGACGAACAGCGAGACGACGATACTTGATGTCCTCCTCGCCTACCAGAAGTAAAACTTGATTACGGATCAGATCTAGATCTTCCCAAAAGGATGGTTGAGAACCCGTACCTGAACCGAGCAAACTGGCTATTAATCCATCCGGATCGTTGTCGAGACGTTGTTTACGGGCTTCAGCAAGGGTCGAATCATCCAGGCGAGTTTGTGAAGAAAAGATAGGAAGCTCCGCCCAGTAGTCGACAAACCATTCGAGTCCTTTTTGGGCAATATTCTCAGCGAGAGAAGAGTCCGTCCGGCGTCGGGCTGCTCTTTCAGTATCCGACGAAATCCCGGCAGTACTGCCGAGGAGAATTAGCGAACGTACACGATCTGGGTGCTTCGCTACTAAACCAAGAGCAATTCGACCACCCATGGAGTAGCCGAGCACGTCGGCATCTTCGATGCCATGCCCGTCAAGTGTGTCGATAAGTGAGTCGAGGGTAGATGCAAAACTTTGACCCGGGGGGGGCAGAAGTCCTGTTCGTCCATGGCCAGGAAGGTCAACTGCAATCACAGTTCGGCGATTAGTCAGTGTCTCTCCTAATGGCCACATGGTTTTAGTTGACCCAGTAAATCCGTGGAGAAGGAGAAGAGCAGGTCCAGCTCCTTTAAGCTCTGTGTAGAGGTGCGGTTTCATAGGAGCGACTCAGATTTCAAGGCGAGAGCTACTGCAGTGGATGTTTCGAGATGTATTTTCACGTTTTTTGCAGGATCGACGGGTACATGGACCATATGAAGTCCGGGATCGTTGAGATTCTTTTCTAATGACACTTGAAGAATTTCAGGATTAGTGGCTTGCACGTATGAAGAGCTAGCGAGCTCCGCTGTTCTGGATAGGTCGAGTCCGTGTGGCGTATGGAAGAGTCGATGGTGATCTAAATTTAACGAATTAGTGATTGGCAGGAACGAGAAGATACCGCCGCCGTTATTGTCAGCCACAACGACAGTGAGATTCGCGCCGAGTCGTCCAGCAGCAGTCAATCCCGAGAGGTCGTGTAAAAGCGCCAGATCTCCTATGAATAGGACCGTGGGAATATTGCTTCCAATCGCTACTCCAAGTGCCGTCGAGACCTGACCGTCGATTCCGTTTGCCCCGCGATTTACGATCACATTTAGTTCATTATTCGATGATGTTAGGAAGGCATCTAAATCCCGGATTGGCATTGAGTTAGAGACGACTAAGTTCAACGGATTCTTGAGCCTGCCGAAGGCAGTTGCTATGGAAGGCTCGTCGAAGGTTGAAGAAGCGACTACTTCCGCAACGGCAGCGGCAGTAATTCTTTGAGCTTCTCTCCAGGAATGAGTCCAATGGGTATTTTTATTCTCAGGGGCCTTGACTGTTGAAGCCCAGCTGCCGGGGTCAGAGGTGATTCGATCTGTAACGGCGAATACTGGGTCGGGGTGACGGCCAAGATGATCTATCGAGAGAACGATCTTTGGTCGGTTTTTTTCTAGCCAGAGTTTGTACTGCTTGGATGTAGGCATTGCTCCAAGTTGTATGAGAATTTCAGGGACATGTTTGTCAGCCCACATTGTCTTGAACAAATGTTCGCCGCAGCTCACAACTGGCGTTTTGCCGATTTGAATTCCGTACCGGAGTCCAGATGCTGGATCTGCAATGAGTGGCCAGCCAGTACGTGTCGACAGATCGGCTATAGCGTTTAGGCCTGCTCTATCTAGATCCATAGGGCCAGCGACTAGCAATCCTCGAGGAGTGTCAGGTAACGGTGATGGTGACGGTGATATTCGGGTTGAAGATTTTGGTTTAGAGAGGAGCTTTGTCGGAGGTGAGTCAATAGCCGATGGCTCTAGAGGTTCACGAATCGGCCAGTTCAAATGAACAGGGCCAGGGGGTTTTCCAGCTGCTTTTTTAAGTAGCAGTAGAGCGAGCCGAGCGGAGGTTTTGGGTTTCTTGGTTCCAGCGACAGGAGCTTGGATGTAGTGGCGTGTGTGTTTGCCGTAGAGGTTCTGCTGGTTAATTGTTTGAGGGGCTCCACGTTTTTGAAGTTCAGGTGGTCGGTCGGCAGTAATTACTATCAGGGGAACTCCGGAATAAAAAGCTTCGATCACTGCTGGTAAGTAGTTCGCGGTAGCAGTACCAGAGGTACAGATCAAGGCCACGGGTCGTCGGGTTATTTTTGCAAGCCCCAGAGCGAAGAAACCGCCGGAACGCTCGTCGAGATGAATGGAAACTTCTATCCCTTCTGTCCTATCTGCCGCAATGGTTATAGGGCCAGAGCGCGAACCCGGCGAGATCGCAACATGTTTAACCCCACCAATCTGCAGTTGCGCGAAAAAAGCTCTTAAGGAGGCCTGCACATAGGCTGGGTCTGTTTGGAGGTTGTTCATATTGATTCCGATGCAGCGATGATAGGACCGAGCATTGCGCGTAGCTTCGTATCGGTTTCGAGCAGTTCACGGTCAGGGTCGCTACCAGCAACTACACCTGCTCCTGCATAGAGGAGAGCCCCTGAATCTCTTAGTAGTCCCGATCGTAAGGCAACACGAAATTCGCCGTTTCCGTGAGCGTCTAGCCATCCGACTGGTCCAGCAAACCAACCCCTGTCAATACCCTCGTACTTTTCTCGAAGAGTGCTTGCAAGATCGGCAGGATCTCCAGATACAGCTGGGGTCGGGTGTAATGCGTCAACTACTTCAAGAAGTCCTCGATTAACGGGAAGTTCTGAATGTATTGGGGTGTATAGATGTTGAATTCCTTGGAGCCGAAACAGCTGAGCTTCTTCTGGGTGATGAGGGTCGAGACCTAGAAGTGTGAGAGTTCGACAGATGGCATCCACTACCATCTCATGCTCGAATCGTTCTTTGGGACTAGTAAGTAAGCCCTGTCCGAGTGCTAGGTCGACAGCGTGTTGGTGATGCCGAGCAGCCGACCCTGCGAGAGCGGCGGTATGTAGATGTCCCGCACGGACGGCGGCAAGTCGTTCGGGAGTAGAGCCAATAAATTTGTGTGGACCGCCGGGAACTTGAAAAGTTACGCAGGAAGGATACTGGGAGCGAAGGGTTGCTAATAGAAGTACAGAATCGGCTTGTTGAGCAACGGACATCGAGCGACAAGGCACTGCTTTCTTGAGTTTTCCATTACCAATTGCCGTGAGGGCTATGCGAACAAGTTGACGGTAGTGTTCGCGTTCACTGGGGTTACTCCAGTCATTGGGGTCGACAACTTCAGGGACAAGAGGTGCAGGTGCTGGGACTGAAGGTCTGTTGGTTGATTCCGTTTCTACGGTCGTAAGCCATGTGCGATCTCTGTTGCGGAGAATCTGTATAGCCGGGAGGACTAGTCGTCCCACACCGAAATCTGTCCAAGTTCTGTCGTAGAGCTTATCGTCAAAGGCAAAACCCGCTGCGAGTCGTGGCGCTGGAGCTTCGTTTGGAGCTATAAGGTTGATCTGGTCAAAAACTTCTTGAGCAGCAGCTCCTGCCTGTATGAATCGATCTTCGCCGGTGAATTCGAAGCTCATTATGGCTCCGAGACCCACCCAAGACGTTTCCTCAGAAGGGATTTCCCAAAACCAAGCGTTTTCAGGATTAGCTGGTAACCACGCAAGTGGGTCAGAAGAGGGGATACCCGGGGTTATTTCTACGGTTGTTAGTGTTCGTGATACGCCTGGGGTATTCGAGTCGGAGTTCAGATCCATTCGCACCGAATCTCCAATTCGTGCGCGGTGGATAGCGCGTCGGCGAGAGTATGTTTTGCGCCATCTTGAAGCCGGTTACGCGCTTCAGCAGTAAGAGATTGATGGAAATGTCCGGCGATGAGACGTACTACAACCGGCAGTAAGGTCTGAATAATTTCAACAAGGTGAGCTTCTTCGCTAGCCCTGAGAGTTTCCATTGTGTGTGTTTGGAACAGATCGATGGCTCTATTGACTATTTCTTCTGTATGTTCTGCATGATCAGATGCAAGTCGGATTAACTCTTGTAGGGGTATACCAGCTTCGCTAATTACTAAGCCGGCTTGCACCATTGTCACCGCGTTTTGGTCGAATCGAGGACTTCCGCTTTGTTTCGTTGTTGAAGGTTTGGCGGCGGAGCTGAAGGGCCGGAGTAGTCCATTGTCAACAAGCAGAGCCACGAGGCCCTCTGGGACACCTGCCTGCTCAGCTACTTCGGATCGTGTCAGTGTGGGCCTATTTCCCGCCAGTTGTCCGAGACCTGTTGAAGGGAGGTCACCTAGTTCATGGATCTGAGCAAGGGTGAACCCTTCCCGAGCCAGATGCCGAATTTCTGCCAACCGTTCGACATGGGCGTGTTCGTATTCGGCGTGACGTCCAACGCGACGTGGTGGCGGAAGTAGTCCTCGTCGCTGGTAGTACCTGATTGTGTCGACGCTCAGGCCCGAAACACTTGCAAGTTGCTCAACTCGGAGCCTTTGTTGAGAGACATTCTCCATTTACTAAGTGTACGAGTATTAACTCTGAGCGTTGGTACTCGTAGAATATATGGTCCACACAGCGTTTTGGGAGCTGATGTGGCACCATGGTGTGTGATGCATCGTCCGCCAGTTGATTACATAGCACGAACTAGAGAGCAGTATGCGTCTCTAGGTTATGAGCCTTACAGGTGGGCTGAACACCGTGACTCACCACCCTGGGTACCGTTACTCAAACCTTTGGCAGATTCTAAGATGCTGCTTCTTGCTTCAGGTGGTGCATATAGAAAAGGTCATGTCGCTTTCCATTGGAACGATGACACGGGGATCCGTTTGCTTAACACCAACCAGCCAGCGGCAGATGTCAGGCTAACTCACTTTGCGTATGACTTGGAGCCTGCGCGCCGGGATCCGAACATTGTGTTTCCAAGTGACCGCTTGCGTGAGCTAGTGCGGGAAGGTGTCATCGGGGGGCTGGCTTCAGAGGCCGTTACCTTTATGGGGGGAATTTATTCAGTTCGACGTGTAGAGGAGGAGCTGGCACCGGCGGTTGTTGAGGTAGTGCAAGAAATGGATGTGGACCTTGCGTTACTTGTTCCTGTGTGACCGGTCTGTCATCAGACCGTGGGTCTGGTAGCGAGAGCGTTAGAAGCCTCGGGTATACCAACTCTTTGCCTGACAGCGGCATACAGCATTACGGCTTCGGTTAATCCCCCGAGAGCAGCCTTTGTCGATTTACCCCTCGGTTATACAGCGGGTCGACCTGACGAGCCGAATTTCCAGCTCGATCTACTAAGAAAGGCTCTTATGGCTTTTGAGAGCGCCACAGTTCCCGGAACAATTGTAGAAACGGGTATTCGATGGTCGGATGATGAGTCTTGGAAAGATGGGGCGACCAGTGGACTCAATAATGGTGTAACTGTTGTGGAAGGTGATAGCCGTCAGCCGCGGAATATGGAGCCACAGTACCAGTATGAAGAGGACCGCCTTGCTGTAGAGACAGACTGATGTTGACGGTTTACTTAGGCCAGTATGAGATTTGAGAATTTGGGTGCTCGAGCAGTGACCTTGTGGTTTGTTAGATACAGCTTTAGCTGTTCGAGGTTAGTAAAAAGTGAGCATGGCTCCTCAAAATAAGATTTACTTGTATAGCATCGGTCAGTTTTTTTGGACAATCTCGAATTCAGACCTTCGAAGAGTGAGGGCTCTGGCAGGTGGTAATACCAGAAATTTGAATCGGGAGCTTGATGTCTAGTTCAGTGATTCTCTTTGTTTGCACAGGTAATATCTGTCGTTCGCCAATGAGTGAAGCAACGTTGCGTCACTTTTTAGGCGCTGGCGATGGAATACCCGTCGTAGCATCCGTTGGTACTAGCGTTGCAGGAGAAGTCCCAGCAACAAAACACGCGGTTTCTGTCCTAGCTAAGCGCGGAATAGGATTGTCGGAACATCGGAGTCGCCATCTGGAGCGAGATGATCTTGTTTCAGCAGATTTGATAATTGTCATGACGCGACAGCATGAGTTAGCTGTCGGGCTTCTAGATCCTGAAGCGCGTTCTCGCACTTTTCTCCTAGGCGAGTTGGTACGGCTTGCAGGTCAGGTCGGCCAACGCTTATCTGGACAATCGTTGAGAGAATGGGTTTGGAAAATAAACAATGCTCGTGGTGGATATATGATCACGGGACGTCTCGCTGACGAAATCGCTGATCCCTATGGCGAAACTGTCGAAGTTTATGAGCGGTTGGCTGTTCGGTTGGATGGTTATTGCGGAATACTTGCCCGGCTAGTTCAGTGTCAGGTGTGAAACGGGGTCTTAGGCAACGTGAATCTTTCATTTAGTGAAGAAGAAGTAGCGTTTGCGGAGGAAGCTCGGACCTGGTTGGAGTCTCACCTGGTTGGGGAATACGCCCAACTACGTGGTCGGGGCGGGACTGGTAGAGAAGATGTTGCGCCAGAATTGCTGATTGCTTGGGAGCGAGAAATGGCCTCCGGCGGTTGGCTAGGTCTTGATTATCCTAAGGAATTCGGTGGGCGGGAAGCAAGTCTGTTTGAACAAGTTCTTTTTCATCAAGAGTATGTTGAAGCTCGAGCGCCAGGACGAATCCCAAATATTGGATTGACACTTCTGGGTCCTACCCTTTTGACTTTCGGAACGCCTTCTCAGCAGCGGCGTTTTATACCGAAGATTCTCTCGGGAAAACAGTTCTGGTGCCAAGGTTATTCTGAACCTAACGCTGGTTCGGATCTGGCGGGTATTTCTACTCGGGCGGAACTTCGTGGTGGGTGCTGGTATGTGTCGGGTCAAAAAACCTGGACATCCCTAGCGCGATATGCACAGTGGATGTTTCTCTTGGCTCGAACCAGTTCAGAAGATGAAAGCCACCGCGGTCTTTCTTGCATCCTTCTTCCGATGGAGCAATCTGGTGTTGCGATTAAGCCTATTGTGCAACTGACCGGTGGATCAGAGTTTAGTGAAGTGTTTTTTGATGAAGCTGAGACTGAGGCGGATCTCGTCGTTGGTGCTGTCGGTGAAGGTTGGAAAGTGGCAATAGGTACCCTCGGTTTTGAACGTGGGGTGGCGACTCTTGGGCAGCAGACAAGCTTTCGTCAGGAATTAGATTCACTTTTAAGATTGGCTAGGCAAAATGGTGTAGATCAGAATCCGGTAATCCGACAAGAGCTTGCACGAATGAGTTCTGAACTTCAGATTATGAGGTGGAATAATCTTCGAATACTCAGTGCGGTTGATTCGGGTGGAGCTCCTGGTCCTGAGATGTCTATTGGTAAACTTTTCTGGGCTAAGTGGCATCGCCGGCTCGGAGAGTTAGGGATACGAATCCGGGGCACGAGCGGTATGGTTTCTGACACCGTTGAGAATTCGGCTACGGCGCTGCAAGCTGGTTCAGCAGAGTTGGATTATCGGCTTGACGACCTTCAGCGAACCTTTCTCTATAGCCGTTCTCATACTATCTATGCTGGCACCAATGAGATCCAACGCAACGTGATTGGGGAAAGAGTTCTAGGTCTCCCCAAGGAGCCCCGTTAGTACATCTCCCCCAAGGTCGCGTATGGTCGATTCTGGAGTGCGACTTGAGGAGTATTTGTGGGTGATGCTTACATCGTGGACGCCGTCCGTACGCCTACGGGAAGACGGGGTGGTGGCCTTTCAGAAGTTCATCCGGCTGATCTTGGAGCTCACGTTATTTTGGCCCTGCTTGAGCGAACGGATCTAGACCCGGCGGCGGTTGACGACGTGGTATTCGGGTGCGTAGATGCTTTGGGTCCACAGGCTGGTGATATAGCGCGAACTTCCTGGCTTGCTGCTGGTCTTCCGGAGGTTGTTCCAGGTACAACTATTGATCGTCAATGTGGATCTGGACAACAGGCCATCAGTTTCGCAGCCATGGGAATTTGGTCGGGAGTGCAGGATCTTGTTGTGGCGGGTGGAGTGCAAAATATGAGCATGATCCCTATTGGTCTCGCACTTGAGGCAGCGGTCCCCTATGGACATGAGAATCCATATTCTGGATCTTCTGGTTGGGTACGACGTTATGGAACCCAGGAAGTTAGTCAGTTTCGCGGTGCTGAGTTGATTGCGAAACGGTGGAATATTACGCGTAAAGAGATGGAAGCGTTTGCTTTAGAAAGCCATAAGCGAGCAATTCGAGCTATCAATTTAGGTCGTTTCTCTGCTGAGATTGCACCGCTGCTAGGGGTTATGCATGACGAAGGTCCTAGGAGTGACACCACTCTCGAGCAAATGAGTGCCCTCGAACCGCTGTCTGAAGGAGGGAGACTAACAGCTGCCCTATCTAGCCAGGTAAGCGACGGGGCAGCTGCGTTACTAGTGGCTTCTGAAAATGCCGTTAAACAACATGGACTTGTCCCAAAGGCTCGAATCCATCATGTGAGCGTGTGTGGTGACGATCCTATATACATGTTGACTGGGCCAATTCCAGCGACCACTCGAGCGCTTGCTCGCACTGGACTGTCAATTCATGAGATCGACCTCTTTGAATGTAACGAAGCGTTTGCGTGTGTGCCACTGGCATGGATGAAGGAACACAATGTCCCGCATGAGAGAGTTAATGTAAATGGTGGAGCTATTGCACTCGGACATCCCTTGGGTTGTTCCGGAGCGAAATTGATGACGACGTTGCTGTATGAGTTAGACCGCACGAACGGTCGTTATGGCCTGCAGACGATGTGTGAAGGCGGCGGTCAGGCGAATGTAACGATTCTTGAACGGCTCTAGTTGTATTAGTTGAAAACGAGCGTCCATGAGGATTCAGCTAAGACCATCATTTGCTTTAGAAACACTGATCGGTGATTAGCTGGAAGGAGGATCGGCGTAAAGTAAGTAGATGCGCCATGATTTGACACCGGGAAGATTCGGTGAGCAATTTAGTAACAAGTTCGATGAGCGAGCTGCCGATGGGAGGATGCCTGGACGCCGAGGTCTCGCAACCCGACGACGACTTCTAGATGCCACAGCGGAGTTGTTGGAGACAGTTGGTTACCGTGATTTGAAGGTCACAGATATAGCACGGGCAGCGGGAACCTCGCCGGCTACGTTTTATCAGTATTTCCCAGATGTCGAATCCGCTGTTCTAGTCCAAGCAGCGAGACTTTCTGAAATATGGCATGAAGAACTACGGACTCTCGTTGCCGACCGTGACTGGGATGGAAATGCACAGGGTTCCGCCGATGAGGTAGTCAACGGATTTCTAACTTTTTGGACCGAGCATTGCTCAGTACTCAAGGTTCTTGACCTTGCTTCTATGGAAGGAGATTTCCGTTTCCGAGATCTGAGAACCTGGTTACTTAGTGGTGCTACCGAGGCGTTAATGAATCTGACGAAAATTCATTCGAGTAAGTTTGAACCTAAAGCTGCAGCTGGGATTGTGGTTGCAATGTTGGCGCATGTGGCGAACCATCGTCCAGGTCTTGCACGCTGGGGCGTGGAACAAGATGACCTTGTTGTTGCTATGGCAGGAGTTATGTGTCACGCCGTCATCGGTTCTTCCGATGGCGGGGAAGGCTAGCCTTCGTTCAGTGAGTTCACGAGTTCGATTTGCACCCTCTCCTACCGGCTATCTTCATGTAGGCAGCGCCCGCACTGCTTTATTCAATTGGCTTCATGCTCGCTCCACAGGAGGCACATATGTGCTGCGTATTGAAGACACCGATACAGAACGCAACCGCCCCGAGTTGACCAGATCTTTGTTGGAAGAACTGGAATGGCTCGGCCTCGAGTGGGATGAGGGTCCGTACTATCAGTCAGAGAGACGAGACCGGCACCGAGATGTGGTACAGGATCTCCTCGACCGTGATTTTGCCTATCTTTGTGACGCGGACAATAAACCAGTGAAGGGGACTCGCATAGCCGAAGGGTTGGCAGTGAGATTCCGCATGCCGGCACAACAGACCGTTGCGTTTGACGACATAGTACGTGGCCACGTCGCATTCGATACTTCGGATCTTGAGGACTTTGTCATTTGGCGTTCTAACGGTTCCCCGATGTTCCTTCTTGCAAATGCTGTCGACGATGCCGATATGGGAATTACACATGCCATACGAGGAGAAGACCTGCTTTCAGGCGTCCCGAAGGTTCTCCTCTTGTTGGATGCCATGGGTGTAGATCATCCCATCTACGCGCATTTGCCTTTACTTGTAAATGAGTCGCGTCAAAAGCTTTCGAAACGACGTGATGAAGTCGCCATGAGTTACTTTCGAGATGCGGGATATCTACCTGAGGCCATGCTCAACTATTTAGCTCTTCTGGGTTGGGGTCCGCCGGACGATATCGAGATCCGACCAATGGGCGAGATAATCGAACTATTTCGGCTCGACAATGTCAACAAGGCAGCTGGATATTTTGATCTACGTAAGCTTGAACACGTCAACGCTACACACCTACGAGATCTAGAGAAAGAGGACTTCATTACTAGAGTCCGACCATGGTTAGATAAGGCCCCTTGGTCACCCGAACATTTTGACAGTGCTCTTTTCGAGCGAATGGTCGATCTAGTACAAGAAAAGTTGCGGACTTTTTCGGATATCGTTCGGTTCGTTGATTTTCTCTTTCTCGAGGACCCAGTAGAGGACACTGAGTCTTGGCAGAAGGTAATGGTCGAAGGGCCAGATGCTGCTGCGATCCTTGATGCATCGCGTCTTGTTCTATGCAATTGCGAATGGGAGCCCGAACAAATTAAGCATTCGATTACCGAGGTGGGTGAGAGCTTCGACTTGCGTCTTGGGAAAACTCAGGCCCCTATACGAGTAGCTATAACTGGACGCACTGTTGGTCCACCGATCTTCGAAACTATGGCAGAGTGCATGGATCGGAGCGAAGTAATTCGGCGGATTGATAACGCTCGAGCTCGCCTTTGAGTTTGCATGGAGAGCTAAGGGGTGGCAAGTAACTTGACTCAGCAGAAAATGAGATCGTCGTTAAGAATAGGGAAACGGTTACGATACATCCGCCCTTTGGGGTTTGCATTCGGGGGTGGTGTAATTGGCAACACAGCTGGTTCTGGTCCAGTCGTTGAGGGTTCGAGTCCTTCCCCCCGAGCCAATTATTTCTGACCAAGTAGGTGAGAGGTGCCAGTGAGGCATATCGCTAAACTATAAATTCCCAGAGAAAAGTAATCGATCACTTGCAAGAGTGACATCCGGCCCCGTTCGTCTAGAGGCCTAGGACGCCAGATTCTCAATCTGGTAACACGGGTTCGAATCCCGTACGGGGTGCTTTATTTGGTCGGATTACCGAGTTGGTTCCCGCAATTGCGGGGTTGTATCTACCTTACGATTTCGTTGTCGGGATGGAGAGATTTGAACTCTCGACCCCCTGCTCCCAAAGCAGGTGCGCTGCCAGGCTGCGCCACATCCCGTCTGGATTTCAGTGTACGAGTTGAAATGCCGCACCCAGGTATTTCAAGTGAAGCAACTCTTCTGGTGAAGAGCTATGCAGGATGTCTGTCAAGGTCGTAGTCTGTCGCTGATAGTTGAAAGAAGTCGTCTAGTTGGGGCGATGCACGTTGCATCTGAAAAGGGGCAGTGGATGATGATCCGGCGATTGGTCGTAATCGTATTGACAGTTTTGGCACCTCTGGCCTCCGTCTTGGCCGTACCAGTCGCAGCCCAGGAGTCGACAACGACGGTAGCTCCGGAGACGGCTGCGCCTCCGGAGTCGACAACGACGGTAGCTCCGGAGACGGCTGCGCCTCCGGAGTCGACAACGACCGTGTCATCCACGGAATGGCCTCAGTATTCCCGGGACGACGCCACCGGTTGTGAAGAAATGAGGTTCGAAGATGGCTCCGTTGAGCGTTCCTGCGACGACGGCAGTTTTGGGTATGAAGATGCTGACGGTAGCGGTTCTTGGTTTGAGGGAGCGAGTGGGTGCTTCAAGGAGTGGGACGCCGACGAGAACGTGATGGACGAGTGGTGTTCTGAGGGCGACGGTGAGGGCGACGGTGAGGGCGACGGTGAGGGCGGAGAACCACCGGGAGAGTATGACGAGGCTAGCGGATGCTATATCAGTCAGTCTGATGAAGGAGAGTTTCGTCAGTGTGACGATGGATCCTACTCGGCGATCAATTCAGATGGTTCACGAGAGGAATACGACCCACTGACTGGTTGCTCTGTTTATTCGGACTCAGATGGTTCTGAAAATGGTTGGTGTGAGGATGGGTCGAGTTGGTATGTCGGTTCGGATGGAAACCGGTCTGAGTCGACATATGACGAGACTACGGGTTGCAATATCTCGACTAGTTCAGATGGTTCTGAAAGTGGTTGGTGTGAGGATGGGTCGAGTTGGTATGTCGGTTCGGATGGAAACCGGTCTGAGTCGACATATGACGAGGCTACGGGTTGTACCACTGAGACGAATAGTGAGGGAACGAATACTCGTTGTGAGGTGTATGACGAGGCTACGGGTTGCAATATCACG
>Ga0310344_10002110_pt1 | contig 14987 bp, 11 predicted proteins | sample HC15DNA20200_MG_FD_203801 | JGI IMG/M metagenome (GOLD analysis project Ga0310344, IMG submission 203801) | Marine microbial communities from station ALOHA, North Pacific Subtropical Gyre - HC15-DNA-20-200_MG | ecosystem: Environmental > Aquatic > Marine > Oceanic | place: Pacific Ocean: North... | reverse complement strand
GCAACAACAAGATTCGATGATTGCATAATTTTAGAGATTTTATTTTTATAAATTTTACGGAGAAATTTATTAGGGTATTGATCATAAGTATGAAAAATAGGATCATCAAAATCAATTACATAAGTTGGAAATTTATTTATAAAATAATTTTCTATGCAGAAAGGGATCCAAGGAAAATTTTCTTTCTCAACCCAGATTAAATCGTAATTTTTTACTTTAAATAGGATAATTATTCTTTTAATATATGATATTAGAATAGAAATATTCTTTTTTAGTTTCTTGCCATTATATATATAACCTAAATAATTATTAGATAAGAGGTATGAAATATTAACATCAAAATTATTTTTCTTGAGATAAGGGATGAATTGATAAAAACGATATCTGCTACTAGCACCTTGCGTATCAAATCGTGTAAGAATTAATATTTTTTTCAAATACTTAAGTAATTGACAACTAACTATCTAACAGTCATATAATTTTTTAAATTTATTAATGGTTTCACTTATCTTGAAATTTTTACGAATATGACTTCTAGAATTTATTGAGTATTTTTTGCGAACAATTTCACTATTGGATAAAAACAAAATTCCTTCAACCATTTCATCAATATTTTTATTTTGTACTAAATAACCCGATTCAAGATGAATAAATAGTTCAGAAGGCCCTCCGCAATCAGTAGCAATTAATGGCACACCATAATATAGTGCCTCTAAACAAGTCATAGAAAAAGATTCAGATTCAGAAAAGTTTAAAACTATATCATAATTTTTCATTAAAAGCTCGATATCATCAGTAAAAGAATTAAATGAAATATGTTGTTCTACATCTAAATCTTTTGCTAGTTCCATCAATCCATTTTTATAAATTTTATTTTTCAACAAACCCATATCTCCACCAACAAAAGTTAATTTAATATTATTGTTTACTTTAATTGCTTTAGATAAAGCCTTGATTGCATAATTTTGTCCTTTTCCATCTATGTAATTACTTAGATATAGTAATTCGATATTTTTATTATTTTTTCCTGCACTTAATTCTGAAGCTTTATACTTTTCGTTGTCTAGAGGCATATCATATATAACCTCACATTTTGTGCTGGGTTTTAATTGTTTTTTTATAGCATTTGACATACATATAAAATTAGTTGAATAGTGTTCTGCTATTTCTAACCAAAATTTTCTCAATAACCCAGGATATCTGTTAGGTAAAATCCTTATATGAGTAATTAGTTTAATTTTAGGAACTATTAATCTGGCAACTGCACCAATCAAATTATAAAAATCATTAATATGAATTGCTCTTACTTTATATTTTAGTATAATTCTTCTTAACCTTATTGAATTATATATTAACATTGGCAAATAAATCAAATTATCAAATACTCGCTTGCTTAATTCAATTAATGGTAATTCAATAACTTGAAAGCCCAGTGATCTTACATATGAACTAGCTGAACTGCTAACTGGAAGAATAAAAATAAAATTAAACTGTTTTGACAATCCTTTTGAACTGGACAAAATTGCCATTAATGCACCAGTTATTGCTATCGAATTATCTATAATTAATATGGTTTTTTTATCTATTAATTTAATAGGATTTATCTACTTAAAATATATTCCTTAACATCACTAATAATTTTATCTATTCCTTTTTTTGGTCTAAATCCTGTTAATTCTGATATTTTTGTGATATCAGGCAATCTTCTTTGCATATCTTCAAAATTTTTCCCATATACTTCATCATAATCCAAATAAGTTATTTCTGATTCACTATTGGTTAATAGAATTATTTTTTTTGCTAAATCTAAAATCGTTATTTCATCATTTGACCCAATATTATACACCTCTCCTGATGATTTTTTAGACCCCATTAAATCTATTAATCCAGAAATAACATCACTAACATGTGTAAAGCATCTAGTTTGTTTCCCATCGCCATATACTGTCAATTCTTTGTTATCTAAAGCTTGTTTTACCAACCGTGGAATTACCATCCCATACTCTCCAGTTTGTTTAGGCCCCACAGTATTAAACAATCGTACTACTACAGTTTCTAAGTTTTTTTCAGTATAATAATTAATTGCAAGGAATTCATCCATTGATTTTGATAATGCATATCCCCATCTATTACTAAATATTGATCCAAAAACCCTGTCATTATCTTCACTAAATGGTACGTTATTATTTTTTCCATAAACCTCCGAGCTTGATGTTATTAAGACCTTTTTATTCCCTTTTAATGCACATTTTAAAACATTCTCTGTTCCTAAAACATTATTCTCTAATGCCTCAAGTGGTTTATCAACTACTAATTTGACACCTACTGATGCTCCTAAATGATAAATCATGTCAGATTGTGAAATTACTTCCTTTATTGCCGAATAATCACAAATTGACCCTTTTATAAACTTAAAATTTGGATCGTTGATCAAAGTGGAAATATTATCCATTGAACCGGTACTTAAATCATCAAAAGCTATAACTTGCTTTTTCATTTTAATTAACTTTTCACATAAATGACTACCAATAAAACCAGCACCGCCAGTAACTAAAATTATCATGATTAATTTCCTCTAGTTATCTTAATAATGTTATAAAAATTATTCTTTAGTTATTAATTGCTCCCATCTTAGGGAGATTTCACTCTTACAAAATTGTTTCATTCGAATTTTACCTTTTTTTGAATAATCATTCCTTAGTGTTTTATCTGATAACATTTTCAAAATTGTTTCAGACCATATTTTTGTGTTAATCGCAGAAGAATTGTTATTTAACATTGGCATTAAAACTCCATATTCACCGTAGTCTGGATTTTGGAATTTATTAGAATTCATTTTTGTTAAAGAAGAAGGTGAAAGAATCTCACGGGGTCCTGTAGGACAATCTGATGAGATTACAGGAACCCCGCAAATCATAGCCTCTGCAACGACATTAGGGAAACCCTCCCAGTTTGATGTTAATAGGAATAGTTTTGATCGAGCCATGAATGAAAAAGGATTGGAATGATAGCCTAAAAAGAAAATTTTACCTTGATTATTATAACCATCCTTTATCAAGTCACAGGTTTTGAGTCCTAGAATTTTTGACTGATCTATTAAATCATTTTTCAAATAACCTTCACCTAGTATAAGTAGTCGTGCATTAGATTGAGATTGAACAACATTATAAATATTAATCAAACCTGAAAAATTTTTTTGTGGGTGCAAGCGACCCGCGGCAATAATTACAGGCTCATCGAATATTTTATTAAGTGGTGCCTCAATCTTATCAGAAGATAAATTTTGAATTTTGTTTAAATTATAAAAATTAGGGATAGTTACAAGTTTATTACTTCTGGCATTAAATGAGTTCTTCATTTCATCAATTAATTGAGCGCTTACAGTTATGATTTGATCCCCCCTGTTAAATAAATATGGAATTAATATTTTTTTTCTTAGGAATCCCTTTAAACCACTAATTGTATAATCATTATATAATGAACCACGAATCGTTAGAAATGTTTTATCTTTAAAACGACTTAAGACATTTAAATAATTTGATCCTTCAAGAAAGCTTATTGAAATTTGAATATTTAATTCTTTTTTAATTTTTTTAACTTTATAAATTTTATTTGCCCATAAAAATATTTTGTGAAAAATATTTTTCCCATTTGAAATATTTAAATCTATGATTTCTCCAGAAATAGGATATTTAGATTTTACTTTATGATTATTTATTAAAAAGTAAATAGTATTTTTCTTACTAAGAATATTACTTAATTTTGAAACTGATCGTTCAGCCCCACCTTCACCAAACTGAGGAATAATTAACATAATTCTTTTACCTTGAAATTCTGACCCAGTTTCTTTCTCTTTAGGCTCAGGATTATTTTTCAATGTTGAATATAGATTGCCATATGAATGAGCACATTTTTCAAGTGAGAATCTATCTGAAACCTTCTCAATAACTTTTTTTAGATTAGAAGAGTTAGTCATTAAAACATCTTGAAGGTCATTCATAGCATTAATCAGTTCTTCTATTGAAACCTTACCATTGATTACTTTAATAATTTTGCCGGCTACATAATCTTTATAGGATAACATGGATTTAATCTCACCAATATCAGTACTAATCACCGGTTTTCCACAAAACAAATATTCAATAATTACTGTAGGTAAACTCTCTCCATATGTAGTAGGAAGGAGTGCAATATCAAAAGTGTTAATCCAATCAATAGGATCTCTCAAGTAACCTAAAAAATGGATATTTGTATTTTTTGAGTATTTAGTTTTTAATTCCTTTAAATAATCACTCCAACCAATAAGAATTAAATGACTATTACGATTATTTTTACATTGTAAAAAAGAGTCTATTGCAGCTTGCCACCCTTTTTCTGGAATCCCTCTAGCTACCATTCCAAATACTGTTTGGTTTTTACCAATTGACAAACTTGAACGTAAATTATTGTTGTCAATAGGTTTCTTAATATTAAATCCATTATAAATTTTAATTACAGGCTTTGAATACTTATCAAAAAGTATTTTGATGTTTCTCTGTTTGAAAGCATCTAAATTCTTTTCTGTCAGAATCACAATTCCATCAATTCTTTTTAAAATTTCTTTAACTTTAAATAAATAATTATGAATTAATTCACCTTTATTATTTTTAATATTATCCATAAAAGTTTCATAATTTCCGTGCATGGTTATTAATATTGGAATTTTCTTTTTGTACAAAGCCTTAGTAAAAATATAATCTGATTTAAACATGTTGCTATGAATAATTTCAATTTGATATTTACTAACTACATATTGTATATGTTTCGCCACAATTTTTTCTCTAATTGAAAAATCTATTCGTAACAAATGTAATATTTTATCTATCTTTCTAATATATTTGTCCAAAAAGATCTTTGGGCAAATAATATTTGCATTAGGGTAATGATGCGCTACTAATTCATTATCGATATATTGCGAATAATGGCTGTATAAGATTGTATCATATCTTTTTTCTAGTTCTCTTGCAAGATTTAATGTAAAAATTTGAGCTCCACCAACTCTAAAATCTTCACACGCTAACAATACCTTCGTCATCTTATTATAACTTTTTTATCTTGGACCATTTGACTATTGATTTTCCTATAAACTTCAAGTAGCTATAATTATTTAAATAATAGTTATTTAAATCTGACTTAAAATAAGTTTTTACACTCCAGAGACCCAAACCTGCATAAGCGTTGCATAGTCTTAGCCATATATAATTAAAATATAATTTTAATGTTTTATTATCATAAATGTTCACCTTATCATTATTTTTTATAATTTTTAGCAACCATTTTTCTGATTTTAATATTAAATCCTTAGATTGATTAATTTTTAATTCGATTAGATTATTATGTAGTTCTAATTCTTCTTTTGATGGATTTATTGATAATTTTTTTAATTGGTCTTTTATTATTGAGTTCGCGATCAAATTCTGTTCATTCGTCCTTTTCTCAGCTATTTGATTATCATGAATTCTATAACGAATTAAAACTTCAGGAATATTGTAAAATCTATAATCATTTATCATTCTTACAAAAAAATCAAAGTCTTGCGCATATAACAATGATGGATTATATCTTATATTTCCTTCGGATATACTTTTTTCTCTAATAATTACTGAAGAATGACACATTATATTATGCAACAGTAACTGGCATCTTATTTCTTCATGATTACTGGGATACTTTCTAATCTCACCAACTCTTTTCCCTATTGTCATACTCCAACTTCCGCAAACATCAATATTCTTATTCTTTTCCATATAATTCACTTGTTTTTCTAATCTAATTGGAAGACTAATGTCATCTGCATCCATTCTTGCAATAAATTCTCCTTTACATAATTCTAGCCCTTTATTTAATGATTTTGTCAAACCAATGTTTTTATTATTTTCTAATAATTTTATTCTTGAATCATTATATGAATTTATTATTTGATTGCTTTTATCAGTTGACCCATCATCAATAATTATAAATTCAAAATCTTTAAAAGTTTGATTAATTATACTTTCTATTGATTCCTTGAGGTATCTTTCTCCATTATAAATGGACATAAGTACCGATACTTTTGGTCTATACAGAGTTATATTTTTATTTCTTTTAGCCAGCTTTTATTTTTTAAATACCAATCAATTGTTCTATCCAAACCCTCTTCTAATGTTATTTTGGGTGTCCAATCAATTAATTTTTTGGCTTTCTTAATATCTGCCCAGGTTTCTTTAATGTCTGTTTTTGGAAAACTTTCATATTCAAAATTTCCCTTTTTATTTAATCTTTTTTCTATCATTTTTATTATTTTTAATAATGAGACGGGATCCCTACCTCCTCCTAAATTTATTATCTCATAATCTAATTTTTTTAAAGCCTTTACTGTACCCTCAGCAATATCATCAATATATGTAAAATCCCTTGCTTGCGTTCCATCCCCATATAATTGAATATTTAAACCTTCATCAATCCATTTGATAAATCTGAAAATGCTCATGTCTGGACGACCAGCTGGCCCATAAACTGTAAAATAACGTACAACTGATACATCTATTCCGTATACAGAATGAAATGAATATGCCATTAACTCCGCAGCTTTTTTTGTTGCAGCATAAGGTGAAATTGGACTGTTTACAGATAATTTTTCTGAAAATGGCATTTCTTCACCAGCATAAATTGATGATGTTGATGCTAAAACAAATTTTTCTATGCCAAGTTTTCTTGATATCTCTAAAATATTCAATGATCCTTGAATATTTGTAGAAACATAAATATTAGGATTTTCTAAACTATACCGAACTCCAGCTCTGGCTGCTAAATTGATTACTCCTTGGAATTTATAATCTATCATAATTTCATTAAGCTTATCGATATCCTCGATATCTATATTAATAAATTTAAAACCATTCTTTCCTGTCAATTGTGACAATCGATATTCCTTAAGTCTTATATCGTAATATTCGTTAAGGTTGTCAATCCCAACTACATTAAACCCATCTCGTAAAAGCAATTGAGCTGTTTTTTGCCCTACAAAACCTGCAACTCCTGTCACTAAGATTGTTTTCAAACTATTTTTTCTCCTATTGCGTAACTACGCTGTTCATTAACAGAAATAATTTTTAGACTGTATTTCCCACTACCTTCTAACTCTTCAACAGCCTTAACAATTCCTGGATAGAGAGTGTCATGAAAGTCATCAAAAAAAATAATATCTCCTTTCTTCTGTCTTGGGATTAAATATTCAACTTCCAATTTGACATCCTCATAGTTATGGCCACCATCTAAAAATGCAAAATGAATACGATTAACTTCTAGACTTTTAAGAAAATCTTGTGATTTTCCCTCAAGAAACCATATATATTTTTCAATGAGTTCTGAATATTTTTCAAGAAGATCTTGTCTTGACTTTTCACCATCAAGATCAGAAATGCAATTCCAGAACATTGAAACATTGTTAGGCAATGGATCTATAGTAATAATCTTGCCTGATTCATTATTGTCATCTAGTGCTTTTGCCATGCATAATGCTGAAAAACCTCTTGCGGTTCCAGTTTCCATTATATTTATTGAATCATATCTATTCTTTTGAAAAAAACTACTTAATGCTGAGTAAAGAAGTCGACCATGCTGATAGCATATTTCTGATTCTTTTTTAACAACTTGAGTAATGAGCGCTAAATTATCAAGCCACTCCCTGTCAATAGAGACTCCGGATTCTTTTTCAAAATTATCAACAACTAAGTATTCTTTTTCTTTAGCTTTTTCCCAAATAGATAAATATGTACTTCGGTCTGCATGAGGTTGTTTCCCAAATGGATAGTTATGAAAAAAGTTTTCATCTGAAGAAACAGTTGAACTTTTTAATTTATTTAATAAAATTTTTATTATTGACATAGAAACTAGCTCCATTAATTATATAATTTTTCGATAAAGGTCTATTTCCATTTCTATAATTCTATCAAGAGAAAAATTTTTCACCACAAAATCACGAGCATTTTTACCAAGTTTCGATGCAAGCTCAGGATTAGAATAAATTTTTTCTAGAGATACACGAATGCTCTCAGGATCAGCTGAACAAAGAAATCCATTTTCACCATGTTTAATTAGTTCTTTAATACCTGGTGAATTAGCTCCAATTACAGGCATACCGCAAGCCATAGCCTCAATAAGTGTTTTTGGATGGCCCTCATAATATGACGGTAAAATAAAAATAGATGAATCATTCATAATTTCAGGAAGGTCACTGTTAGGAACTTTTTCCTTCCAGTATATTTTTCCATTAGAACTTTTTAGAAAGTCTTGAACCAGTTTATTTTGTGGACCATTTCCAATGATCATAGTTTTTAATTGACAGGATTGTAATGCAGACAAAAGTGACTCTATATTTTTTTGTTCGGTAAGCCTTCCGACAAAAAGAAGATCATACTTTTTCTTAATATTATTGCTAGGAATGAATCGATCTATCTCTACATAATTTGGTATTACTGAAGTTTTTTCACCAAGAATTGGGAGTCGACACAAAATATTTTTTTTCATTTCAGCAGTTGTAACTATTATTCTTTTAGAAGATTTAAATACTCTGTTTTCGTAATTTTTTACTTTAGTATAAGAACTTCCATCATTTTTTGAAAATTCTGACCACATATATCCGCAACGTGTGATTAGAGGTTTATCCCAAAATTTTGAAGATCGAAAAGCAATATCCGCTCCTTTCATCTGATTAGTTTTTATTATATCAGTCATTTTTAAAAATTTACCATGAATCCGATGAAGAAATTTCTCGTATAAATAATTAGGTAGTTTTAATTGATTTGATAAAATATTAATTCCAGGAATGATTGAAGAATAATCAGCTTCAGAAGGACCTCCATAGGTTATAAAATCAATGTGTATATTCAAATCTTGCAATTTTTTATATAATGCAACCTCACGATGAAACATTCCAACTTCATCCCAGAATCTTAGAGATAAACCTTTAGAAAAAAAGAGTGATAAATGTAGAGGATTCATTTAAGCATTAAGTATATATCCAAAAAATAACTCCCGATTCAATAAGGTCTTATCTCTAAAATTTTTTATATTATTTGATAAATATTTTATTAAATCAGGATCTTTTATTTTTTGAATAAATTCAGAAAATAATTTCTTATATATATCTTCATCATATGTTTTTAATAGTGAAGAAAATGAAGAATTGGAAAATGGATCAGCTTCAGGATTAAGATCAAGCGATGATACACCAGGAAAAATTTCAATGTAATGTTCATCAGGATTTAATTTTATAAAAGGAGGAAATTTTGTTATTGGTCTTTCATCTATAGCAAAGGGAGTTGCCAAGGATATCATTTCCGTAACCTTCCAAGGAAAAATCCTATGTGGAATAGTATTAACAATTCCCAGATTTGATTTAATAATAAATTGACAGTAATCATCAAATCCAAGATAATTTGAATTAATAGGATAGAACCAGGTTTTATCCTTAGTACTTAAATTGATGAAACTTTTTATTTTTTTGTTAGAGCTTAAAAGTTCAAAAGTTTTATATCGAATGAAGGAATGATCAAAAGCAGAAGGATAGCTTTCTCGATAACCGTCAGATTTAAACAATTTTGGAGAAGTGTATAAGCTCATTATTTGGCATAGATCAAAATTATTTTCATAGTCATTATTTTTATAATAACTATAAAAACGTTTAATATCACCAAGTGGAAAGAATGGTTTAATTTTTTTAAAATCATGTATTTGATTATTATAGTTTAACAAACGATAAATTTCAGTTTCATTATAATTGTCTTTAAAATATTTATCACAAATACTAAGTGCATCATAGTCTATTTCCTGAATATGATCACTCTTATCAAAAAAATATAAATCGCCATTAACATCAACCCACATACTGACATGTGGTCTAGGTTCAGACTTATTATTGATCGGTCGTGGCTTCCAGAACTTTATTTTAATTTTTCCAACGGACAATATATCAATTAAATATTTAAAAAAAGGATCAGACAATGAGCCGTTGTATTGCCCTAATTTGAACAATGGTGCGTAAATATAATTTTTTTTTCTAAAAGAAATTTTCTTTATATAATTCACAACTATATATATAATTATTTATTTAAAAATTTGTCACTTCTAAGTCAGTATGGAATATCTTGTTAAAATGATTTCCAAGAAAAATCAATCCATTTTGATTAAGATGATTACCATCAGAATTATAAAAGTAAACCTCATCAATTTTGCCATAGCAATGCTTCTCATCGCAAAGGGCACCTCTTGGATCATACATATAAATATTTTTATTATTATCAGAAATATTTTTTATAATATTTGAATAAATATTTGATTGTAGACTTTCGTTTTCTTTTTTTATTAAACAATTTTTTTCGCTATTAAAAATAAATGGCCTAGGAGGCATACAGGGGCCATTTAGCTCTGGAACATCTAATGCAAGAACAACCTTTTTATTCTTAGATAATAAATATTCAATAGTTTTATTAATTCCATTATTAAAATTTTCAACAGGATGCGCATCATCTTTACCATCTGAATTGATTATAATTCTTCCATCTAAATATTGATTATAGAAACATGCAATAATTACAATTTCAGTATTGACTAATCTACCTATCTCGGAATAAGAATTATCAACCCAAGGTTGACAATCTGTACCTTGTTTCCATAGCCTTGTGGGTTGACGGAGTGTATTCAACCCTAAAAATGGAAAACAGGTTCCCTTGCTAAAAACTTTAACATTGGTAAAACCAGATATATTCAAACTTTCCCCAAATTGCTGTGCATGGGAATCTCCAATTATTACAATATTTTTGTTCGATACCATATGTTTCGTATCTGGCTCGTAAGTTACCATGGAATTATCCATTCCTAATTTATTAGTAATTCTTCTTGGTATCCCATCATTTGAAAAAACAAGGGAACCAATTAAACCAAGTAAAATAATCGGAATTATTAAATTCATAGATATCTTAGAATTAAATTTATCCTTTGATTTATATCTAATTGGTTTTTCAATATATTTAAATGTTAAGGCTGATAAAAAGAAACTAATAACAATCAAAAGAAATCTAATTTCACCGGAAGGGAAACCATCAGACACAATAAATGAAAATGATAAGATTGGCCAATGTAATAAATATAAGGGATAACTAATTAATCCTATGTAGACCATAATTCTATTACTGAGAATTTTTTTTCCAACAATAGTATTTTCGCCAAAACCGATTATTATAAAAGTTGATAATACAACAATAAAATATGGTAAAAGTTTATTGTCATCAAAAAAACTATAGGAACTCATTACTATGATTATTAATGCAAACGCTAACATTGATAAAACATTTCTTGTTTTTGCTTTTATATTTTTCCATGATTTTTCAAATTTAGAATTGTGTAAACTTAATTCAATATTGCTCAATATGGACCCAAACATTAACTCCCAAAACCTTGCGAATGGAAAATAAAATGCTAAACCAGAATCTGTATATATTAAATATAAATTAATGCTAAATGAGATTATTAATACTGTGCAAATAAGGTTGAAAATATTTAACGAAAATTTCCAAAATAAAAATAACATTATCGGCCAAATAATATAAAATTGTTCTTCTATTGCCAATGACCACAAATGCAATAAAGGCTTGGAATGAGAATCTGGATCAAAATATCCTATCTCACTGTATAATATAAAATTTGAGATAAAAGTTGCTCCACCAAAAATATGGATACCCAATGATTTATATTCATCAGGAAAAAGTACTAATCCTCCAAATATTAACGTCATAATTAACATTACAATAAGTGCTGGTAGAATTCGTTTTATCCTTCTATAATAAAATTCTTTAAACGTGAATTTTTTATTTTGAAGATTGTTAAGGATAAGCCTTGTGATTAAATATCCTGATATCACAAAAAAAATATCAACTCCTAAAAATCCGCCAATTAAATACCCTGGGAAACCATGATAAATTATAACGGCCAATACAGCGAATGCACGAAGCCCATCGATCTGAGGACTATATTTTAAGGTGCTATTATTCAAAAAAGAAAAGGCTTAAAATGAATTAACTATAATCTCTAATTTTATAAATACTTATACTTATTATTAATACTCAATAAATCCTCGCATGAAATCATTCCACAATTTTATTTGATTTGAATAGGTATTATTTTCTGCTGTTTTAATTCCTTCATCTAATACTTTTTTTACTTCTGAACTATTATCAATAACATATTTACTCCAATATGCTAGCCCTTCAAAATCTTCTGGCTCTACCATCCAAGCATTTTTCCCATGATTTACTAAATCCATTGCCTGTCCAACTCTTGTTGTAACCAATGGTGTTCCACTAATCATTGATTCAAGGATTGCCTTAGGACCGCCTTCTTCTCTTGAAGAAACAATATATAAATCTAAAGCGTTATAATATTTTCCAATATCTGTGTAATTATTCAATAAAGTATGAAAATAGGGAATTTTTAATCTCTCAAGTCCACTTTTTATATATCCACGAGCTGGGCCTGTCAATAAAATGAATAATTCTGGTATTTTTTCTTTTAATATTTCCACAGTTTTTAAAAAAATATCTGGCCCTTTAATTAATTTTGGTTCTAACCCTTTACCCCAACCATCCCCATCCTTTTGAAATGATCCGATAACTATTGAGTTTTCAGGAATATTAAGTTTTTTTCTTACACTTAATTTTTGATCTAATGTTGATCTAGTGAAAAAGTTTTCATTTATACCTATTGGAATACAAAAGACCTTATTTGAATTAATACCGGTCTCAAGTATTGTTTCTTTCATTTCACTATGGCTTACTTGGATTCTCCATATTTCTTTATTTTTCGCCTTTATTATGTTGATCATTTTCCTAAAACCTTCACCCGATTCTGGCTTTCCATGAAAATATGGAAAAGCGATTCTATGACTTTGTTCCTTCCAATTATTGAGTATGTGGTAACGACTAGTATAAAAAACTGCTTGTTGTTTAGAATTTGTTAAAAAACTTCTTCCCACAATTGGTATTTTTAATTTCTCACAAATTTTTTTGAGTTCCTTGGCTTCCCAATCTAAAACCCAATCTGATCCATCATTACATATAATTAATTTTGAATGTGGCAACCAATTCTTGGTATAATTTTTTAAAAAATAATTTATAGGTAATATTTTATTGAATTTTGAACTATAATTCAATTTTGTGCCATACTATATTCAATAATTTCTTTTATCATTTCGTGAAATGAATATTTTGCCTTCCACCCTAATTGTTTTTTTATTTTGTTTGGATTCCCTATATTTTTTGAAATGTCTGTTGGCCTGTAAAGATTCTCATCAATACTAACATAATTTTTCCAATTCAAATTTAAATATTCAAAAGAAATCGATAAAAAATCTTTTAATGATTTTGATATTCCTGTTGCAACGACAAAGTCTTCTGATATATTATTTTCCATCATCAACCACATTGCTTCAACATAATCTGGTGCCCAACCCCAATCCCTAATTATATCTATATTCCCAAGATTAAGAGTTTTATTCTTTCCCTTTGAAATATCAACTGCTGCATTTATTATTTTTTTTGTTACAAATCTATCTTGTCTCAATGGTGACTCATGATTAAACAGTATTCCTGAGCATGCAGATATACCATATGCTTCCCTATAATTTTTTACCGTCCAAAATGCCGCAGCTTTTGAAACAGCATAAGGACTTAATGGATTAAATGGAGTTTTTTCGTCTGCCTTTGTTTCGCCAGTATCCCCAAAGCACTCACTTGAGCATGCATTGTAAAATTTTATTTCTTTTCCATACAGTCGTATTGATTCAAGAATATTTAAAGTTCCTAATTCAATACTTTCCATAGTTTCATGTGGCTGGGAAAAAGAAAGTGCTACCGATGATTGACTAGCCAAATTATAAATAACATCAGGAGAAATATTTTTTATGCATTGAAAAACACTTCCAAAATCATTAATTGCAACCGATACAACACTAATTCTTTCTTTTATTCCAAGGATTTTTAAATTGGAGAATTTTTGAACTTCAGCATCTCTAGAGGTTCCATATACTTTAAACCCTTTAGATAATAATAACTTAGCTAAGTATGAGCCGTCTTGACCTGAGACACCGAAAATAATTATTTTTTTCCCAGGCATTAAATCCTTAGGGTTTTATTATTTTCCAATGAGTGGATGATTCAATAGAACAAAAAATCATAGATAATGCCCAAGTTAATAAAACTGTACCATGAATATCGCTTTCATTATATCCTTTGGATATAGGAAGACCATAATATGACTTTTGTGCTGAACCAATATTATATGAAAAGCCACCATCATTATTGTGATGTAAATTAATCATATCTAATACCGACATAAAATAATCCTTTATTTTATGTCTTTTATAATCTGTTTGTAGAGCGCAACGATGCAAAACATAAATTGCATCCACTAAATGACATCCATCTGATTTTGGTAATATTCTAAGAGTTGTGTCAATTAATTTCTCAGGAAAATGAATTGGTTCTTCTAGCCAATTCAAGCCTGTTAAAACTTTCATAGCCCCATTAACTAACATCCCATGATCTGGTGTAGCTCCACTAAAATATCCCCCTGTATCATCATCTACAATTGATTCAAAGAATAAAATTGCAGAATTTTGTATTTTCTTCAATTTTTTTTCTTCCATGGCTCGTTTTCCTTCTAACGCAAAAAATACTGTTAAAGCCGAGGTTTGACCACCTGAAGCCCAAGGTTTTGACCAATCAAACTTTTCCATGTATTCAAATAATTTTTTTTCAGAATCAGGAAATTGGCAATAAGGACTATTAGAAAATTCACCGATCTCTGCCAATGAAGCTAAGGCTTGTTTAGTTTCCGCAATAATTACCTTTTGTGGTATTGTCAGAAACTCATCAGAATGATTAATTCCAAAAATTTTATTTAATAGTTTTCGT
>Ga0310344_10002109_pt1 | contig 14988 bp, 10 predicted proteins | sample HC15DNA20200_MG_FD_203801 | JGI IMG/M metagenome (GOLD analysis project Ga0310344, IMG submission 203801) | Marine microbial communities from station ALOHA, North Pacific Subtropical Gyre - HC15-DNA-20-200_MG | ecosystem: Environmental > Aquatic > Marine > Oceanic | place: Pacific Ocean: North... | reverse complement strand
CTGTCCAGAATTCTGTCATGTGGGAGAGAAATGTCCGCTGCATGATGGACAGTGGCGTAGATGTCCATGGTACTGCAGATATCGGTAGCTACGCTGTTGGGTGGAATAGTTTTAGGCCACCAGGCGAGTGTTGGTTCACGCATTCCACCTTCCCAAGTACTGCCTTTGCCTCCCCTCAGTAAGCCGGCCGATCCACCCTGTTCATTGAAAATGAGCCATGGACCATTATCGCTGGTGAAAAAGACCAGTGTTTTTTCGCTGATTCCGGTTTGACGAAGGGTTTCAAGTATTTGTCCTACACTCCAATCGATTTCTTCAATGACGTCACCATAGAGCCCTCGTGGGCTGCGACCGACAAATGAAGAAGATCGGAACAGTGGAACGTGTGGGAGGCTGTGTGGAAGGTAAAGGAAGAAAGGTTGGCTGCTGTTGCTGTGAATGAAGTTGATCGCTTCTTCTGTATATCGTTTGGTGATGGTTCGTTGGTCTACGGGTTGTTCAACAATATTTTGGTCACGCATTAATGGAACATTCCAGTACTGAAACAACGGTTTTAGAAAAGCAGCGCGACCTTTCGGAGAGTCTGGGTTTCGGTCCATGTCGTTGGAATAAGGAATTCCGAAATAAGAATCGAAACCATGTTGAGTTGGCAAGTACTGGTCCCGATGTCCGAGGTGCCACTTTCCGATGCATGCGGTGGCGTATCCTTGATCCTGAAGACGCTCGGCAAGAGTCATTTCTGATGCAGGCAGCCCCCCTTTTGAAGTGGGGAACAATACGCGCCGTTTGTTACTGCACATACCATTGCGAGCTGGCAAACGGCCGGTCATTAAAGCTGCGCGGCTGGGTGTACACACGGGTGCTGCAGAATAGAATTGCGTTAGTTTCATGCCCTCACGAGCCATCCGATCGAGTTCAGGAGTACGAATGGTCGGGTGACCAAAACACCCGAGATCACCATATCCGAGATCGTCAGCGAAAATAATAATCACGTTGGGCTGTGTGGCTGCATGTAAGTTTTCCGAGGAAGAAGTAACATGTATGGTTTGAAAAAAACACGTTAGTAGCACCTGGGAAAAGAGCGGGATACTTTTCATCGACAAAGGTGTCTTTCATTCCGAACGAGGGCTGAAACAAATAAGATTCGTCAAGTAAAGATTGGAATCAACCAGCGATGTGAAGGGCTTCCCGTGCGCGTTCCATAACCGGCGAATCGGGCAGAGTGGACCCACAAAGATAATACACGGATGCAGCGAGCATGTGAGGACGATAGGCTTTGTTTACGAGATGGTAATCTTCCATGATAGAACTCAGATATTTGTAGTGATGTGCATCGGTTCCTTTGGTCAGTATCAGGTGTCGTGCCCGTTTTCCATAGGCGGTAGCGTTTGGAAAACGTTGGGCATAGCCGAAGGTTTGTTCTGCCGCAGCGTGAGGATCTTGCTCGATCATGGAAAAAATACTTTCAATGGTCGCTTCCGGTGGGGCAGGCTGGCCAGAGGATTGAAGATCAAGAATGTTGCGAGTGCCCAATCCCTTAGGTACGGTCGACATGAAATTTTTGAATTGGCAGATCCAACCGGCTCCCTGCAAGAGCAAAGTGAGGCGTGTTTCAGGTTGATTGCTGGTTTGAAAGGCATATCGAAGAGCATGGGTTGAGGTGATCGTGTGAATGCCATAAATACCGGGTTGTCGGATCATTAGTTCACCGGCGGCAAGGTGAATTGAATCCCAAACAGCGCCAGCCTGAATTTGTTTCTTTTGCAAGCCCTCTGTAATCAGTGTGGAAGCGTCATGGAAGTTTCCTGTTCTCAGAACATTCAGCAGTTCCCTTGTAAAAGCGGGTTCTGCTTCCGTACCGGACCAACTGGCTGGGAGCTGTTGTAAGATCTGTTTGGCCCGGTCTGCGTTGGGAATATAGGATTGATCCTGATAGGCATAGTGGTTAACTGTTTCATCTTTGAAGTCCAGCAGTCCTAACACCAGAGATCTCAATACAGGTTCGGCATGCTGCCATCCAATGGTCTGTAGCGTTCGCCAGCTGTTTGCGACGAAGATCGCCTTGTGTCCAATATTACGGTAATCGCGTGCCCCGTATTGCCACAGGGATTCGATAATCGCATGTGAACTCTGATTACGCACAAGTGTGACAATGGCCCGGTCTGCCCGTTCTTCATCCCAGTTTTCCATGGCATGATGAAACTCATGCCATGCCTGACTTGCGAGGGGTAGGGGGTGGCTCACAGGACGGAGCTCAAAGTCTCCTTGTTCGGTGTCTTGTTGTTGCGACTGTTTAAAATTGTCCAGTGCCCAAAACAGCGGTAACAAGCGATGCTGAACTGCAGACTGGAGACTAATCTCCTGTGCCGAGTGAATGGCGAATACACAGTGAAATTTGAAACCCGGAGGTTGGGGGTTTACATTGCGAATGCCAGCTAGAAACAGCGCTGCCAGAAACGTTCGATAGGGTACTCCCTGGCGTACTTGGTCGGCCATCATGAAAAAACATTGTTCACGTGGAGTAATTTCAATCAGTCGAACCAACGGTTCAATTTCCGGTCGTAACGCCACCCTGTCCAGATCCATCGATGAAGCGGACAGTGGTCTTGAGAAGATACCGTGGATGCCCGTGAGTCCACCCATGGACGCCGTCAATCCGGTCTGAGATCCCCAACGAAGAAAATCACGTCTTGAAGCGTTCATTCAATACCTGCTTCCTTGGAAAAAGGGAGGTTATAGTTGGAATCTGGGTACCGTCATGCATACGAATCTGATTGGGACCTTCGAGATCCGTTATCTGCAAAACATCAATGAAGGGTTTTCTGGGCCATTCTGACTATAGCTGACCACAATCTGGTAAACACCTTGAAATTTATCGTTGTTCCAAAATCGCGCCTCAATACGTGTATTTCCCTTTGGGATTTGAATAGATCGAAATTGATGTGAGGAGGATGAGCCGTCAATCGAAGCGGTGTATGAAGCTTTGTTGATCACGAGTTCAAGGGTTCCTGGGGTATTCAGCAGTCCTAATTTTTGTCGAGGCAATCGCACTGTGAAATCGAAGCTTTTTGGTCTTGTAACAAAGGTAAGCCAATGGCCCCTTGCATCGGGTTCCCAGCCACCACCTTGACTGGTTTTACGCCAATCTTGTCGGGTAAGGGTGATGGGATTTTGATGTCGGGATCCCAGATGAATACGTGGTGGATGATATCCTCTTGATTGACTCACATCGGTTAACCAGTTGTCGTACTGTTCGATCAAATGCTTCATCACCCCCGGGTGGTCATCTGCAACGTTGTGCATTTCCAACCCGTTGCGAGTCATATCGTAGAGTTCAAACCCTGACACGCCTGGGGAGTAGGATCCTTCCTGAATTCCCAGAGGTTGTACGAGTTTCCAGTTTTGACTGCGTACGGCACATGCTCGATACGGAATAGGCGTGTCACCACGATGCCACTGAAAGAAAATCGAGCGGTCCGGCCAATCTGGAGATCGGTTCGTTAACAGAGGTAACAAGCTGCGCCCATCGACATCCAGGGTGTTTGCATAATCAATATGACAGGCGTCAAGGAGGGTTGGCATTACGTCGATATGTGCGGCGATGCGGTCAGATTGGTGTCCAGGTTTGATATGATTAGGCCAGCGTGCGAAAAAGACGGTGCGAATACCGCCTTCATAGACGCTGCCTTTTTGGGCACGCATGCCGGCATTGTATCGCTGTCCGTTGGGCCCATTGTCCGTCATGAACAGAACCAGCGTGTTTTCTGATAATCCAAGTACATCGAGCTGACTCAATAAGCGTCCAACATTATCATCAATATTGGTAATCATTCCAAAAATGCGAGCGCGACGGTCGGTGTTTGCCTTCCCGGCAATCTTGTGTCCGACGGTTTGCGGGAAACGCTCATTTGATAGATCTGCATTGCGGTAGGGTGCATAATAGCTTTCCGGGACCTGGAATGGCCCGTGTGGAGCGTTGGTCGGAAGATAGGCAAAAAATCGCTGGCTACGATTCTGCTTGATCCACTTTAAGGCAGCATCAAAATAGACATCGGTACAATAACCCCGAGTGTGGACCGCTTGACCGTTATACTGAAGAATCGGATCAAAGTAGCTGCTACCACCAGGGGGATCAGACGGTTGCCCAATTCCTCCACCAAGATGAATCAACGATTCATCAAAACCCTGATCCATGGGGCGCATGGGGTAGGCGTCACCAAGGTGCCATTTTCCAAAAATACCGGTGGTGTAACCATTTTGTTGAAGGACTTCAGCAAGTGTTACTTCTTTTGTATCCATCATGGCGCGACCGACCCAGGTGTCTGTGACACCGGTTCGGTAGTTGTAGCGTCCAGTCATAAGACTTGCGCGGGTAGGTGCGCAAACAGGGGATACATAAAAGGAAGTCATTTCAGCGCTTTGAGATGCCAGCCGATCAATATGAGGTGTATTGATATGAGGATTTCCCTTAATTCCCAGGTCTCCGTAGCCCATGTCGTCGGTCATAATAAGGATGATATTGGGAGTTTGACCGTGATCCGTTTTGTTGGCCAAACAGGAGGGTGGATAAAGTGCAAAAGTGATACACGCCATGAATACAAAGGGTGCTGGTCCGTTCAAGGTTCCTCTCCGTAACAGAAACCGTATTGGCAGATTCGAAAATTCCCGTGCGCAGCAGCTTTCCAGTGGAACCACTGTGGTGAGAAAACAACATTTCTCGACACTGCGACAACAAAGTTATAGACGCTGTTCGGAAAGGTCAAATAAATTGGTCCGGTTCGCGATATTGGCTGTGATTCGGAGATTTCAAATTAGGATACGTTGGTCACTCAGGTCCCTGCCACCTATGGATCGGGAGAGACCACAGTCCAAGAAGTCTTTTACCTCAAGCTGAGCGAAAGCGTTCACTACTTGATAGAATGTGGGTAGATCTTCCCACTTTGCGGGAGTCCAGTTTACGGTTCCATCTCCAATCAGGTCGTCCTGAACGAGAGCATTGGACCCTTCTGAAGGTGTGATAACGGCGTACTGACAATCTGAAGAACCCCACTGACCTGTACGTGGCACATATTTGTAGTGAAGCTGGCCATCAACCTTATCTTCAACAAGCGGTTCACTTCGTGGTTTAAGGTTTTGGACTGTGATGTTCAGGAAATGGAAATCCAGCCACGACGCGTCCGCTGAGGCAGAATCGTTCATCATAGTTATTTCCGGCAATTCACAATAGATTTTTGAAAACCCAAGCTCTTCCCTTCCAGTGATGATTGGGTCTGCCAAATTTTCCCATAGCACGGTGAGAAACGGACCGATGGCAGTGTCTTTCTTTCCGGAGAATCTTGCAGGAATGGTTACGCCTAAAACATTGTATCCACGACCTGCCAACCATGCTATTTCTGTCATATATGCCGCAAACACTGTGACAACAGGATCTCCATGGAGTGTAAAACCGGGTGGTAACAATGCCTCGAGCTGCTTTGCATTTGAAAGAAATGACACATGAATACGTGTGGACTTAGGGTTATCCTTACAAGGGAATGTTTGACCATTGGGACCTCGTCTTGGTCCAGTTGCCGGACCAAAATGGGTTGGCATTCGGTACATCTGATCGGCTTCAAAGGTATATGACATTCGGATAACTCCGTTCGGTTTATCGAAATTTGTAATGGTCAAGAATGTTATTTAGGAGGCTCTGTGGTCCCAGTGCTGGAAGTGCTGTTCCAACCGCTTGTTTAACACCAGCGATCCATAGGGATTGTTTGCTGGCCGATAATTCATCCGGTTGATGCTGTGGAACATGATACGGAAAAATAAGTCTGAATTACAACTTACCAGAGGGATCTGACTCTAGGGCAGTGACCGGTAACCATGGATGACAGTTAGAATGGCTCGTTCTACCATTTGATAAGGGTTACCTGTTTCAGTGATTAGGTGGTTGTCAAACGAAAAGGGTGCAATCTTTGGCCGATGTAGCCTGGTGTAACTTTCAGAAAGATAAATGCATCTAACGAAGTCACAGTGTAGGCTTGACGAAGAGATTTCAGTTCATGAAAGTACGCTTACAAGAGTAGTTACCTGAAAGCTGCGATAATACGCTACAGATACTGTCAGGAGTGATGAAGCCTGTTAATGTCCAATGGAGGCGGGCAACAGAAGCTACTTTGAGGTTAGGTGAATCGAATATGGAAAGAAGGGATGACAGATCATGATCCCACATCGAAACCGGTTTCTGTGTTGCTTAGGTTTGCTGATACTTGTGACGTATCAACAGGAAGTTCTGGGGTGGTGGGATTCGGGCCACCGTATTATCGCGATGATTGCTTATGAACAGTTGTCCCAGGAACAAAGGCTTCAGATCTCCGATACTCTCAGGAAACATCCACGAGTCAAAGAAGACTTTATAATTCCCGAACAAATTGGCGAGGCTTCCCGGGATCAATGGATATTTACACAGGCAGCAATCTGGTCGGATCGCATCCGTCGCACGAACTGGGATCGTCCCCAATGGCATTATGTCAATCTTCCTTTCTATCTCAATGAAGACGATCCGTCCCGATTAGTTGGGAAGATGCAGGTGAATGTACAGAAAGTTTTACCTGAAAATGTTTCTTTTGCGACAGAGAAACTCAATGTGATTCAGGCGATCAATCTTTGTGTAACCTATCTGAAAGACCCGAAGCGTACACCATCGGAACAGGCGGTTTTCCTGTGTTGGCTATTCCATCTGGTGGGGGACATTCATCAACCCTGTCACTCGACCGCAATTTTTAGTGCACAGCGTTTTATGGAAGGGGACCGTGGAGGTAATCGTATTCCCCTGAAACGTGGCAGAAATCTCCACCGGTTATGGGATTCTCTCTTGGGTGAAAGTCGGGTTCTGGATTCCCAGGTGCGCAGGCGTGCTGAAAAGCTGCTTTCCAATGAAACCTGGCTAAGTCATGCTCGGAATACGCAGGGGCTGCTCGAACCGGCCGGGTGGGCTGATGAAAGCCATCGATTGGCTCGTGTAGTAGCGTATCATCCTGTGATCCTTGAGGTACTCAAGAAAAGTGAGCAAACACCAAGAGAAAAAATTCCATCCATCGCGTTACCCGATAGTTATTATGAACAGATTGGCCAGATAGCAGCACAGCGTGCTGTGCAGGCAGGCTTTAGGCTCGCTCGCCTTCTGGAGCAGATCGAGTTAGCGAGGAATCAAACGGTTTCTGGTAGATGATCAGCGGTCCTTGGGTGGTTTATAAACGGCCCGGTTGCATCAAGTAAGTGGTGACTGCGTGAGGGGCTTTCAGTGAAGAAGAAAACAGAACTTAAATTTCACGTAGTGCCTGGATAATATTGATTTTCACAGCTCGTACAGCCGGCAAAAGACCTCCGACAACTCCCATCATCACAGCGAGTCCCATTCCCTGGAGTAGCACTCTGGGCCCAAATCTAAAGGAGAAGGTAATTTCACTGAAGGTGGCAAAATTGGTCGTGCCTGTGGAGAGACCATTGATTGGCCAGGTGAGCAGACAGCCTATCAGGCCACCAATGGAACAGATGAAGATCGACTCGAGAAGAAAAGCCGAAAGAATGGTGATACGAGGGAATCCAAGCGCACGCAGTGTCCCGATCTCTCGTGATCGTGACGAGATTGCAGCAAACATGGTATTGGCTGCAGCAAACATGGCGCCGACAGTCAAAAAGCTGGCGATAACATATCCGACAAAACGCAGCACACTGGCAGCTTCAATCTGGTCTTCAAAATAGGCAACCTCATCTTTCGCTTCGAGACCGAATTGTTCGTCATTGGTAATACGGTCTCGTACTGCATCTTTCGCATCGCTGTCGATCGCACGTAGCTGTATCGAGGAAACAGTGCCTCCTCGTTCCCGTACCTGGGATAACGTCTGCAAGTCTGTCCAGATTTCGGATTCAGCGGATCCACCTCCAGATTCGAAAATGCCCACAATACGAAAACGGACGCTGTCGCTGATGGGAAATTGCTCACCGTAGCCAGCATTTTCAAATCGCTCAGCCATCCGACGGCTGGTAATAGCCTCGTAAAGACCTGGTTTGAAAAAACGTCCCTCAACTATGTTGAAGCCAGGACGCAGAGTACTTCCTACGGAGGTCATGCCTCGGATAACGACGTTGGAGTCTCCCAGGTTCCAGCGGCGCGGTGATGTTGTAGCTGTAACCAGTTCAGCAGAGACCAGAGGGGCTCCTCCATCCGGTGACATGACTCCCTGGATCGTGCTGATTTCTTGCGCCGTGCTGCCATCGATGGTACTCGACATTTCATTGGTGCTACCCTGTCGCAGAACAATTAAATCATTGGGATCTCCGGAAACCCTGAGGGAGTGTCCGATTCCCTCCAGCAGCCCCAGTGAGAGAATGGAAGCCCATACGACAAAGGCGATTCCCATGGCGGTCATCAGAGTTGTGGTTCGGCGAGTCCAGAGATTGCGAAGGATATATTTGATGAGCAAGCGTGCCAGTAGAGCCAGAACCAGAACCCCCAGCAGAATGCCAACCGAGGGTCCAACTACATACCAGTCTATCGCAGGCCAATCCATCACAGGGCACCGTCAGTAAGTTCGAGAATTTTAGGATTAGAGAGTTTAGACTACCCTGCGCAGACCATCGATAACGGAAAAATGGGCTGCACGCCAGGATGGAATAATTCCTGCAAACAATCCAATAGCCGCAGAAAGCGCGATACCGACAGACAAGGTTTGCGGAGGTATATCAGCATTAGGCCACTGTCCTGGAAAAGCGACACCACCGGCCCACCAGACACCTACCCCAGCGAGGACTCCGAATACACCACCCAGAACCGAAATGAAAACGGATTCTGTGAGAATCAGCGTAAGGATACCATTACGCGTAAAACCGATTGCTTTCAGCGTTGCCACTTCACTGGTTCGTTCTCTCACAGACATCGCCATGGCATTGGCTGCGACGAGTACGAGTGAGAAGATAACGGCAAGCGATATGTTTTGGATATATCCCTGGACGTTCCCAATCATATCCATAAATATCTGGACGAACGCGTCCTCACTTTCCGTACGGGTTGGCTTGGTCGAATTTTCAAAATTAGCGTCGATGCGTTCCGTGAGTGTGGGGATAATATCGGATGACTCAGCTTTGACATATACAATTCCTGCGTTTCCTGACATACGGTCACCCATCTGACGCAGCCCTTCATCGAGATATTTCAAGTGGAATACGAGGGGGCCGGGATTTTCAGTCTCTTGGTATATGCCCTGTAGCGTAAGATCCAGATCAAAACGATAAATGGTGCCTTTTAGGCGTATTTTGTCGCCTACTTGCCATCCTCGTTCTTTTGCCAGAGTGTCTCCGACAACACATCCGGTAATATCGTTTTTCCACGCTTCGAGCCTGTCCGGTTCGATTTGCAGTTCACTCCAGACATCGAAGTAATATTCGGCATCGCTTCCAAATTGTGCAAAAGGCACACGTTCATCTTCATAAAGACCACCGTACCATTGAAAAGGTACCGCAGCGAGGACACCGTTGATTGACCGGACATCATCGACATGGGCAATGGGCAAGGGTTGCATAAAGCCCTGCTGACTGAGCACTACGATGCGATCATACTGACGAATTTTTTCTCTTACCTCGTCCTGGGAATCCATAAACCCATATAGGAGAGTGGTTAGCATTAAACTCGAACCGATGGAGAAAATGGTCAGGATAGACCGTAATTTATTGCGTAAAGCATTACGGAAAATGTATTTCAGATATTTCAATGCAATGCTCCATGAGTGTCAGATTTCACTAAGAGAGGAGACAAGTTTTCCTTCTTCGAGAAAAACCTGGTGTCCCGCTCTCTCTGCAGCCTGAGGATCATGCGTTACCATGATGACAGTTTTCTTAAAATCTTCGTTAAGCTTTTGTATCAGATCAAGGATTTCGATTCCTGATTTTCGGTCAAGGTCACCCGTGGGTTCATCGGCGACCAAAAGAGTGGGGTCGCTGACCAGGGCGCGAGCAATCGAAACACGTTGCTCCTGGCCACCAGAGAGTTGTCGTGGGAAATGATCCATGCGATCACCCAGCCCGACAATTTCCAGGGCAGTGGTAACGCGCTCCGCACGGTCTCTTTTACCGAGATTCCTTAAAAACAGGGGAAGCTCAACATTTTCAAAGGCCGTCAGCACGGGAATCAAATTGTAAAGCTGAAAAATAAAGCCGATATTTTCAGAGCGCCAGCGTGCCAGTTCATCTTCACTTTTATCCGTGATTTCTTCTTCTGCTACCTGAATTGATCCTTCTGTCACGGTGTCTAGGCCGGCAATCAGGTTTAAAAGGGTGGTCTTGCCCGAACCCGACGGTCCCATCAGTGCGTAATAGTCTCCCTGCAAAACTTCGAGATCAATTCCCTGTAAAACAGGGATGTGGATGTCTCCACGATAAAATTCCTTAAAGACACCCATTACAGAGACCACAGACTGGCCCATTAAACGACCCTTCGTGCAACAGTAAAAAGATGGTTGGGGATATCAAATAACGTTCAGATACATCGTTCATGAGGGCTCTGAAATGAGGGTGTTTTCAGTCAGCTCTTCCGGTGGGTCAAGGACTACTTTTTCACCTCCTGACAGTCCGTTTATCACAGGATATTGACCTTCTTTCAGAGGACCGAGTTCAACGCCTACGCGCTGGACCCGCCCCTGTTTAACCTGCCATACAAAAGAAGATCCTCCTTCGGATGACACGATCGCAGCTTCCTGTATGTAGATGGTCGAGGCCTTTGCTTCCGATTCACCTTCTTCTTTTTCTGGTAGAAAATGAACGGTGGCACTCATTTCAGGGAAGAGTTTTTCATCCGCATCGAGGATGGCAACTTTTACCTTAATGGTTCCTCGTGCCCGATCTCCCATCGGGATAATCTGTCGTAGAGTACCCTGGTAACGACGGTCCGGAACTGAATCAACGGCGACTTCAGCCGGCTGTCCGATGATGATACGACTGATGAAATCTTCCTTCACATCGGTGTCTACTTCCAGATGTGCGAGATCGGCCAGCGTTGCAACGGAACCACGCCCTGAGGCTTGACCCATGCCACCAGGGGTAATTGTTTCCCCAACTTCGGCATCCCGAGTGATTACTGTTCCGCTAAAAGGTGCCCGGACAAACATGTTCATTCGATGTTGTTTGGCTTCGTTGACGCGTGCCTCGGCGGCAACGATGGCTGCTCGACGTGCTCCACAGGTAATTTCCTGCGTTCGCTTCAGACTTTTCTGTTGCTCATATTGTTCGCTGCTCAAAAATCCCTTGCGATATAATTCCTTGCTATGGACAAGCTGCCGTTCATATTGCTGGAGATTTTCTTCGGCAAGCTGCAGATCAGCCCGAGCCTGTTCTAGTGTAGCTCCCATGGCGTTGAGGGATGCGTCTAGATCAGCATGTTCCAGTACGACCATGATAGACCCTTTTTCAACCTTTTGGCCTTCTTCAACCATTACTTCCTTTACGAGACCAGCTACTTTCGCACCTACCTTGGCCTGTCTGCGGGATTCCAGATAGCCATTTGCACTGAGCAATGATTGACTGTCTACCTGAACAAAAGCAGTACGTACTTCAGTGGATGACTCAAACCAGTCGCTACCCGATAGGAAGCGGTATCCTCCGAAGAGACTGGCCGTCACTACGATTAGAAAAGTTCCGAAAACAAGAGACTTTGATTTTCGTTTTCGTGCACGAGGCTTGCGGGGAATACTTAGTTTTTGCAGACGATCATGGGTGCTGCTGGTTTCTGTGTTCACAATAGTCTCTGAAGGTGGGAGTCATAACACATCAGGGGTAACTATAGAATAAACGCACAAGCGATTTCGATTTCTACAAGTTATCCGGAAAGTTCACGTTTTTTGCTTGTGAAACTTGAATTGTTCACATTTCTTTCACACCTTTAGCGTATCGGTGGTTTGTCCGGTGTGCAACATGGGAAGCTATGGAGAAAACGTTTTTAGGCGTGCCTTTAATCGATTGCGCGTGTTTTCAGAAAATCATATTCATATTACGGACAGAAAGATGGCTGTAAAAGCGACGGTGTGAAACGATTCCGTGCGGTAACTATCGTTTTGGATAATCGATCTGGTGTTGAATGATGCGAACAGCTTGCACTACGGAAACTGGGCATAATTGTAGGGAAGTGTATCGACGTTGTGACGGATAATCAGTAAGATGCCGCACATACCTATCTACCCCATTACCCAACGCCGAGCACAGCGGCAATGTCGTGTTCGGCGTTTTTTGTTGTTAGCGATCTTTTTCAAGAGCCGTTCGAATAGGGGTAGGATCTCAATTAGGTTTGATGAGGTAATGGTTCCATCGTGAATTTTGTTAGCGGAAGGTCCGTTTACGGTGACCTATTTTGAGATAAGGGATTGGAGAGCGCAACCATGTTTGTAATCGCAAGTTGGATGATGGGGTGTTTTGTTTTGCTCCCTGTTCCTGTTTTGTGCGGTATGGCAACATCGACCGGTTTTGTTGTGGACAGGGTTGGTCGGATAGCTGAACCGGAGAACGTACTTCAGGACCTTCCAGGTAAACAGCAGTCGGAATGGCTCCGTAGCCATCCCGATCGTGTGGTGTATATTCCCCGAGGTGGCACTTGGAATGATGGGGACAATGAACATTTTCTGGTGTTCCCATCACATGATAATCAGGAACTTCTGGCTATCTGGACACAAAGTACACGGGAAGGTTTTGGTGACAATCACTTGGTGATAGCTCGCAGCAGGCAGGGTGTAAAATGGTCCGATCCAGAATGGATTATTGGGACACACAAGAATACCGATGAATTTCAGGCGAGTTGGGGATTTCCCGTAGTGTCCAGGTCTGGAAAGATATATTGTTTTTACACGCGAGCAAAGCAAGGTGTTCCGGGCGGTGTAAGTGGAATCATGGGGGGGGTCGTTTCAGATAACAAGGGACGAACATGGACGAAGGGTCCTGACCGTGTTGTGCCCTCAACGCGTGAAGATCCATTCGATCTGGATTCACCGGAGAGCGGTTCGTTTATTGTTTGGCAAAAGCCGATTCGAGATTCTCACGGGCGCCTTCTGGTCGGTTATACTCGATCGGACAATCAGACCGGCGAGGGCTCCCTGCATTTCATGCGATTTGACAATATCGATGAGGGCCCGACACTTAGCAATGTGGAGATCACTTGGCTACCAGAGGCGCCGACTGGAGTCAGGTTGCCCCGTTATGTACAGCCCGCAGGCTGTGAAGAACCCAGTCTTGTACTGCTTCCAGATGGACGTCTTATGGCGACCATGCGTACCAGGACAGGTTATGTCTGGTATACGCTTTCCGCCGATGATGGAAATTCCTGGTGCGATCCGGAAGTGCTTCGCTATTCAGATACGGGAGAGAAAATCAAGCAACCGCTTGCCTCCTGTCCGATCTATCCACTGCGGGATGGTCGATTTCTGTTGCTATTTCACAACAATGATCATGTTGCCAGGCATGAACATGCTGGTGACCCGCTTCCATCCAGGCACCCAGACATTCCTCTGTCGCCGATCTTCTGTTATCGGCGACCGGCATTTATCGCAATAGGTGAGTATCGCCGGCAGGCTCATCAACCTGTCTGGTTCAGTCAACCCATGCAATTGCTCGATACCCAAGGAATACCGATTGGACCCAAGAGAACCGATGAAATTGCCACCTATACCAGCATGACTTGGTACGGTGGTGAGCAAGTGCTTTGGTATCCAGATAGGAAGTATTTTCTTTTGGGTAAAGTAATTTCAGAATCGATCCTCTCCGAGATGTCGGTACCTGAAAACTAATTCAATAGTCACATCGCGTCGGTTGCCTGTGGTACATAACAATACGAGGAAATGGACATCTATCGAAAAACGGTTAGCGTAATGAATCGGACCGGGATTCTGTCGCAAATCACCCTCTTTAAGCTTATTTCACAACGAATGGGAAATCGCTTTCCCGATACCAGTGAGCTCCCAATTTTCGCAAATAGTAATGACCAATGCTCATTGCAAATTTGCGGATCAAACTCAGATGGAGAAAATGCATGACGGAGTCCATGATGCGTACAGGAGAGCGTGTCAGAGGAACCCATGCCCTCAGCGCCCTTCGTTTCGGACAACAGGCGCTCTTCAAAATCGAAGGGTTGCGCACACGGATGGTCCATGGCATTCTGATTAATTACGTGATCTTTTTCGGGGCTGCGATCGCCATGAATGGCGTATTCTACTTCTACGTACTGGAACCCTTTATCGACTGGGTATTTGGAGGGGATGAAGGATTCTGGGCTACAGTCGGCACGGTGATGTTGTGGCTGATTCAGCTTACAGCCGCATCTGTGTTTATTCTGATTGCCCTGCGATTTTCAGTACAATTCCTCTCACTTTGGCACCAGAGCTTAGTTTTTCGAGTGATCCAAAATTTTCGGGAGGTCAAGGAGCCACCCTTTTCACTTAAAGTGTTGTGGTCAGGCATGCTGGGCGCCTTCTGCGAAGGTCTTAAAGCCTGCGTGATTCCATTGTTGCTATTGTTTCTCGGGTTAATTCCTTTGCTTGGAGTGGTTCTGGTATTCCTGATTGAGTCTCACCTTCTGGGACGAGATATGATCCGCGTATACCTCGATTGCCTCGATGGTTCTGAAGATGTGGTAACGCTGCGCAAAACCTGGCGTTGGGTACCCATGCGATTGGGGTGGTTACCGATGGGACTTGCTTTTGTGCCCCTGCTGGGATGGTTGCTGCTTCCAGTTGTTCTCACTTATGAGGTGATCGGATTTGCATATCACGTTGAATCCTCACGTCAATCTGACTAGTGGAAAATGGTTTAGGAATCAACACTGCTGGAGTTCTGCAGCTGGAACTCTATTCTTTATTACTAATCAGCGAACCTGAGACTAAAAATGAGATTGCCAGGGTTGAAGAGGTCTGTTGCATTGGACTTTGGTTTCAAAAGATGGCATGACAGAGGGGCTCTCTCTGGCGGTTCATT
>Ga0310344_10002108_pt1 | contig 14991 bp, 12 predicted proteins | sample HC15DNA20200_MG_FD_203801 | JGI IMG/M metagenome (GOLD analysis project Ga0310344, IMG submission 203801) | Marine microbial communities from station ALOHA, North Pacific Subtropical Gyre - HC15-DNA-20-200_MG | ecosystem: Environmental > Aquatic > Marine > Oceanic | place: Pacific Ocean: North... | reverse complement strand
AATTTTATTGGTTGGCAAACCAGAATATTTTTGTAAAGCCATAACAATGACATCAAGTGGATTCGTTATGCATATTACGAAAGCTTTAGGAGAAAATTTTTTTATGCCTTCAGCTACTTGTTTTATTATTTTTAAATTTGTACTTAGCAAATCATCCCTAGTCATTCCAGGTTTTCTTGGGACTCCCGCTGTTATGATAATAACGTCAGAATCTTTTATATCTTTGTAATTATTTGTACCTATAAGATTTATACCATAACCATCAACTGAAGTAGATTGGGCAATATCCAAGGCCTTGCCCTTGGCTAAACCTTCTGCAATATCAAACAGAACAACATCGCCAAGCTCCTTAATGCTTATTAGATGGGCTAAAGTCCCGCCGATTTGACCAGCTCCAATTAAAGAAATTTTTTTTCTCATAATATTTTTACTTCATTATTGGCATTACAAATTCTGGATCCGATCTTAATCCGGAGGGCCATTTTGAAGTTATTGTTTTTAATTTTGTATAAAATCTAATTCCTTCAGGTCCATGCATATGTTGATCACCAAACAGAGATCTTTTCCATCCTCCAAACGAATGGTATGCAACGGGAACAGGTATTGGAATATTAATTCCTACCATTCCAATTTTAATTTTGCTAGCAAAAGTTCTGCCTACGTCTCCATCTCGAGTATATATACTTGTTCCATTTCCAAATTCGTGCTCATTTACTAGATTAACGGCTGAATCAAAATCATTTACTCTTACCACTGAAAGGACTGGGCCAAAAATTTCCTCTTTATAAATTCTCATGTTTTTATTCACATTATCAAAAAGACATCCCCCAATATAAAAACCATTTTCATAACCCTGGAGTTTTATATTCCTGCCATCAACAACAAGCTTCGCTCCTTCTTTAACTCCTAAATCTACATATCCTTTTACTTTTTCTAAATGTTCCTTTGTTACAAGTGGACCCATTTCGGAATTTTTATCAAGACCTGGGCCAACTTTTAATGATTGAACTTTTTTTTCAAGTTTGTTCACAAGTTGATTTCCTATTTTGCCTACAGCCACAGCAACTGATTGTGCCATACATCTTTCTCCAGCCGAACCATAAGCTGCTCCCATTAAACCGTTTACAGCTTGATCTAAATCACAATCAGGCATAACAACACAATGATTTTTAGCCCCTCCCAAGGCTTGGACTCGCTTTTCATTTTTTGCAGCATTTTCATAAATATATTTTGCAACTGGTGTTGATCCGACAAAACTTATAGCAGCTATATCTTTATTTGTTAGTAGAGCATCTACTGCCTCTTTGTCTCCATTAACAACATTAAAAACTCCATCAGGCAATCCTGCTTCTTTAAATAATTTTGCTAATTTAATTGAACATGATGGATCTTTCTCAGATGGTTTTAAAACAAATGTATTGCCGCATGCTATGGCTATCGGAAACATCCACATTGGAACCATCGCTGGAAAATTAAAAGGTGTTATACCTGCGCAAACTCCTAAAGGTTGTCTAATTGACCAACTATCAACATCAGTTCCTACATTCTCTGTAAACTCTCCTTTAAGAAGATGAGGTATTCCACAGGCAAACTCTACGACTTCTAGTCCTCTTGTTAGTGAACCTTTTGCATCTTCATAAACTTTTCCATGTTCAGAAACTATAAGTTTAGTAATTTCGTCTGAATTTTTTTCTATTAAATATTTAAATTTAAAAATTATTTTTGCTCTTTGTGCAGGGGGTTTTCTAGACCAATCATCAAAAGCTTTTTTTGCTTTTTGAACTGCCAGATCTACATCTGCCTTTGAAGCTAAATTTACTTCGGCTGATTGTTCGCCAGTGGCTGGATTATATACCTTAGATTTTTTATTCGAAGATCCCTTGGTAATTTTCCCGTTTATAAAATGTTCAATTAAATTCATTTGTACCTAAAATGATTTAATTAAGGTTCTAGCTTGTTGCAAGCATTTTTTTAATTGATCCTATAGCCTTTGCTGGATTTAAGCCTTTTGGACAGGAGCTTGTGCAGTTCATTATGGTATGACACCTGTACAACTTAAGTTTATCCGCAACCATTTTTAATCTCACTTTTTTTTCATCATCTCTACTATCAGATATCCAGCGGTAAGCTTGAAGTAATACTGCGGGTCCTAAATAGCTTTCGCCGTTCCACCAGTAGCTCGGGCACGAGGTTGAACAGCAAGCGCACATTATACACTCGTACAAACCATCAAGTTTTTCTCTATTCTTTTTCGATTGATTTATTTCCTTATTTTGAGATTTTGATTTTGAATTTTTAAGCCAAGGTTCAATTGACTCATATTGCTTGTATAATATGCTTAAATCTGCAACTAGATCTTTTATTACTTTTAAGTGAGGCAATGGAAAAATTCGAAGATCTCCCTTTATGTCTTTATGTGATCTCATGCAGGATAAAGTATTTACCCCATCAACATTCATAGCGCATGACCCACATACTCCATGAGCGCATGATTTTCTAAATGTTAGAGATGAATCTATTTCATTTTTAATTTTATTTAAAATATCCAAAACTTTATTTCCACACGTTCTAAGATCTACTTCAAAAGTATCTTCTCTAGGGTTTTCGTTTTTTTCTGGGTCCCATCTATAAACATGAACTATCTTTATATCTGAAGACCCTGTTTGATCTTTAAAATATTTTCCTTTTAAAATTTTAGAATTTTTTGGAAGATTAAATTGTACCATTAATAAATTCTTTCTTTAGGTGGAAAGGTTTGAACATCATTAGTCAAAGTTGACAAATTAACTTTTCTATAATTAATTTTAGCTGTTTTTCCATCGTGCCAACTTAAAGTATGTTTCATATAGTTCTCATCATCTCTTTTGGGGAAATCTTCTCTTGCATGAGCACCTCTGCTTTCTTTTCTATGATACGCCGATTCCATAGTTGTTATTGCCTGGCGAATAAGATTATCAAATTCAAGCGTCTCCATTAAGTCTGTATTAAAAATTAAAGATTTATCTTTAACTGATATAGAATCCATTCCCGCAAAAGGTTTTTTTATCTCATTAACTCCTTCTTTTAATGTTTTTTCTGTTCTAAAAACTGCACATTTTGATTGCATTGTTTTTTGCATAGACAATCTAAGTTCCGAAGTTTTGTTTGATCCATTTCCATTTCTTAGTTTATCAAATCGCGCAAGAGATCTTTCTGTTTCACTTTTAGAAATCTCATCATGTGGTGAATTTGGTTTTACTAGTTCTTTAGCTCGATTAGCAGCAGCTTTTCCAAAAACTACTAAGTCTATCAATGAATTTGAGCCCAATCTATTTGCTCCGTGCACTGAAACGCAAGCGGCTTCTCCTATTGCCATTAGTCCCGGTACAGTTTTATCGTTACCATTAGAAGTTATAACCTCTGCTTTATAGTTAGTTGGTATTCCTCCCATATTATAGTGAACAGTTGGAACAACTGGAATTGGATCTTTAGTTACATCACGATGAACAAAAGTTTCTACCGATTCTGATATACCTGGCAATCTGTTTTCTATAATTTTGGGATCTATATGATTAATATGCAGATGAATATGATCTTTATTTTCTCCTATTCCTCTTCCTTCATTAATTTCAATTGCCATTGATCTGCTAACCACATCTCTAGAAGCAAGATCTTTAGCTTTTGGAGCGTACTTCTCCATAAAACGTTCACCTTTTGAGTTAACTAAATAACCACCTTCTCCTCTGACTGCTTCTGAAATTAAACATCCAATCCCATAAAGACCTGTTGGATGAAATTGAACAAATTCCATATCTTGCAATGGTAGTCCTGCTCTTAAAGCCATCCCATTTCCATCGCCAGTGCAAGTATGTGCCGCTGTAGCTGAATAATAAATTTTTCCATATCCTCCAGTAGCTATGATTGTAATGTGTGATCGAAATCGATGGATTGTTCCATCGTTTAAATTCCATGCAAGAACACCTTTGCATTCTCCATTTTTCATTAATAAATCTAAAGCAAAATATTCTATAAAAAATTCAGTTTTATGTTTAAGCGCTTGACCATAAAGTGTGTGTAGTATTGCATGACCTGTTCTATCTGCAGCAGCACAAGTTCTTTGCACCGGCTCATTACCATAATTTTTAGTCATTCCACCAAATGCTCTTTGATATATTTTTCCATCTTTAGTTCTGCTAAATGGAACCCCGTAATGCTCTAATTCAATGACTGCTTTTGGAGCTTCTTTGCATAAATATTCTATACAATCTTGGTCACCTAGCCAATCTGATCCTTTAACAGTATCGTACATGTGCCAACGCCAATCATCCTCTCCTGCATTACCTAATGCTGCAGAAATTCCTCCTTGAGCAGCAGCTGTATGACTTCTTGTTGGAAATACTTTTGAAATACAGGCTGTCTTTAAACCAGATTCGCTTAATCCCACGGCTGCTCTCAAACCTGAGCCTCCCGCTCCTACAACTAATACATCATATTCGTGATCAATTATATTATATGCACTCATTAAATTTTATACATTAACAAAAACAAAATTATTAAAGGAATAATTATACTCGATATTATCGTAAAAATATTTGCGACATCTTTGATTTTTTTAACATGAATATAATCTTCAAAAATTTCACCTAAACTAATTCTAATATGTATAAAACTAACAAAAAATAACAATATTGCTAAAATTTTAAATAAAGGGTTGGTAAAAAAATAAATAGCTTCTGTATAATTTTTTGTAGAAAGTGAAACCAATGAGAAATAAAACCAAGCATATAATGGTGCTACAATTATAGCAGTAACTCTATGCAGAATCCATTTTCGTGTTTCGTTCATTTAAATAAAACCTCTTGCAAAGATCCAAAACGTAGTTGTTAAAACTAAAGAAAAAATAATTACAATTACTCCAGAAATATTTGCAGTTTTAATTTCAAAACCATAACCCAAATCCCAAACTAAGTGTCTTATACCACTTAATATTTGGAAACACATAGACCAGGTAAACCCAATTAAAATAAATTTTCCAAAAAAACTATTTATCATTAATAAAAATGTTTCATAGTTACTTTCTCCAAAACTAAGAATTAATAACCAAAAAAATATTAGAATTAATGCAAATAAATTTATAATTCCTGAGATTCTGTGTGTTATTGAAAGTAAAGACGAGACATGCCATCTGTAAATCTGCAGATGGGGAGATATTGGATTTTTAGAATCATTCATTATTTAGTTAATATATTTTTTAATCAAAACATTTGCAATTTGAACTGCATTGAGTGCAGCGCCTTTTAGTAAGTTGTCAGATACAACCCACATATTTATAGAATTTTTTTGTGTATTATCATCTCGTATTCTTGAAATATATGTTGCAAAATCACCGCTTGATTCAACTGGGGTCATATAACCACCATCTTTAGTTTCATCTATAACTTTGCATCCCGGTGCTTTTTCTAAACATTCTCTAACTTTTACGGCATCAACTTGTGTACTAAATTCTATGTTTACTGATTCAGAATGTCCAACAAAAACCGGAACTCTTACACATGTTGCACTTAAGGATATTTTTGGATCTAAAATTTTTTTTGTTTCAACTGCCATTTTCCACTCTTCCTTTGTATAACGATCTTCCATAAAAGAATCTATATGTGGAATAACATTAAAAGCTATTTGTTTTGTAAAATTTTTTGAATTAACTTTTTGTTTATCTAAAACTTTTCTACTTTGTTCGTCTAATTCATTAATTTGTGCATTTCCCGCACCTGACACCGACTGATAAGTCGAAACTATCACTCTTTTAATTTTAAATTTATCATGCAAAGGTTTTAAAGCCAAAACTAATTGAATGGTTGAACAATTAGCATTAGCAATAATATTTTTTTTTTTATAATCTTTTAAACTATCGGTATTTACCTCTGGTACAATCAAAGGAATATCTTTATTCATTCTAAAATGTTTTGAATTATCAATTACAATTGTTTTTTTCGCAGCGATAGGAGCCCATTTCTCCGCTATAGCACTACCAGCAGAAAAAAAAGCTATTTTAACTTTTGAGAAATCAAAATTGCTTAGGCCAACTATAGAGTAAGTTTTGTTTTTAAAAGTTATTTTTTTTCCAACGCTTTTATCAGAGGCAATAAGATATAGTTCACCAAATTCAAAATTTAGTTTTTCTATAACTTCTAAAAGTTTTCTACCGACGTTTCCTGTCGCTCCAACAATTGCTATATTCATATATGTTAAAGTATTACTATTGTTTTGTGACCAATTCTAGACTAATGGCAAATCACAAATTGAACCTTTGCTTTTTTGACCATTAATTTCCAATTCAAATGTAGTTTTCTTATCCCAAAATTCTTTATTAATCATTGCAATACCTACTACTTTTTTAAAATGAGGCGAATAAACTGCTGATCTTAAATTTCCTACTAAACTTTTGCCATTTTGTAGAGGCCTTTCTTCCATCATCTCAATTTTATCTAGATCTATTTTAACACCCATAAGTTTTCTTTTAATTCCTGCCTGTGAAATTTTTACTAAAGCTTTTTTTCCTAAATAACTAATTTCAGATTCAATATCGATGTATTTATCAAATCCACACTCAAAAGGATTATCATCATTATCAAAATCATTGCCACATGATAAAAGACCACTTTCAATTCTTTCTATTAAATTTGGACAACCTGGTTTAACATTAAATTCTTTACCAGCAGAAAATAGTTCATCATATAAATCTAATCCTGCTTTTCTATTTTCTACATAAATTTCATATCCGCCTTGCTTGGACCATCCTGAGCGAGCTATAAAAAATTTATTTCCTTTAAAATCAAAATAATCAAAACCAAAAAATTTAAGTTCGTTTATTTTTTTTCCCAAAACTTTTTCCATTAATTTAAATGATTTTGGTCCTTGAACAGCTAATATATTTACATCAGGTTCGTTAACTTCGGCTTGTAATTTTAAACCGCTTGCTAATCCTTTGGCATAAAGTCCTACATCGGAATCTGCCAATGATATCCACCATTTATTTTCATCTAATTTTAAAATTATAGGATCGTTTATCATTTTTCCCTGCTCGTCAATTATTGGAGCATAATAACATCTTCCGACTTTTGACTTTGAAAGATTTCTACAAGTCATTAGTTGTACCAATTTTGCAGAATCTTTTCCTACTATCTGAACTTGTCTTTCAGCAGCAACATCCCAGACTTGAACGTGTTCTTTCAAGTGAAAGTATTCTGTTGCCGTTCCTTCAAATCCCGCTGGCAAAAGCATATGATTATAAACTGTATAAGTTGTTAAACCCTGATCTTCAATTCTACTTGAGAAAGGAGTTCCTCTTAATCGTCTTGCTTTTGCAATATAAAATTTTTTCATTATTATTTGTGATTTTTTTGTACAAAATTTTTGACAATCTCTCTCATTTCAAAAGCTTTTTCAAATAAAATCATATGACCACATTCTTTGAGTATCTCTAATTCAGAACTTTTAATACTTTCAGCCATTTTTTTTCCTTTTTCTAATGGAACCATCTTATCTTTATCTCCTAATATACAAAGTGTAGGACAGCTTATTTTTGCCGCAGCTTCTAAACCATTTTTATAATCATTGCACGCCCTAAGGTCTACCGCTAGTCCTTCTTGTACTTGTCTTGGTGAATTAATAATTTTTTGCACAGGATTTCCTCCAATAAATTTTTTAACACCTTCATAACCCCATTTCATCATAAGCTCTACTGATTTCATGTCGCCTCCATCTGCATAATCAATAAGGGCTGGATTTACAGGTAATTCATATGACCCTCCAACAAGAACCAAACTTTTAATTAATTTTGGAAAACGTGATGCAAATTCAAGTCCAACTAAACAACCTTGGGAATGACCTATGAATGAAATTGCATTAATTTTTAATTTTTCCATTAATTTTTTAATCCATTCTGCTATTCCCTCAATAGATTTTATTGCAGGACCTTCGGAATTGCCATGCCCGGGTAAATCGATTGATAATACGCTGTAACCTTTTGTTGCTAGAAATGTTTCATGCAAAGACCAAACTATATGGGTAAGCCCACTACCATGCATCAGCAGAATTACTGGTTTTTTATTATCAAAATCTAATCCACCAGTAGATGCAAAAACATCTTTTTGGTCTACTTCAAAATTCAGTTGATCTCCTTGGCTTTCTTTCTTAATTCAAATTTTTGAATTTTTCCTGTTGATGTTTTTGGCAGTTCACAAAACTCTATTTTTTTTGGAACTTTAAAACTAGCTAAGGTTTCCTTACAAAAATTTATCAATTCTTTCTCTGTTACAGTTTTATCTTTAACAGATTCGATGAATGCACAAGGTACTTCTCCCCATTTTTCATCAGGTTTCGCCACTACTGCTGCTATCGATACAGAAGGATGTTTTGCTAATGTATTTTCTATTTCAATTGATGATATATTTTCGCCACCAGAAATAATTATATCTTTAGACCTATCTTGAATTTTGACATACCCATCTGGGTACATTACGGCCAAATCTCCGGTATGAAACCAGCCACCTTTCATTGCTTTGTTTGTGGCATCTTTATCTTTAAAGTAGCCTTTCATAACTACATTTCCTCTGATCATTATCTCTCCAATTGTTTTACCATCTCTTGGAACTTCCTCCATGGTTTCTGGATCCATAATTGTTACACCTTCTGTGTTAGGATATCTTACTCCTTGTCTGGCTTTAATTTCATTTTGTTTTTCCTCTTCCAATTTGTTCCATGACTCATTCCATGCACATTGTGTTACGTGTCCATAAGTTTCGGTTAAGCCATAAACATGCATTACTTCAAAACCAAGACTTTTCATTTTTTTAAAAATTATACTTGGGGGTGGGGCTCCAGCAGTTAATACATATACTGTTTGCTTTAATTTTTTACGATCACTTTCTGGTGCTCCTGTGATCATATTAAGTACGATTGGGGCACCACCAAAATGAGTTACATTATATTTATCAATTAAGTGAAAAATTTTCTTAATATCAATGTTTCGAAGACAAATTGTTTTTCCATTAAGCATAGGAACTGTCCAGGGATAACACCAACCATTGCAATGAAACATTGGTACGACAGTTAAAAAATTTAATCTATTTGACATATTCCAAGCTGTTGCGCTGCCAGTTGACATTAAATATGAACCTCTATGATGATACACAACTCCCTTTGGATTTCCTGTTGTTCCCGAAGTATAGCTTAATGAAATAGCTTGCCATTCATCTTCTGGCATTTTCCAATGGTAATTTTCATCACCTGTGTTTAAAAATTTTTCATACTCAAAATCACCAATTTTTTGTAATTTTGACTGATCTGCAAATTGATCATTTATATCTATAACGATAATTTTTCTTTTTATTGTGCTTAATGCTTTTTTCACTTCTGCATGAAGTTGTCTATCCACAACTAACACTTTGGCTTCACTATGATCTAAAATATAAGCAATAGTTTTAGCGTCTAATCTAATATTAATTGTATTCAATACTCCTCCTGTCATAGGAACAGAATAATGAGCCTCAAAAATTTCTGGAGTGTTAAAAGCTAGAAATGAAACTGTGTCACCTTTTTTGATACCAATTTTTTCTAATGCGCTTGCAAATTTAATACATCTTTTATAAATTTCTAACCAAGTGTATTTCCGATCTTCATAAACTAATGCCTCATAATTAGGATAGATATCTTTAGCTCTTTGTAAAAAAGATAATGGCGTCAATGGAACAAAATTCGCATTATTTTTATCAAGATTTGTATCGTAGTGATTCATAATAAATTAACTTATTTTAGATTCTTTTATAATTTCTGCAATTACTTCTTCTTTTTTATGTCCCATCAAATGAATTCCTTTAACTCCTTTAATTTCGCGAAAAATTTGAATTAATTCAAGACAAATTTTTTTACTTTCTTCCTTTTGATCTTTTGCTTGTTCCAATCTTTTAACAATTTCGTCAGGAACATCTACGCCAAACAAGTTATCATTCATCCATTTAGCGCTTTTTGCTGAAGCAAATGGACCTAAGCCAATTAAAAATGATGTCTTTTCTAGAATTCCAGCATCTTCTAAAACTTTCATATATTCTTTTAATTTTTTTGCCTCAAAAACATACTGAGTTTGAAAAAAATCAATTCCATTTTCAATTTTCCCTGAAATTTTTTCTATATCTGGTTTTCCTTTTGAAGGAACTTCAGCACCTCCTATGAATAATTTTGGTGCTGGGTCAATAGTTCTTCCTGATGGAAATTTTTTATCTTTTCTCATCATATTAGCTGTGGCAACTAAAGTTTTGCTATCAATATCTTTAGCTGATTTCGTTTGGGGTTGATCGCCAACTTTTGGATCATCTCCAGATAAACAAAGAATGTTATGAACGCCCAGCGCAGAAGCTCCAACTAGATCTCCCTGAATAGCAAGTCGATTACGATCTCGAACTGTTAATTGTAATATTGGATCAATATCATTTTGAGCTAAAATAATTGCTGCAGTAAGTGCCGACATATGTACTTTTGCTCCTGGGCTATCAGTAACATTAATAGCATCTGCTATATCTTTTAATGGTTCTATTTTTTTTAATAGAGTTTCCTTATTTGACGCATCAGGTGGTGTTGTTTCTGCAGTAAATACAAAAACACCATCATGCAACTTCTTATGAAGTGGACTTTGATATTCCATTTTAATTAAATTTAAAATCCATTATATACTTACTTCCAGAAATTGCAGATTTATAATGGGAGTCTATTCTAGGTAAAACTCGGTTAAAGAAAAAATTTGCAGTTTCAATTTTTTCCTCAAAAAACTTTTTATTATTGTTTAGTTCTTTATAGCTAACTTCCAATACTTTAAGCCAAGAGAATGCTAGTGCTATTAAACCTAATACTTTTAAATAATCATTGCAGGCAGCACTCACATCATCCTTAGAATTTTTCATTTTATCTTTTATCCAATTTGTAAAACCTGCTGTTACTTTTAAATATTCTTCCAATTTATCAGCCAATGGTTTTATATTTTTTTGATTTTTACTTTTTTTTATTTCATCTTCAATTAATTTAAGGTAACGCCCTATAATATCTTTCTCTTTGTAAACAAGTTTTCTGAAAACTAAATCAATTGCTTGAACTGAATTAGTTCCTTCATATATTGGTGTAATTCTATTATCTCGGTAAAGCTGCTCTATACCTTGATCTTTTGTATAACCATACCCGCCAAAAATTTGCATTGCTTCGCTAGTAATTTCCATTCCCATATCGCTAAATAATGACTTAACAACTGGGGTCATTAAAGAAACAAAGTCTAAAGCTTCCTCTTTAATTTTATTATCTTTATGATGTAAACTAACTTCAGTTTGTTGAGCTAACCAAAAACTTAAAGCCCTTTCACCTTCTATAATTGATTTCATGTTTAATAATGATCTTCTAATGTCAGCATGATCGATGATTAAATCTGCTCCATTGTTTGTTTTGCTACTATTAGATTTTCCTTGTTTCCTCTCTTTAGAATAATTTAAAGCATTTTGATATGCAATTTCAGATAATCCCAATCCTTGTAGTCCCACAACAATTCTTTCCAAATTCATCATGGTAAACATTGAGCTTAGTCCCTTATTTTTTGGCCCAATCATATGTCCAGACGCAGAATCAAAATTTAAAACACATGTAGCCGACCCTCTAATCCCCATCTTGTTTTCAATTGAATTAGTAGAAACTCCATTTCTTGGACCTAGAGTTCCATCTTCTTTCACTTGAACTTTTGGAACTAAAAATAAGCTAATTCCCTTTGTACCTGGTGAAGAGTCTGGGGTTCTTGCAAGAACTAAGTGGATAATATTTTCGGTTAGATCTTGATCGCCCGAAGTTATAAATATTTTTTGACCGGTTATTTTATAAGTTCCATCTGGTTGTTCAACAGCTTTTGTTTTTAACAATCCTAAATCAGTTCCACAAACTGGTTCGGTTAAACACATCGTCCCACTCCAAATACCTTTGACCATATTTGGAAGAAATTTTTTCTTTATAGAATCATCACCGTGATGGAGTATACAATTATAAGCTCCAATACTAAGCTCACTATAAAGTTTAAAAGAAAGACTGGCAGCAGATAACATTTCATCAAAAAATGAACTGATAGTTTTTGGCATTCCCTGGCCGCCATACTTTGGGTCGCAAGATAAAGAAACCCAACCATCATCAATAAATTTTTTATAAGCTTCTTTGTACCCTGGAGGAGTTCTTACTACTCCATTTTCTAATTTAGCAGGTGTTTCATCTCCAGCTTTAGCCAAGGGTAATATAAGATTTTCAGTTAACTTTGCAGCTTGCTCCAAAATATCTTTTGCGAGATCGGGACTGACTTCCTTATATCTTTCAAGTGAATTATAATGAGAGTTATCTCTCAACTTCTCAAAGAGAAACATCATATCATCTATTGGAGCTCTATAAGTTGCCATCAATTTACCAAAGGTTTTCCTGTTGAAAGTGTATGTTTTATTCTAGCTTGAGTTTTTTCCATTTCAATGAGTTTAACAAACGCATCTAGTTCTAAAGCATACATATCATCTTCTGTTAACTCTTTGTTAATAGTTGTGTTGCCCCCGCTTAGTACAAAAGCCAATTTTTTTCCAACCTCCACTCCATGCTCCAAGATTTTCTTGTCTTTATAAAGTTTTTCAAGTGTTTGTAACATTTTATCTCTAACTTGGACCCCTGATAACTTAAAAGTTGGTTGTTTGGGAGGTTTATAACCATCTTTTTTCTCATTTATTAAGTCTTGAGAAACTGAAAGTAACTTATTTCTATTCATAATACTTTTGTCTTTATCTAGTAAAAACTTAAATGGTATGGCCTCAGTTGGTGAACTTGCGGTTTTTCCATATCCTATAATATCAAATACTTTTTGAGGAGCAAAGTCTGGATCTTTTTTTGACTCTTGAGATTGCATCCACCTCCATAACATATTTGTAGTTCCTCCTCCCGCTGGTATTAATCCTACAAGCGTCTCAACTAATCCTGTTACAATATTAGTATGTGCTACTACATAATCGCTTTGAACTAAAACTTCAAAACCACCTCCGAGGGCTAATCCTGAAGGAGCAGACACTACCACATTATTAGAATATTTTAATTGCCTGCAGGTCATCTGAAAATGATAAATAAAATTTTCAATAGCTTTCCAATTTTTTTCTTTTGCAAAATCCATTACATAATTCAAATTAACTCCTGCTGAAAACTGCATTCCCTCATTGATAATAATCATGTTTTTGTCAGATGCTTTTTTTAATGCATTCATTGAGTCATAATCCAAAGTATTAGCTTTAGTATTAAATTCTACAATTTTGCAATCTCTATGTTCATATATAAGGGCTGATTTATTGTCTTTGTTAATTTTTGCCGATTGTTTTACTTTTCCTAAAGTTTCTAAACTTGTATAAATTTGTCTTTTTCCATAAAAAGTATCAGTTTTTTTGTCGTACAAATTTTTTATAAAATTATTTGTCTTTAAATAGTGATCTTTTTCTATAAAAAATTTTATACCTAGCTCATCAAGCATTTCAAATGGTCCTTTAGTCCAATTAAAACCAAGCCTCATTGCCTCATCAATATTATTATAATCTTTTGTTACGTTAGGAATTAAAGAAGATGCGTACAAAATAATTTTTGAAACTACAGACCATGCATATTTTCCATATTTATCATTTCTAGAAACAAGTTCTTTTAAATTGATTTTTTCCTCAATATTAAGTTCGATTTTTTTAGAGGGAAAATAATCTTTAGTTGTTAAATTAATTGCTTCTAATATTTTCTTCCCGCCCTTTTTGTTCATTCTATAAAATCCTCCTTTGCCTTTTCTTCCGGTATAACCAGTTTCAATTAAATTTTTTACTAAAGGAATTTCCTGAGCTACCTCATGAAAAACATCGGATTTTGGTAATTCTTTTACAAAACTTTTTAAAACATCTGCCATTAAATCTATGCCAATTAAATCATATAAACCAAAAACACCAGTTTTTGGTATACCCATAGGTCTTCCGAAAATTGCGTCTGCTTCTTCTATGCTTAATTGCATCTTTATGGCTTCTGTCATTGCTACTTGCATAGCATAAACGCCTACTCTATTTCCCAAAAAGCCAGGTGTGTCTTTGCAAATAATTACTCCTTTACCTAAATTATCTTCACAAAAATTTTTTAAAAAATTTATTTTTTTCTCGTCATTTGTAGTTTCACTTACAATTTCCAATAAACCCATGTATCTCACTGGATTAAAAAAATGGGTTATACAAAAATCTTTTTTATCTTCACCGGACATTTTTGCAGATAGAACCTTCAAAGGAATAGTGGATGTATTTGATGAAATTATTGAATCTTTTTTTCTACTTTTTAGTATTTTTTCATAAAGCGTATGTTTAATGTCTATTCTTTCTACTACAGCTTCAACTATCCAATCGGCTATTTCGACGGTATCAAAATCATCGTTTATATTTCCTACTTTAATATTATCTATTTTTTTTTTATCAATTAATAGAGGAGGTCTAGACTCATAAATTTTTTTCTTTGCTTTTTCAGAAATTTCTGTCTTTAAATCAAGTAAGGTTACTGGAACATTTGCATTACATAATTGTGCCGCAATACCACTTCCCATAGTTCCTGAACCAATAACTACAACATTTTTAATTTTCATTGGAGCAGATACTATTTAAGTTTTGAAATTATTGCATCCCCCATTTCTGTCGTGGATACTTCTTTTTTGCCTTTTGATAAAATATCTTTAGTTCTTAGGCCGTCATCAAGCACTTTTTGAACAGCTTGATCTAAATTATCTGCTTCTTTATCCAATTCTAAAGAATATCTCAAAGCCATTGAAAAACTTAAAATAGTTGCTATTGGATTAGCTTTTCCTGTGCCAACAATGTCAGGAGCCGATCCATGAACAGGTTCATACATAGATCTCATTTTACCATTTTTATCTTTTGCCCCTAAAGAGGCCGAAGGCAA
>Ga0310344_10002107_pt1 | contig 14995 bp, 15 predicted proteins | sample HC15DNA20200_MG_FD_203801 | JGI IMG/M metagenome (GOLD analysis project Ga0310344, IMG submission 203801) | Marine microbial communities from station ALOHA, North Pacific Subtropical Gyre - HC15-DNA-20-200_MG | ecosystem: Environmental > Aquatic > Marine > Oceanic | place: Pacific Ocean: North... | reverse complement strand
CCAAGAACTGCTGCTGGGACAGTGACAACATCAGCACCAATTTTTCCAGCATCAACTACATGCTGTGGGTGTCTGATACTTGCAACCAGAATTTCGGTTCCAAAATCATAGTTTGCAAAAATTTGTTTAATTTCTTTAATCAGATCCATGCCAGTGTGACCAATGTCATCTAGCCGTCCGATAAATGGACTGACGTACTTGGCACCAGCTTTTGCAGCCAAAAGAGCTTGGTTTGGAGAAAATATTAGTGTGACATTTACTGGAATTCCTTCTGCAGTTAAACTCTTACAAGCTTTTAGTCCTTCTCCGGTCATTGGGCATTTAACCACAACATTGTCGCCATACTTACGAAGTCGTCTTCCTTCTTCCATCATTCCATCATAATCAGTACTTACAACTTCAAGACTGACATCTCCCTTGATGATTCTTGAAATTTCCTCCATTGTTTTTTGTGGGTCACCGCCTTCTTTTGCTAGCAACGAAGGATTTGTTGTGATACCGTCTACAAGTCCCATGTCGTTGTACATTCGTATAGCATCAAGATTAGCTGTATCTAGGAAAATTTTCATGGTTTCTTACCTCTTACTTCCTTTACTGAATTTGCTATATTAATAGATGTTATCCCATGTTTTTCGAATAATTGTGGAATTTCATTGTCACGGGCTGATTCTCCAAATTTGTCCTGTACGCCAATTCTTCTTATTGGAACAGGGTAAGATTCCGAAACGACTTCTGCTACGCTTGAACCGAATCCGCCCATTACGTTATGCTCTTCGCATGTTACAATGGAACCTGTTTCTCTAGCAGCCTTTTCTAAAAGCTCCTTGTCAATTGGTTTAACAGAAAAGCAATCGATAACCCTGCAAGATATTCCCTCTTGCTTGAGCAAATCAGCTGCATCTAATGCAATCTTAACTGTAATTCCACATGCAGCTATTGTACAATCAGAACCATCTTGTAGAACAATTCCTTTTCCAATCTGAAATTCCTGTGACTCATTATGAACAATAGGAGTTTTTGATCTAGCCATTCTCATATAGAATGGTCCGTACTGTTGAGAAATTATCCAAGTAAGTTTTGAAACAGAGGTTGAATCAGACGGAACAAGTACTCTCATGTTAGGAATTGCTCGCATGATTGCAATATCTTCGACCTGTTGATGAGAACCACCATCAGCGCCAACACTAAGACCGCCATGAGAAACAACTAATTTGACATTCAGACCTTTCTTATCTCCCGGGGAAGGATACGCAATTGCATTCCTAATTTGATCAACACATCGTCCAGGTAGAAATATAGCATATGTGCTGGCAAATGCTGTCTTTCCAGAATACGCAAGTCCTGCAGCCACTGAAACTAAATTAGCTTCCGCAATTCCTACATTAAAAAATCTTTCAGGGAATTTTTTTCCAAAATTTGCAGTTTTTAAAGAGTCAGTAGTATCGGCTCCTAGAACTACAACATTTGGGTTTTCTTCTCCAACTGCAACAAGTGCTTTGCTATATTCAGTTCTCATATCACCGAACTGTTCTGCACTCATTGAAATCCAAGCTCCTTTGCAATCTGAACCAGCTTGTCTTTTTTCTCTCCAACAACATGAAGATCAATCCAGCTGTTAACAAGTTCTGTTCCACCTAGTTCATGCGCCTTTTTAATCAGCAATCTTCTTCGGGACTCTAGAACCTGGTTTCTAAATTCTTTAATGATCATTCTAACATCATTCTGTCCGATGATGGCACTGCCTCCCACAAATGCTCTTGCGCCATCCTCAAAACACGCTCCTATATTTTCCAAATTAACTCCACCATCGGCTTCAATGTATCCTTCGAATTTGTGCTCTCTAAGATCCTTAGCAATTCTTCTAGTTTTTTCATGGGTCGATTCTATGAATTTCTGACCAGATTTGCCTGGAATCACAGACATGATAATTATTTGGTCTAGCAATTCTACAAACTTGTAGCACCATTCTGGCAGTTCTGTATCTGGATTGATTGCTAGCCCAATTCCAACTTGGTTGGAACGTAACATATCACATATCTCACCAAAGCTAGATTCATCACATTCTTCTACGTGAACAGTAATAATATCACTCCCAGCATCTATGTAATCCCGCACATGCTTTACTGGCTCATTAATCATAAGATGTGCATCGAATGGAATTAATGTTAATGGGCGTAATTCTTTGATCTTTGCATGATCAAATGTTTTGTTGGGAACAAACTGTCCATCCATAACATCAAGATGGATATAATCAGCTCTACCATCAGTACATCGTTTAACTTCTTTGTCAAGATTTGACATATCTCCAGCAATAATTGAAGGTGCTATCATAAACTGAGATTCTAATTCATCTTCAATAATTGGAACCATCTCTGGTTTGGGAGCTTTGCCATGCCATTGTGGGTTATCTTCCATATGTTCTACTCCCTTGCCTTTGATAGTTCTAGCAATGATAATTGACGGGAGTCCCTTGGTTTGATTTGCTCTTCTTATGGCATCCGAAATTTGTTCTACTCTATGTCCATCAATTTCTATAACATTCCAACCAAAAGATCTCCACTTGTCTCCAGTCTTCCATCTGCTTGCGTCTTTCCACATCTCTGACAAGTCATTACCAAGTAATTCTTCATCAAGTGGCATGATTTTTTCTGTATAGGAATCCTGCTGTATGAAGTTTCGATCAAGAAACACAGTCATGTTATCAATCTTGTACTTGGCAGCTGTCATTGCTGCCTCCCAAACTTGACCCTCATCAGATTCCCCATCACCAACAATTGTGTAAATTCTCTGATCCTTACCATCAATTCTTGCAGCTAAAGCATTTCCTATAGAATAGGATAACCCAATTCCCAAAGAACCACCACAGAATTCAACGCCAGGGCATTTTAGGTCTGGATGACCCTGAAGTTTGCTGCCAAACTTTCTCAATGTTAAAACATCATCAGGATCAAAGTAACCGGCTGTTGCCATATTTGAAAAAAGACCAGGTGACGCATGTCCTTTTGAAAGTATGAGTTTGTCACGATCTTCCCAACTAGGATTCTTTGGATCATACCTCAAATGCTTGTAAAATAAACAACCCAAAATTTCAGCCATAGAAAAAGATCCACCGGGATGACCAGATCCAGCAGTTGATGTGCCTTGAATTACGAGCTTTCTAGCCTTGAGAACCTTTCTTTTAATCTGATAATAATTTAGTCCCATTGATACATAGAATCAACAAATCACAATTATAATTGCATTGTATCGTGTGGACTAGGTTAAAATTATTATAATAATAAAATCTGAGTAGAGTGCTATCATATGGATCTGAAGGAAATCACACCGCTTGTAATTTATGATAACGAATGTTATCTTTGCGTACAGTTTGCTAAATTTGTAAATTTTTTGGCAAAAGGAAGATTGCATTTTGTTGGTCATTATACCGATTTTGGTAAGAAGCTCAGAGAGGACATTCTAGATTCAAATGCACTGGGAATGTTTTGGTTCATTGATAATAATACTGCATATGGTGGCAGGGCTGCTCTTGGTCCATTATTCTCATCAATTTTAAACTCCAATGGAAAAATAATTCAAAAAAATATAGCAGAAGATTCTTGTGAACTTGGTTGCAAAAGCCCAAAGGCTGTCTTTTTCCGTTCTGCAAGTCTTCTAACTAATAGTAAAAAGATCAAAATATCAGAATAAAACTAGTATCCTCTGGAATTTCTGTCTGGCTTATCGATATTTGGATTTCTAAATCCATGTTTTTCCATCATATGGTTTAGGAATCGTATGTCGTCAGAAAGATGTTCGCCGCATACTGAACAGGTTGGCATGCCAATTATACTTTCTACATGTATTTTTGGGTTTTTGAACACCAGCTATCTATTCCAGATTTACCGATCTTTTTGAAAAGAACAATCCCACACCAATTGCAAAGAATATAATCAATGGAACAAATCTGTAAGGTAAAACTTCATAGTGATAAGTGAATGTTACCAATATTGGACTTGCTATGATAGTTCCAAAAATAAGAATTAGAATAGAATCAGCATGCTTCAATTTATTTTTTGAGAGAAACATCAATCCAACTGTTATTGGCAATATCATCATTATAAAAAATAAATCAAATCTTAATTGAGATGCAATTACCTGAAATCCTAAAATAAATTTGCTATAATTCACCTCTATTATATCTGGATACACTGTATCACCTAAGAAAACTATGGCAATGGAAACTAATACTATGATAATATAGGAAATTAATAATGCAAATTTTGTTCTCCTAGATATTTCTGACCTATACGTAGTAAATAATGTCATTAAGAAAAATGGGGCAACAAATGCCTTAGTATAAAATGCAAGTATGTAGAAAACAGGTGAAAGAAACCATTTTTTTTGTATTACATATAATGAAATTAGAAAGAAAAGAACCCAAAAATTTTCATATACCGCAACAGTATCAAATTGCAGAAATGTATAACTTTGTAGCAATACAACAACTGAGATCATTCCTGCAAAACGTTTTTGGCAAAATTGTGTAGTAATTAAATAAGTAAAAACAACTACCAGAATGCTAGCCACAAATGGTAGAAGTTTAATGTTTTGGAATATGTCAAGTGATATGTCAAGCAAAAACATCCTAACATATCTATCATTTTGTTCTTTGACGTAAATATCACTAGCTTCACCAAAAGGCCATATTTCCAATGCTGGTAATAACACCAAATGATAATCACTCCATTCTTTACTCTCATCAAGTAAAAGTTCAGGAGATGATAATCCAACATATACACCTAAAATAATAATTAAAGATATTACAGATACTTTTTTTGATATTTCAAATGCTCTAATTTTTTCAAATGCGTTGTGTATTGAAGAAGGAATTTTATTTTTATAATATGCAATACCAACACCAAAGATCACAATATTACTCACAATAAGAAAAATTGATTGGTAGCCAAACTCAAATGGATTTAGATGTTCTGTAAACATACCAAAAAATGATGAAAATAATGCTGGAAAAATTATTGGAATAATAACAAGTAATACAGATACCAATGTACAAAAAAAAACTGCATAAGAAACTTTTTGAGAGTCTTCTAAATCACTCATCAATGGGAATTCTTTATTTAGGTTAATTAAATTGCTGTACGAAAACAATTAGCAAATTCACTTATCTACGTCTAAAACTAATGAATTGTGTGGAAAAACTTACGTCAATATTATTAGGTCTTATCATTATTGCATCAACCGTTAGCTCTGTTCAATATATTTACGCAGATCATTTGGAATCAGATAAAGGAATTTTTAGATCTCATGGAGAAGTTAACCTTGTTACAACTAAGGGAACTTCCCTGAATGATATTGTTACAACTGGGGATTCAAATTTTGAAATATACTTACAGCTTATTATTAGAAATGAGAATAACCAGCTGATCAATGTCACAGAAAGTACAGCTAGAGGTGCATACATAGATCATGCAATAACTGATCATGTATTTGATACGCTAATGGGTGAAAAGGAAGTCATCACCATTGATAATGTGGAATATGAAAAAGCTCAATGGAAATTTACGCCAACTGTAGAACACAGATTCATGGGTATATTTCCAATATATTCTGAGGTCAACCTAGAATTCAATACAGACGATGAAGAGGTAAAATTCAAAATGTATGAAACAAACAAGCCACACTCAGTATGGAAGGCACACTATTGTGCAACATTCGGAGGAGGGCATGGATTTCAATGCATACCTGTTTTACAAGTACTAGTTCCTACTATGGTATTAGAACCGACAGATATTGTAGAACAACAATGGACAGTTTTAAGAGAACTGAGTTGATTGTTGTAAAAATAAAATGCCAGCACTACCACTTCCCAACAGCTCTCGCACGTCAGTAACACGGTAGCGACATTGGGTTTGACTTCTAGGTTCGGAATGGGACTAGGTCGCACCCCAACGCTATGACCGGCTTGTTTGGTTAAGAAATAATCTTCTCTATTAAGGTAACTGTAGATATTGATTAGTTAAAACACACTTGATTGTTTGTTGTATACTCTAATGAGGTATAAATTAAAGAGAGAGAGAATGTAGACATGACACATCGTGTTGCGGTTTTAGATAAGGAATTATGTCAACCAAAAAAATGTGGTTTAGAATGCATTAAATATTGTCCAGTAAATAAATCGGGCGCTGATTGTATCGTACTTGATGAAGAAACAAACAAAGCACAGATTGATGAGGATATATGTAACGGGTGTGGTATTTGCGTTAAGGTTTGTCCTTTTGAAGCAATAACTATCGTTAATCTTGCTACAGAATTAGCCACTGACAAAATTCATCAATACGGACAGAATTCTTTTCGCTTATACAAATTACCCACACCAAAGAAAGGAGAAGTTGTTGGATTGTTAGGAAGAAATGGTATGGGAAAAAGTACTGTTATCAATATTTTATCAGGAAATTTGAAACCAAATCTAGGAAAATTTACCGAACCACCAGAATGGGATGAAATTTTAAAATTTTACAGTGGAACAGAATTAAAATCACATTTTGAAAAGATCAAAGATGGGCAAATTAGTGCTTCTATAAAACCACAGCAAGTTTACAATATATCTCAAGTTTTTGATGGTACAGGTAAGGAACTGCTTGAAAAATACGACGAAAGAGGGATGGCTAAGCAATTAACAAAAACATTAGGCCTAGAAAATTCAATTGATCAGAATGTCAAAGAGCTTAGTGGTGGTGAATTACAAAGATTAGCTGTCGCTATTGCATCAGTGAAAGATGCAGATTTCTATTTTTTTGACGAGCCATCATCATATAATGACATATACCAACGTACTGGCGTTGCAAGAGTAATTCAAAGCCTAGCAAAGATTGGAAAGAGCGTTATGGTTGTTGAACATGATTTAACATTGTTAGATTATGTCAGCGATTTAATTGAGGTATTATATGGCGTCTCTTCGGCATACGGTATTGTGTCTAATGTATTATCCACAAAAGTAGGAATCAATGTATTCCTTGATGGGTATCTTCCAAACGAAAATGTTAGATTCCGTGATAAAAAATTCTCATTTGATGTTTCAACAACTCCAGGCGAATTCATAAAGGCAGACACTGTAATAAAATATCCAATCCTTGAAAAAAAATATTCAAATTTTTCTGTAACCATAGAACCAGGACAAGTACACAAGGGAGAAGTTTTGGGAATTTTAGGTGCAAATGCACTTGGTAAAACTACTATGATGAAAATGATTGCAAGTGTAGAGAAACCTGACTCCGGTACTGTGGATAAAAAAGTCAAAATTTCTTACAAGCCACAATATCTCTCAAATGATACCGATGTGGATGTTATATCGGTGTTGAACAAGGCCAATGATGGACTGGTTGAAGGAAGTCAAGAAGAAGAACAGATAGTTGATCCATTAAAAATTAAAAAACTCTACAACAAATCAATAAAAAATTTATCTGGTGGAGAACTACAAAAGGTTTCCATTGTGACATGTCTTTTGCAAAAGGCGGATCTTTATGCTTTGGATGAACCATCCGCATTTTTAGATGTTGAAGATAGAATAGCAATTGCAAAATTTATCCAAAAGTTTACTCGTTCTTATGGAAAATCAGCTATGGTTATTGATCATGATGTACAGTTATTAGATTTAGTTTCTGACTCGATGGTTATTTTTGATGGAATATCTGGCATTAATGGTCATGCCTCATCTCCATTACCCAAGATAGATGCTATGAATGAATTTCTAAAATCTTTGGATATCACTTTTCGAAGAGATGAGAAGAGCCAAAGACCTAGAGTAAATAAGGAAAACAGTAGGTTGGATAAAACACAAAAAGCAGCAGCAAATTTCTATTATTAATGTCACGAATGTTAAAAAAAACACTGGATTCGTTGCTAACTCCAAAAGAATCTGATGAGCTTATTTCCGCATTTGATCAAATTGGTAATATCATAATAGTAAGAATACCTGACTTGTTATTACCAAAGAAAAAACTGATTGGTGAAACGCTTTTGGAACAGGTAAAGAATGCCAAATCAGTTTTTTATCAATCATCCTCCGTTGAAGGAGAATTTCGAACTAGAGATTTAGAAATATTAGCTGGAGAGGATAAAACAGAAACTGAATACAGGGAATCCGGATGCAGATTTTTGGTAGATGTCAGAAAAGCATTCTTTTCTCCAAGATTATCCTCAGAACGAACACGAATTGCTGAATTAGTGAGTGATGGAGAAGTAATAGTTAACATGTTTGGAGGAATTGGGATGTTTTCGATCATTGCTGCAAAAAAGAAAAAATGCACCGTATATAATATTGACATCAATCCTGATGCAGCAGATTTTTGTCAAAAAAATATTGCCATAAACAAACTAGCTGGAAACATAATATCAATTCATGGCGATGCATCAGATGTAATAAAAAACCAACTTGACAACAAATCTCATCGAACACTTATGCTGCTTCCTGAAAAATCAGATGAGTTTTTAAACTCGGCAATTTTAGCGACAAAAAATAATGGTATAGTTCATTACTATTCACATATTCATGCAGACAAAAAATCAGATGCGGCAAAATTATCAGAACAACACTATTTGCAGGCTACACCAGCAAAATCTACAATACTAGGATCTAAAATAGTTAGACCTGTTGGCCCTAGATTCTATCAAACTGTCGTTGACATAAAAATAGAAAAATAAGATTAGGTATCATCGTCTTGTATTATCGATGATGGGGACGATTTAGTTGTAGCCATCATATATCCTATCCAAGAAATTACTCCTAGAATTCCTCCAACAATCATTAAAAGTGACAATTGTAAAACAATTGGACTCCATTCTGATAACATTAGTAGATATGAGTATAGAAAAAATGCAGATATTGCTAGAACAAATACGATAATACCTTGAGCTTTACGTCTTGACAATGGGTAAAAATTAGCATCTAGTTATTTATTTGAATCTAGCTAGCAAAATCAATAGCCATAACATATGCATCTTCACCATCACGATAATATGATTTTAATCGCTGAATTATAGAAAAATCCAGTTTCTCATATAATTTGACAGCCTCGGTGTTACTACATCTAACTTCTAAGTATAATTCAGAACATTGTCTGATTTTTACCCCCTTGACTGCCTCATCTACTAACACGCTGCCAAACCCTTTACGCCTATGTTCATCTATCACCGCAATAGATACAACATGGCCTTTTTTTACGAAACCCAATTTTTTAAAATTTGAGAAACCGTGTTCTATCTTGCACATTATGTATCCTACTATTTTACCAGAGATTTCAGCAACAATGAATGCCTCTGGTAATTCCTCAAGTAGGCTTTCATAAAAATAATCAGAATAGTGTTCGGGTAGTGTTCTAAGATTAATTTCCATTACAGGTATAATATCACTAAGTTCACATCTCCTAAGAATACAATCCCCAATTTGCTTCAGTATTACCTGCATATTTGTAATCTGTAGTTGGAAATATTTAATTTTAGAGTAAAAAAGCAATTAATGGAATATAATTGCGTGATAACTCATGAGTGATATAACAGAGGATGAAGTGATCTCAAAAGTCTCTTCAATTTTTAGTGTTAAAGAGGTAATAACTAACACAAATGATATACAATTCAAGATAGAAGATACTAACTTCAAAAACAAATTTGTTGATCTGGCTAGAGAACTCGAAGTTAGAAATTTTGTGCCACGTATTGAAAAATCTTTTGATGGAATAGATATTTTTGTAACCAGATTACCGAAAATCAAAAGAAAATGGTTGTCAAAATCATGGGTACCACGAATTCTTTTTGCAGTAACTGTCACCATGGTACTAATTGATGGTTATTTTAGAACTGATTTCGTTAATTCTCTGACGTTCATAGGAGATCCTTTTCAGATGTCAATTTTGTATGCATTTTCACTGATTGGTATTCTTGGTGTTCATGAGTCAGGACATCTTATTGCTGCAAGAAAGCATAAAATTAGAACAACTTGGCCATTTTTTATTCCAGGAGTACCAGTATTTGGAATACCAACATTTGGAGCATTAATCCAATCAAGAGGTCTTACAATAAATCGAGACATCTTATTTGATGTAGCAATTGCTGGACCAATTGCTGGTTTAGTTATAGCTGTTATTGTTTGTATTTTTGGTGCATACACATCACCAGAAATTAGTAATGATCTAGCTGATGAACTATTCAAAGAATCCCAATTAATGAAAATGAATTTACCTATACTAATGTCAGTTTCGCTTGACATTTTTGATAAGGGTGGTGAAGATACAGAAGTGATTATGTCTCCAATTATGTTTGCTGCATGGTTAGGTTTTCTTATTACATTTTTGAATTTATTACCAGCATGGCAGTTAGATGGTGGTCATATGGCAAGGGCTCTCTTTGGAAAAAAATGGCACCAGTATGCAACATATGCGAGTATGGGAGTTCTTGTTGTTTTAGGATACTGGTTTATGGCATTGTTTATTCTATTGCTAAGTACAAGGAGTCAAGATGCAAAACCACTTGATGACATTTCTCCTTTAACTAAAAATAGGAAAAGAATGTTTATCGTTGTTGCAATTCTTGGAGTTTTATGTGCACCATTACCATCAGGTATTTTGCCTTAAAAGAGTACGAGCCCCATCAGAGATTACTTCAACTTTTTGTTTTTGACCTTGGTTTTTTAGTACATAATCCATTACCTGTTTAATACCATTAAACGATATCATGTTTAGTTTTTTTGAATAATGCGTTGGAAGTATAGATAATAAGCCAAATTGAAATTTCTTTTGCATTTCATTGATGTATAGAAGGTTTTCCATCCCGTCAATATACTGAGAAGGTTTTTTCAAATGTTCTATGTCAGTTCTTCCATCTATCACGCTTTGAATACTATCTGAACCAATGCCAGATTTACATTCCGCCACTAATATTCCAAGACCGTCATTCTTTATCGCATCAGAACAGTTCCACAGTGACGATAAAGATTTATTCAGTGTGCTATTGCTTGATTCCTTTCCTGTACTAATTATCATAGTTTTATGCTTTCCAATATCTTTTGTTGCATTAGATGTAAATGATTTTGACATGGAAGATGTAGATGATGGATGCCCAACTGATAAATCATCCATACCTTTTGAATTTGCTATGATCTCTATTCCAAGTATGTCAAATTTTTCAGAAAATTTATTCGCAATTTGAAAATTTTCTACATCTTGGCCGGGTGATGGTAAATCACTCTTTCTTTTTTCATATGCTGAAAGCATCAACTCATCACCAAATTTTTTTAACAATCTTGTGGCTATGCTTTCATATCCAAACAATCCATCAAATTCCATTTCGCCAAGAAAAACTAATTTTGAGTTAGAATCTACTATGTTGGAAAATTCCGATATATGATCATATTCTGGGACATTATTTTTTATCGCATTCATTATTTGCCTGTCGGCCAGAATTGATGGTTTGGGAATTGATTTTTCTTCATATCTTTCAAGTATAATTGATAATGTCTTTCTTACTGATTCTGATGAGTTAAGAATCACAAATTCTGTTGGTTTTGAAATATCGAGTGATTCTAACTTTGCTTTAATTTCGGAGTCTGAGATAGTTTTCCCATCAGCATCTATTTTTTGCTCAAGATTTTCTGCCTTTATATCCAAGACCACATCTGTTGAACCATAATTTAACCATATTTCAGGCATGATTTAGTCAAAACACAAACCAAAATAAATCCAGTTAAGTTAGATTTTGTATGGAGTTTGTAAAAGAGTTTGCAACATTTTTGTACAAAAATGACATAATTAAATTTGGAAAATTTACCCTCGCTAGTGGAAAAGACAGTTCGTACTATATTGATCTAAGACTAGTACCTGGCTTTCCCCAGCAATTCAGAAAAATGATAAAAAACCTTCAAAATTTAATAATTGAAAAAATAGGTTTGGATAATTTCGATAGTTTGGCCTCTGTTCCAACAGGTGGTCTAGTGATAACATCTGCACTTGCAATTGAAACTGTTAAGCCATTAATTTACATTCGAAATAAACCCAAGGAGCATGGGACAACAAAATCTATTGAAGGTAAAATATCGTCAGGAATGAAAGTAGTAATGGTTGACGATGTTATGACCACTGGTACATCTGTCTTAAATGGAATAAAACAGCTCAAGGAATCAGATTTATCAATTTCGGATGTCTTTGTTATCATAAACAGATTAGAGGGTGCTGACAAGGCATTTAATGATCTAGGAATACATGTACATCAACTAACAGACATATTGGAGATCACCGATATTCTCTTTCAAGAAAAACTAATTACTAAAGAAACTTTTGAAAAAGTGAAAGAACAGATTAGCCAGAATTAGGCGTTATACAACATAAGATCTTTTTCTTCCAAAAGTGCATGTATATTATGTACAGATTTGTAAACATCACTTTCTTTTTTTGCGCCTGTACAAACTAGTTTGCCAGAGGCAAACAATAACAACACAGTTTTTGGGTTTACCATCCTATGAATAAGCCCAGGAAATTGTTCAGGTTCATACATACTACGTGGTAATTTTCGTGCTGCTTGTTCAAGGTGAATCTTTCCGCCCAAACTGCCAGATGCAACTATGTTTTGAACCGTAATCACTGCATCTTTTTTTATTTTGATCTTACCTTTACGAAGCTTTTGTACAACTGTACGAACAGCTTTTATTGACATATCTTCTGATTTTCCGCCAGTACAAACCATTTTTCCGGAACGGAAAATCAAAGTTGCTGTTTTAGGTGACGCCAATCTAAATACTAAACCTGGAAATTGGTCAGGATGCCATTCTGTATCTGGAAATTTTTTAGTGACATCTGCAAGATCAATTTGTTGATCAACTGATGCAGATGCTACAACATTTTCGATACTTACAATTGGTTTTGTTTGCGTCATAATGAGGCTATATAAATAGGTCTTATATACTACACTAAAATTTTGGCAGCTCAGACAAATGCCTTCACATCATTTTTCAGATATAACTCTGATTCTTCATTGCAGCCAATGAAATTAGCAATGCCTCTGATTTAAAATTAATTGAAGTGGGCCTGATGGGCTTCGATCCCGTGGCTCCCCGATTATGAGTCGGATACTCTACCAAGCTGAGTTACAGGCCCTACGCAACAAAATATTTTGTCAGTAAAAAATGTTATAGGATCTAGCAGTATTCTTCGTAGCAGCTGTCCAATAACAAGTTTTGGCAAGTTACAGAGCTTTCGGCAGCACTGATTACTTCGTGCTCATCTGAAGTAACTGAATCAATTAGTTTTTTCCACGATGCAGTATGTCTGATATCAGCTTCCATATGCTCCTTGAAGTACTTGGTCACATCTTCACTTGTTAAACCATAAAATTCCGCTAGCCCTTCTAATTTAATTTGGCTTATTTTTGGTATTTCTTTTTCAAATGCATACATTGCGGCTGCGCCACTTTCCAGTGATCCCATTAGATGATGCATCCCAGATATTGCATGATTTGTCTTATACAATCCATCGTGATTCAGTAAATCATTACGAGAAACGTCTAATCCGCTAGCAAATCTCTCCCACATACCAATATGAGAAAATTCTTCCTGTTGATGAAAATTGAACTCATCATACAAAGATGATGGTATATGATCCATTAATTGGGTCATAAATACTGGAACAGCCTTGACTAACTGGTAATACTCTTTAGAATATCCTGTTAAAGCCTCACGCGTTAGCTTTCCATCAGACCAAGCCTGATAGAATGGGTGATTTAACAAACTACGTTCTTCTATAACGCGATCAATGTTTTGAATTAAGGAACTCATAATTTTAGCCAATTTTAGTGATAAAAAAATCTTTGTAGCTACAAAAGAATTTTATGGATTGGAGTAACGATCGGTTTTATGCTCCTGTAGTGTAGTCCGGTCAAGCATTTAGGCCTTTCACGCCTGAGACTCGGGTTCGAATCCCGACGGGAGCATTCACGTTAATATATTTCTCATGGATATTGCAGATTGAAAGTTTTGGAAAGAAAGAATTTGGAGATAAATCCGTTGCTTGAAAAATATGGTGAATATATTAAAAAAATTGATGAAACATTATCTTCAGAATTAGAATTATATACAGAATCTGAATTCAAGGATCCACTAAAATATGCATTAGATGGTGGTAAGCGAATTAGACCGACAATACTTCTCATGTCATCGAAATGTGTGGGTGAGATTGATGATAATGTTTTATCTGCTGCATGCGCAATTGAATTCCTTCATACAGAATCAGTTATTCACGATGACATAATTGATAATGAAACTATGCGAAGGCAAAAGGATCCGTTTCACATAAAATATGGCTATAACACCAGCGTTCTAACTGGTGATTTTGTTCTAGGATTAATCCTTAACATAGCTTCAAGAATCAATAATCCAAGAGTAACAAAAAACCTGGCTACCACTGCGATGATGATGAGTGAGGGAGAAGTAATTGAAAGTAGACTTGAGGCAAGTGAGGATGTAACTTTTGATGACTATCTTAAGGTAATAGAATACAAAACCGCTATAGCTTTTGAAACTGCATCAAGATTGGGTGCGATAATTTCAGGAGGCACTGAAGAAGAGATTGAATCTTTAGCTGATTATGGTAAAAACATCGGAATTGCATATCAAATTAGAGATGATTTGCATGACTGGAAGAATGAAGATAAGCTGTTTAATTTGTTAATCAAGAAAAGCTCGGATCCTAGAGATATTTTTGACAAGATGGAAGAATTGCTTAAAAAATATTCAGATAATGCTGTGTTTAGTATTAGAAAAATAAAAGATTCTCAAGCCAAAGATAATTTGGAAAATTTAGTTAGGTTTACTAGAACTACGGCATAAATCCAGCATTAATTGCTGGAGTGGCAAATTCTGTAAATTGTATTATAGGTTCTGGATAGACACCGATAGTTACCATAAATATTATCGAAAATGCCATTATAGCTATAATTGATTTTGGTTCTTTGATTCTCT
>Ga0310344_10002106_pt1 | contig 14998 bp, 11 predicted proteins | sample HC15DNA20200_MG_FD_203801 | JGI IMG/M metagenome (GOLD analysis project Ga0310344, IMG submission 203801) | Marine microbial communities from station ALOHA, North Pacific Subtropical Gyre - HC15-DNA-20-200_MG | ecosystem: Environmental > Aquatic > Marine > Oceanic | place: Pacific Ocean: North... | reverse complement strand
CGGATGCTGATCCTTCTTTGGCTGGAGCGCTACTCATTCCTGGCGGTATTGCTGTACGTGGTATGTCAGCGTGGTTTAGTGGCTCCACCTATCAGGATCGGTTAGCCGACACGAATGCGGCACGTGCTTCACTCTCGTATGTCACCGGAAGTCACGCGTTTAAATTCGGAATGAATCTGACCAACGTGGCCGAGAATGAAACCACCACAAGTCAGCAGTACTTACGCACAATTCAGTTGACTTATACGCCGATTAACTTGGCTGATTTCTATTCCACACCAGCGTTGGTTGAAAATAATGTGCCAGCGAACCTTGGACTATACGCCCAAGACCAGTGGACACTAGATCGGTTGACCATGAATCTTGGCGTTCGCTTTGACTACTTTAGAGCAGGATATCCTGATCACGAGACTGGAACCTCGCGGTTCCGTCCTGTATCTGCCAGTTTTACTGGTCAGCAGGTTGTTGGATTTAAGGATGTTCAGCCACGGCTTGGGTTTGCCTATGACATCTTCGGTGATGGCCGGACGGCATTGAAGGCCTCGTGGGGACGTTATGCTGATCGTGATTCCAATACGCGCTCGGCAGATATCAACCCAGCAGACCAAAACGCTGTTCAAAACCGAGTTTATATTGACTTCAACGGTAATGGTGATCCGGACTGTGATCCACTTAACCCAGCTCCCAACGGTGAGTGCCTCACACCGTCGGATAACCTCGCTTTTGGACTGCCGGTTATTAACACCTTCTATGATCCTGATTGGGCATACGGGTGGGGTACGCGGAACTCCAACTACGAAACGACTCTCAGCATTCAACATCAGCTAGTGGAGAATGTGTCGGTTTCCGTTGGGTATTACAATCGGCGTTTTGTGAATTACGAAGCGAAAGTGAATCGTGCAGTTGGTCTGGATGATTTCGGGTCTTATTCTGTCACGGTGCCAAGCGACGATCGTCTGCCGGGTGGTGGAGGTCAAGAATTGACTGGCTTCTATGACATTAATTCTGGTCTTGAAGGTCTCTATGACTGGGAAACCACCAGTGCTAATAACTACGGTGGTCGTGGCCGAGGTTACAATGGTTTCGATTTCAACATCGATGCCCGTCTCGACAATCTCTTGCTCCAGGGTGGGATTGCGACAGGAAACACGAGTTGGGATAACTGCGCGCTGACGAGTTCATTGCCTGAGATGCAGTACGAAGATGGGGTGGACGATCTTGTTACCCCAGCGTTCTGCAGTTGGGATGAGGGATTTCAGACACAGGTCAAGTTACTTGGTTCCTACACGTTCCCATATGACGTCGTTTTTGCCGGGACACTCCAGAGTTATCCTGGTTCGATGCGACGTGGTGTTGTGACCTTCAGTGAGGTTAATGGGCTGGGCCGCGCTCTTTCGGGTGGGGCAGTCGACATTAATGTCATTGAGCCAGGTTCATCATATGAAGAGCGTGTCAACCAGGTCGATGTTCGGTTGTCAAAGATCTTCAACATGGCGGACAATCGTATCCATGTAATGTTCGACGTCTTTAACTTGTTGAATGAAAACTCAATCACAAAGAGTGATCCACTCTTTGGCCCCAACTACAATCGACCACAGGCCATCATGCCAGGTCGTTTGGCGAAGTTCGCGATTCAGTACAACTTCTAGAGTTGTTGTTTGAGCGTATTTTTATCGGGCCGGCGTCCTATGTTTAGGGCTCCGGCCCGAGTCTTTTTTACAGTAAATATTTTGTGGTAATCAGGTGGTGGTAAAAGGGGAGGGGGAGCAGAATGACCTATCGATTTAGTGGTGTTGTGATGGTAATGATCATGGCGGTGTCCGGTGTCTCAGCGCAGGAAACTCCCAAGACGCCGTGGGGTGCCCCGGATTTACAGGGGGTCTGGGACTTTCGATCCATTACGCCGATGGAGCGACCTGAAGAGTTTGGAGATAAGGCTTTCTTGACCGAGGAAGAGGCGGTGAACCTTGAGCAAGAGACGATTGAAAATAACGAGCGATTGTTGAATCGGTCGGCCCAGCGAACCACCGCAGGCGGCAGCGTGGATCGTGGTGAGGATGGTGCGCCAGGGTTTTACAATAACTTCTGGCTGGACCGGGGGACGACCACCGATGGAAGTCGACGGACGTCGTTGATTGTGGACCCTCCCAATGGTCGGATGCCAGCGTTGACATCTGCGGCCATGCAGCGGAAGAACGAGATTGCCAGAATTCGTCGCGGCGTATTGACGCACGCGCCGACGCCTGGTGGCTGGGTGGAAGACCTAGGCCCGAATGGGTTGCAATTACGGTGCATCACCGGATTTAACGCGGGTCCACCGATGACGCCAGGTGGGTATAACAATAATGTGCAACTGTTTCAGACTGAAGATCATGTGGTGCTTCTCAATGAGATGAATCACAACTTCCGGATTATTCCGCTCGATGGGCGCGACGAAATTGATTTACCCCAGTGGACGGGAGATTCCCGTGGATACTGGGAGGGTGACACGCTTGTCGTGGAGACGAGAAACTTCATCCGAGAGACCAGTTTTGCGTCTGGTCAGACCGACGCCCATCTAAACCTGACGGAACGGTTTACACGTACGTCGTCGGACGCATTGACCTACGAAGCGACAATTGATGATCCGACCGTGTGGCAGGAGGAGTGGACGTATCAGATTTCCATGAAGGCCAATGAGTTTCCGCTCTATGAATATGCGTGTCACGAGGGGAATTATGGGCTGGAGAATATTCTGGCCGGGGCCAGACTTGAAGAAGCGCAGGCAGAGGCGGCGGCCCAGGGATCTGAATAGCGACGCCAGCATTTCACTCTGTTATGCAGGGTGTGTCATTGGGGTATACGGGAGCCGGTCTTCAGTAATGGAGGCCGGCTTTTTTTATGTTACCTGAAGATGCGCAGGTTGGTGACATTTTGATGGAGCCGACGAGCGGAGTCGAACCGCTGACCTGCTGATTACGAATCAGCTGCTCTACCAGCTGAGCTACGTCGGCATGGCAGGAAATTGATGTTTCTCTCAATGCTTCATTCTGCAGTCTTGATGTACAGAACCAAATCTTAGCACATGCCTGAATTTATAAAGGTTCTCTCGAAGTTTGGTCCACGTCCTCAGTGTAGATACAATGGTTCGTTACGGGTAAGCCGCAAGGAGTGGGTCTTGCGGTCACGGATAGCGTGCTATGAAGACGACAAAGAGTGGGAACGTGGGAGAAATCGTTGTTCGTGGTGCAAGAACCAATAATCTCAAAGAGATCACCGTTTCCATTCCACAGGAACAACTGACGGTAATTACTGGTGTCAGTGGATCAGGTAAATCCTCGTTGGCTTTTGACACAATCTATGCTGAAGGTCAACGGCGTTACGTAGAATCGTTGTCGGCCTACGCACGACAATTTCTCGAACGGATGGAAAAGCCTGATGTTGATGAGATCACCGGTATCTGTCCAGCCATAGCGATCAGGCAAAAGAACAGTTTGCGTAATCCCCGCTCGACAGTGGGTACGACCACTGAGCTTCACGACTATCTCCGATTATTGTTTGCCAGAGTGGGTCGCACAATATGTATTGATTGCGGCCGTGAAGTGCTCCGTGACAGTGCTGAGGTTGTTGCGGTGCAGCTGGCTGACTTGCCGGTCGGCACGCGATTGATCGTTGGCTTTACGTTGCCTGTGGTGGAATCTCTGCAGGATGAAAAATATGTCGATGAAACTGTCGTGGAAGACGATGTGAAGCGTCCGAAAAGTGACGTAGATCAAGTTTCTCCGATCGAAGCTACGATTGATGCACTACGCAGAAAAGGATTTCGGCGATTAGTGGTGGCAGATAATACTGTTTCCATTGATGAGGTCGATTTTCAATCTTTGATGGACGCTAGGGAGCTTCAGGTTGTTGTGGATCGGATACAGGTTAAGTCACAGGTGTTGGGACGGCTTACCGAATCTATCGAAACTGCCTATCAGGAAGGCGGGGGAACTGCATTTGCAATAGAGGTCGATAAGAATTTTACCCATAAGTTTAGTGAGTTATTTGAGTGCAGGGAGTGCAGTATCAGTTATGAATTACCGCAACCGCGCTTGTTTTCGTTTAATAGTCCATTCGGAGCCTGTGCGACTTGTCATGGGTTTGGAAATATTATTGAACTCGATTTAGATTTAGTGATTCCAGATCCATCGAAATCAATTGAACAAAATGCCATAGAACCGTGGAGTAAGCCGCATTATCGGTCGCGGCTTGCCGATTTGAAGAGTGTTGCGAAAGACCACAATATCAGGGTGACTGTTCCGTGGAATGAGCTTTCTGTGCGTGAACGTGACTTTGTTGTTGAGGGGGATGGTGACAAATATAAAGGTGTGAAGGGTTTCTTTAGATGGCTAGAAAGCAAGAAGTATAAGGTCCACGTTCGAGTCTTTCTCAGTCGGTATCGTGGGTATTCTCAGTGCCCTGACTGTAAGGGGTCTCGTCTGAGACGTGAAGCCCGCGCGGTTCGTGTCGGAGATCTCACGATTGATGTCTTGTCAGCTTTTACGGTAGAAAAGGCGAACCAGTTTTTTGAGTCACTTGTATTAACGAAAAAGGAGACAGCTGTTGCTGCACGAATCCTGAAGGAAATAAAACGGCGCCTGTTATTTCTAATGGATGTGGGGCTGGAATATTTAACTTTAAATCGACTGTCATCAACTTTGTCTGGCGGTGAGGCGCAAAGAATAAATTTGGCGACATCATTAGGGTCATCCCTTGTGGGTACTTTGTACGTACTGGATGAACCTTCAATTGGGCTGCACCCTCGAGACAATGAACGTTTGTTAAAAATACTCAGGCAATTACGCGATCAGGGAAATACTGTATTAGTCGTCGAGCACGATGCCGAAATGATTCGAAGTGCCGATTTTCTTGTTGACTTAGGTCTTGGTGCTGGAACGCGAGGTGGGAAGATTATTTACGCAGGCCCTTCAGACGGCATTAAAGCGGAACAGACGTCGCTGACAGCGAAATACCTTAGAGGTGAACTGTTGATTCCTGTGCCGACGAAGCGTCGTAAGAGATTGCCTCAAGCACAGGCCGTTCGTATTTTTGGTGCCGCTGAGCACAATTTAAAGAATATCGATGTTGAGATTCCAATTAACATGATGACGTGTGTGACGGGTGTGAGTGGTTCTGGAAAGTCAACGCTTGTTCACGATGTTCTTTACGCTGCAATGAAAAAAGCAAAAGGGGAGTGGGATAAACGAGTCGGTATCCACAGCAGCATTGAGGGTGCTCAATTATTTAGCAAAGTAATGTTGATCGATCAGTCTCCCATTGGACGGACACCCCGGTCGAATCCTGTAACTTATCTTAAAGCATTCGATGCTGTACGGGAGCTGTTTGCATCTACGAAAGACGCTAAGTCTCGTGCCTTAACGCCCAGCCATTTTTCGTTCAATGTGCCTGGGGGACGATGTGAAACGTGTGAGGGCGAAGGTGAGATTAGAGTGGAAATGCAGTTTCTTGCCGATGTTTCTGTTCCCTGCGAAGATTGTGACGGGAAGCGGTTTAAATTGGACATCCTGGAGGTATTGTATCGAGGACGGAACATCGATGATGTGCTCGACATGACTGTGCGGGAAGCGCTGGCTTTCTTCAACTCGGCACCAAAAGTTCTAAGGAGATTGGAAGTATTAGAAGAAGTGGGTCTTGGATATCTTCGTTTAGGACAAGCCGCAACGACATTGTCTGGAGGAGAAGCACAGAGAATAAAGATTGCTTCTCATTTGGTGTCGCGCTCCGGAGATAGAATCCTTTATATTCTCGATGAACCGACTACAGGGCTCCATTTTGACGACATCGCAAAATTAATAGCTGCTTTTAAGAGGTTACTGCAGGCTGGTCACACATTAGTGATCATTGAGCACAATCTGGATATCATTAAAATCGCTGATTGGATTATCGATTTAGGTCCGGAGGGTGGTGAGGAGGGTGGGCATCTTGTTGCATGTGGTGCCCCTGAAAAGATCGTCGAGACAGAGGGATCTCACACTGGTCGTTATTTGGATGGAGTGCTACAGGCGGCTAGAGCTTTTGATTATGTAGATGACTAGTGTCAGTGCTCGAGATGGTTCTTCAGCGTGATTTTTATGTGCGACCTACCCTAAAGGTGGCACATGATCTGATTGGCTCTGTTTTAGTTCACGAATCTCATGGTGGGATCACAGCGGGTATGATTGTTGAGGTTGAGGCATACATCGGAGAGGCAGATCCTGCCTGTCACGCTGCCACAGGATTTTCAGATCGTAACGCGCCACTCTATGGCCCCCCTGGCAGCGCCTACGTGTATCTGAGCTATGGAGTGCATAATCTATTCAATGTTGTTACAGAGCCAGAAGGGATGCCCTCTGCCGTTTTGATCCGAGCGGTGGAACCGTTAGAAGGGCTTGATCTGATGCGAGATAGGCGTCTTGGTGGTAAAAAGAATCCTAAAAAAAGGATTCACGAGACACTACTGTGTTGTGGTCCTGGAAATTTAACTAGGGCAATGGGAATTAATCTGAAAGAAAATCGCACCGATCTTTCAGGAGGTCGTTTGTTTATCCAAGTTTGTAAAAACCCTTCGGCAAGGTCTGTTGTCTGGAGTCGAAGAATAGGAATTAGCGCTGGAGTTGACGCGCTCTGGCGGTGTTACATCCCACAGAATCAATATGTTTCTGGTTGAATTCAGTCGCGTTGAAAGTTTACTGGGGTCTAGCCTGTGACACAGGAATTTCTAATTCGAGACGATTGCCAGCACGCAATATCTGAAGCGTAACGATTGTGCCTATTTCGGCATCTGAGAGGAGACGCGCGTAATCAGCGCTGTCATCAATCGATATGCTATCAAATGCAACAATGATGTCTCCAGGTTCTAGGCCAGCTTGAGCCGCGCTTGATTCTTGATGGATGCGCCAGACTACCACTCCATCACTATCAGGGGCTCCGAGTTCTCTTGCCAATCTTGGCGTTAGGGCTCGAACGTCAACGTAGCCGAAGGAGCCTCGTCTGACTTCTCCGTGCTCTATAAGTTCTTCCATAACGCGTCTCGCTAAGTTACTGGGAACTGCAAAACCAACACCTTGACTGCCGCCGCTGTCACTGAATATCGCAGTGTTGATGCCGATGAGCTCTCCTCTTGTGTTTATCAATGCTCCACCTGAATTGCCAGGATTAATGGCAGCATCCGTTTGTATAAAGTCTTCATACCTGGCGACACCGAGGTTGTCTCTACCTACGGCGCTCACTATTCCGAGCGTGACTGTCTGATTTAATTGAAAAGGATTTCCAACCGCCAATACCCATTCAGCAATACGTAGAGACGACGAATCTCCCCAAGGTATTGCAGGTAGGTTGTCAGCGTCGATACGGAGTAAGGCTATGTCAGTCGACTCGTCGCGGCCTACGAGTTCTGCTTCAAGTTCCTGATTATCCGAGAGTGTAACTGTTATTCCTGCCGACTCTCTGCCTACGACGTGAGCGTTTGTTAGCAGGAAGCCATCGCTGCCCACAACTACTCCTGAGCCAAGACTAGGACGTTCCCGGTATCCAGAAAAATTTCCAGAATCACCAAAGAAATAACGAAAGAATTGATCATTAGGAAAAGGAGAACGGCGTCTAACCACTTGTCGAGACGATATATTAGCGACTGACAAGATGCTGGTTTCTGCCACGTCAGAGAAGTTGGGAAGATTGATTGGACTGCTTTCTCTTGCAAGTCCTACCCGAACGTTATTTGCCAGAAGAGCATTTGGCGGAGGAGCAGACGAAGCCGATGGCGTTGTTTGGGTTGTGTCCGGTGCAGGAATTTGGATTGTATTGGCAGGATAATTTTTGAATAGATCAGTTGAGTTACCTAAAGCCAGCCCTGCCATAAAAACGGCGACACTAAAAACAATGAATCCGACGCGCATGGGGTAGTATCCTTTCGTCTCTATCGACTCGTGACCATTGTAACGTTTCATGATGGAGTCACGGTATGGTACGATCGAAGATTATGAGCACCGTTCAAGCGACACGTCTGAGAAAAGGCAATCTGGTTCAGATAGATCAAAATCTTCTGCGCGTCATCGACATTACACATTTAACCCCTGGAAAGGGGCATGGATTCGTCCAGGCGCGGTTTAGAAATATCAGGACGCATTCACTGTACGATCACAAATTTCGCTCTGAAGACAGTGTGCAAATTGCGATCCTTGACTCAAGAAAAATGCAGTTTTTGTATGTCGATGGAGATTCTTATCACTTTATGGATACCGAAACTTTCGACCAAAGCCATCTGACTTCAGAAACGTTAGGTGATTCCGTAAATTATTTGCTTCCTGAATCTGTAATTGTTGTTGAGTTTTATGATGAAGAGGCCATCGGTGTCGAGCTGCCTTTGACCGTAGATTTGCAGGTTGAAGACACTGCTCCCGCTATCAAAGGAGCGACTGCAAGTGCACAGCTTAAACCTGCGCGTTTAGAAACAGGCTTGGTTGTTCAAGTGCCACCGTTTGTAGCAAATGGAGATCGGATTCGAGTAAATACAGACACAGGAGAATATCAAGGGCGGGTTTAGTCAAATTCTCTATTCACTTTAATCAATGTCTTGGATTTTGTGGTGGAATCCTGCTTCATCGAAACAGAAAACCGATTAAGCCAGGGCCCTGAGCAGTTGGATCTCCAAGCCACGATGGCGGTGTAACCCATACAAATGTCAGTATGGCGATTACCATCAAATCGTACTGCCACGTCGCTCTATCAAAGGTCCAAAAAAGAGCATGCCATACTGCAATAATTGGCAAGGCGAGGGCGCGTTTGAAGGTCATGTGAATATTTTGATCTTCGTGTTTTGTTTGTTGTAACTGAAGTTCCCGCCAAGTGAAGTAAATGCGATCGATCACGGTGATTATCGACAGAATCAAGACGATCCACATGACTGCACCCATTCGATTGGTAAAGGCACCAATCATGAAGAGCACAATACGTTCAGGGCGCTCCATAAAGCCGACTTTGCATTTTTCAATTAAAGATTCAGCACGGGCTCTGGTGTAGCTGGTCATTACCGAGAACATCAAGGCAAGTGCAGTGATTAAAACGTAATCGGGTCGACTGAGTTGAGCATAGAGATAAATTAGACCTAAAAACAGAAACATGTCTGAGAATCTATCCATGACAGAGTCCCAAAATCCACCGAAATTTGAAGAGAGTGCGGTTTCCTCTGCAACTTTTCCATCAATGAAATCAAAAATATTAGCTACGATCATTACAAAGCCCGCTAATCGAAATTCACCTAGGCCAAGAGCTAGACCCGCACCAGCATTTATGATGACACCAACGAGTGTTAGCACATTTGGATGGATGCGAAACCGCACGCAGAAACTTATAATGGCCCGCAGAGGATACATGCAAAGCCAACCGATAGTGCCGGTAAATGTCATTTTGAATCGGACCTTAGAGTCAGTACAGCCAACGATATAATTTGGAAGGGACTATCAGCGAGCCGCATTGCATTTTAATACTGATTTGGCTGGTGTTATGAAGCCCATTATATCGAAGTGTAGATCATGCCGATTAAAGAACTCAAGGATCAGATCGCGAATCTTCCAAATTCACCAGGTGTATATCTTTATTTAAATCGCACTGGTCAGACAATATACGTAGGCCGAGCCAAGGTATTGAAAGACCGTGTACGTTCCTATCTCGGCGCATATGGGACGAATCCGAAGACCGATATTTTACTCGAAGAAATTGCCGGATTAGAGGTTATTGTGACGGACTCTTTGGTCGAAGCTTTGGTTCTTGAAAATAACCTCATCAAGCATCGGGTTCCCCGGTACAACATTCTGTTGCGGGATGATAAGAATTATCCCTATCTGCAAGTTACAAGAACTGAGTCATATCCGAGGGTGTTGGTGGCTAGACAAGTGGCCAGAGATGGCAATTTTTATGCCGGACCTTTTTTGCCGTCCCCTGTGGCGCGCAAAGCCATGTCGCTTACACATCGGCTGTTCGGTATTCGGTCATGTAATGAAATTATTACTGGGAAAAGAGACAGACCTTGTCTCGAGTATGACATTAAACGTTGCGTCGCTCCGTGTGTCGATGAACTTTGTTCCCAGGAAGAGTATGCAGAAGTTGTAAGGCATGCCGAGATGTTTCTGGACGGGCGCAATGATGAATTAAAAAAAGAGCTAGACAAGAAAATGCAATCCGCTTCTCAGGAACTTCGGTTTGAAGAAGCGGCAGGTATACGAGATGCCTTGAAGCTAATCGATGAACTGGGCAATCGTCGGCAGAAAATGGCGACCGCTAAGCTGGGCGATCGGGACGCGTTCGGTGTGAAATCTGGTCCTCTCGGTGCGGTCATACAGGTCTTTCAGATGAGAGGAGGACGAGTTCTAGAACGTATCGAGCTAGTAACTGACGAAATTAATAAGAACTTTCATTCCGACAGAGAGTTATTAGGGGCCGCCTTACAGCAATTTTATGAGGCGAGAAGTGTGCCTGCTGAGGTTCATGTTCCAGTAACACTGGCTGATGAAGACACACTGGTCCAATGGCTTTCGACTCGCGCGGGCAGACAGGTGCGCTTGTATGTTCCCAAGCGCGGACAAAAGAGGGGTCTTTTGGACTTGGCAAATCGAAATGCGGAGTTGACTTATGTGTCTCGTTACAGCCAAGAGGCACAAGCTGACAATCTTGCGCTTGAAGAGTTACGAACCGTACTAGATCTGCCAGAGCCTTTAAGAAGGTTAGAGTGTTTTGATGTATCGACGATTCAAGGGTCAGAGACGGTAGGGGCTATGGTAGTTGCTGAAGATGGAAGAATGAACCGCCGTGCGTACCGAAAATATCGAATACGTGGTGCAGAAAAAGTCATCAATAAACCAGACGATTTTGCAGCTATGGAAGAGATTGTTCTCAGGCGTTACAGACGATTAATTGAACAGGGAGGTCCATTTCCTGATCTTGTTATCGTGGATGGAGGTAAGGGGCAACTGTCAGCTGCGTACAAGGCCTTTGAACAGCTAGGTCTTGCAAATCTCTCAGCAATAGGTATCGCAAAGAAAGAAGAAGTTCTCGTGGTTAAAGAAAAGAGTCAACCGATTGTTCTTCCGCGTCAGAGTTCTGCGTTACGACTAGTCCAACGAATGCGTGACGAGGCCCATCGTTTTGCAGTAACTTTTCATCGGAGCGCAAGAAGGGCAAGAGACCTCAGATCAGAACTTGATCAAATTCCTGGAATCGGTCCAAAACGCCGCAAGTTATTACTTAAAGAGTTTGGAAGTATGCGAAACATCAAGCGGGCGACCGAAGAACAGCTTAAAGAAATTGTTGGTGTGAAGCTTGCCAGTATCATTTGCCAACATTTGCGACCAGGAACTAGTTAGAGTCGTAGTTTTCTAAGGGTAACTTGCCGAATGGCTCGTCTGCCCGTATCCTCTAGGCTATTAAAAGATTAAAGCTATTATTGCTCTTTAAATGATTTCTTATTGTGCCATATGTCTTCTGAAAAAAATCGTTCTCGCGTCGTGTCTGGTATGAGACCAACCGGCAAACTTCATTTAGGTCACTTGGTTGGCGCCTTAGCGCAGTGGGTGGAACTACAGGATAAATATGAATGCATGTATTTTGTTGCTGATTGGCATGCTTTAACGAGCGAGTACGGAGATACCAGTCAACTGTCAACCTACGCGATTGATAACGTGACCGATTGGATAGCAGCGGGGATCGATCCTGAAAAGACGACAATTTTTGTCCAGTCCTTGGTTCCAGAGCATGCGGAGCTTTATTTGTTGCTTTCGATGACGATTCCTATTCCTTGGTTAGAACGGGTTCCGACATATAAGGAGCAGATCGATCAATTAAACGATAGAGATTTATCAACTCTTGGGTTTCTTGGTTATCCATTACTTCAAGGGGCTGACGTCGTTATTTATAATGCTGACTATGTGCCTGTCGGTGAAGATCAGGTTCCGCATCTTGAGTTAACCCGTGAGGTGGTGAGACGATTCCAAGGGTTTTATGGAGAATTGTTTGTTGAACCTCAACCCCTCCTAACAAAGTTCTCTAGGTTGCCTGGTCTCGACAATCGAAAAATGAGTAAAAGTTATGGGAACGCTATTGATTTGTCTGATGATGCGAAGACTGTTCGTAAAAAAGTTATGCGTATGTACACTGATCCGAATCGGATTAGAGCAGATGTTCCCGGGATGGTAGAAGGTAATCCTGTCTTTGTTTATCATGACGCATTTAATAACAATTTTGCAGAGGTTGAAGACCTTAAGAGTCGATATCGTCAAGGTGCGGTAGGGGATGTGGAAGTCAAAGAAAAACTTGCGGTTGCGATTAATGAGAAACTTGAGCCTATGCGAGCTGTCAGGGAAGATTTGTTAGCAAAACCAAAAATGATTCGAGAAATAATCCTTGATGGTTCTAGTCGGGCAGCTACTATAGCAAGTGCAACGATGCGAAATGTTCGTGAAGCCATAGGACTGTCTTATCGATAAGTACGGAGGAGCGTAGTAAGGCGCGCAAGTCCACATAGAATTCGCAGTTTAGATTCTACAAAGGCTGTTAGGCCGAATCTCACTGATTGGTGTTTGATCTTTATGGGTTTAAAGGCTTCTGAGTTCTCTCGCGATTTTGAATCAGTTCTCCCACAATACCCGGTAAAACTTGAAAATTTTGAAGGTCCATTAGATCTGTTGCTTCATTTGATTAAAAAAAATGAGATTAATGTCTATGACATTCCGATGGCATTAATTACCGATCAGTACCTTGTGTACTTAGAACTCATGCAGGAACTCGATCTTGATGTAGTCGGGGAATTTTTAGTTATGGCTGCGACATTAATACACATCAAGTCGAGGATGCTCGTTCCTCGAATCGAAGACGAAGACGAAGCGGAAGAGATAGAAGATCCAAGAGATGCGCTCGTTCGTCGCTTATTAGAGCATCAAAAATATAAGGCTGCAGCGGAATTGTTGCATGAACGAGAGACTGTGAGAAGTGCGCAATGGATTCGTCCTGATGAACGTATAAGCGATTTGGTAGACGGAGAGATTGAACGTGAATTGGAGGTTGATTTATTTAGTCTTCTGAAAGCATTTCAATCAGTGCTGGCTCGGGCTCAACTGCGGCCAGGGATTCCAGTTCCAGAGCTTCAGCTTTCCATTGAGGAGCGAATAGAGCAAATATTGGAAAAGCTATCTGATAGCAAAGCTCGGGGTTTTAATGAGCTGTTCAATGAAGATGTAAATCGTCAAGATTTAATTACAACGTTTTTGGCTTTGCTCGAAATGATTCGACTGAAATTGATTCGTGTGTTTCAAGGTGGCACACTTGATCCGATAAGAATTTATAAACGTGCCAGACCTTCTGATGCTCCACATTCCATGGGTGGTATCGAAGATGGATGATTCTATGAACGATCTTCAATCGATCATTGAGGCCTTAATTTTCGCGTCTCCTGAGCCTGTGACTTTGAAAATGTTGGTTAAACTCTTGGACGAAGAGCCTACAGAAAACATTGAAGAGGCGCTTGCTGCGATCATTAAGCATTGGGACCGAAATGGCGGTTTGCAATTAGTGGAAGTGGCTGGGGGCTATCAGATAGTTACCCGTCCTGAACTTTCAGAATGGGTAAGACGGTTGTTTCATGAACACTCCAAACAGCGCTTGTCCGTTCAAGCACTCGAGACTCTTGCGGTCGTTGCTTATCGGCAACCAATTACTGGTCCTGAGATTGCAGATATTAGAGGGGTCAATACGTCGGGTGGTGTGTTGGGAACTTTGATTGAGCGCAGACTCGTGAAGGTGACCGGGCGAAAAGCTGTAGTTGGAAGGCCGTTTCTATACTCAACGACTAGAGAATTTTTGGATCGATTCGGTTTAAATGATTTATCGGATTTACCGCGTGTTGAAGACATGGCTAAAGCGCTTGGTATGGATGTCCCGACTGGACTGACGGAGTCTTACCCTCTTGATGAGGCTTTACCTCTTGAACCTGAGAGAGGAAAGGTAGAGGCCGAATCGAACAAACAGCAGTAACAGTCTCTTTGGTTTTGTAAATCAAGTGAAAAATTTATCAATCGCATCGGATAGCCAATCAGGAACTAGATTGCAAAAGATATTGTCCGCGGCAGGGATCGCCTCCCGTCGAGCCGCGGAGAAATTGATGGCAGATGGACGAGTTACGGTAAATGGCCACGTTGTGAAACGTCTTGGCACGAGAGCGGATCAGTCGAAAGACGATATTCGTGTTGATGGACGTAGGGTCGGTTCGATAACGCGACGCAGGTATCTTTTGGTCAATAAACCGCGGGGAGTTGTGACGACACGACATGACCCGCAAAGACGAAAAACAGTTGCAGATTTAGTTGCTCGAATTCGTGACTATGTTTATCCCGTAGGACGTCTTGATTACGACTCAGAAGGATTGTTGCTTCTGACGAATGATGGCCAGCTTGCTCAAGCGTTGACTCACCCAAAACATTCTGTTGAACGAGTTTATCAGGCGACGGTTGAGGGTGTGCCGAGTGCAACCCAGCTACGTCGGCTTCGCCAGGGTATTGTTCTAGAGGGACGTCGGACGTCGCCTTTAAATGTTCGACTCATTAGTGGGAATAGGGGGCGAATTAAAAATCAATCACTTTTAGAGATAACACTTCGCGAAGGTAGGAACCGGCAGGTGAGACGAATGTTAGATGCCATAGGACACCCTGTTGCGAGGCTTCGTCGAATAAAGATTGGTCCAATATCAGATCGAAGCCTCAGACCAGGTCAGTATCGCGATCTGTCGCGTCTCGAAGTTAATGCGCTCAAAAGTGCTCATAAGGAATCTAGTGAACGTGATAAGACGCTAAGTCAAAGAAAATGACCAAAGTTATTGCAATTGATGGACCATCTGGTGCGGGTAAGGGAACAGTGGCACGGGCCCTTGCTCATGCGTTGAAATGGACTCATGTTGATACGGGCGCTATGTATCGGGCTGTGGCCTGGAAAACGC
>Ga0310344_10002105_pt1 | contig 15010 bp, 11 predicted proteins | sample HC15DNA20200_MG_FD_203801 | JGI IMG/M metagenome (GOLD analysis project Ga0310344, IMG submission 203801) | Marine microbial communities from station ALOHA, North Pacific Subtropical Gyre - HC15-DNA-20-200_MG | ecosystem: Environmental > Aquatic > Marine > Oceanic | place: Pacific Ocean: North... | reverse complement strand
GCAAAAGGAATGCAAGAAGTGTTGGGACAAGCTCGTCAAGGGCGACTACGACTGGGCGCACCTCGCCATGCACCTGTGGCCCGAGCGGGTGGTGCCCAAGTGCCAGGACGACCGCAGCCTGGCCATCGCACATGGACTGGAAGAAGAGTTTTGGGTCGAGGACGACGACGAGAAGTGGGAGAAACGCCAACCACCCGAAGGCGGCTGGGAACCGGTGATCAAGAAACTGATCGACGAACGCAGCAGCCCGGGTGTGAAAGCGGCGCTTCAGAGTCTGCTCGACGCCCCGGCGCCAGCGGGTGGCACTCGGGCACGTCGACGACAATGATCGGGAACCTGATAATGGAATGCGTGACACACGATGAATGAACTGCACGAACATCTGACAGGCCATCTGAAGAAAAGGCTGGAAAGCCGGCGCGTGGTCACGTGGTATGACCCGCGACGGGAGTTCGTTTCTTTCGTGGGCGAGTTGACCGGCGGAGGCGTGCCCAGCAGTTGTTCGATTGACGACATCACCCTGGGAACACAGAAGGCCAGTTTGTGTGTCCTGCAGGAATCGTTCTTCGAGGTCAAGTTCGCTGTTGAAGCGCACACAGCGGGCAGCCTGCCCGACCCTCTGGTGATCTACATCGGTGGCCGCAAATATGACGACCAGACGTCCGTGCTGATGGAGCTGGAAGCAGCAGGCGATCGCTGGGAACCACAGCTGAAGAGAGAGGCCCGACGCGTCCTCCAGGAACACTACGGAGACGGACGAATCGATCAGATCCTGGAATCTGACAACGTCGGCTACAACGACATTGTCGCATTATTGGAGAGCGGCGGCGGTGGAGACGGAAATGGGTCTCTGCTGAACGTGATTTTCAAGGATGCCCCTCAAGGCGACAACGCAGCGATTGTTGCCGAATGGCTCGCGGACAGCAGCAAGGATGACGAGGTCGTCGAAAAGGGTGCTGACCAGGAGTTGATCCAACTGATTCAGTCTCGGCTGGGACTGGAGCTGGATGATTCCGTGCCGATGGAAGATGCCCGCAAAATGACATTGCGGTACGTACTGCTGGCCGAATTCCGAGACGATCTGGAAGGAGCACCCCCGGACAATCTGGAAATGGTCTCGCACCCGCAAACCAAGAGCCCGCTGGAAACGGTTCTCAAGGTTGTCGAGACACTCCGTAACCGGCACCCCGAGCAATACATCCTCTTGGCCGACCAGGTCGAGGAGGAGTTTCATCTGGTCAACCAGGCTATCGAACCGGTCCGACTTGGCGGCATCGACACGTTTCGGTTTGAAGAACGGTCGTTGCTTGAGTACTGCGGCCAACTGATCATCGACGGCAACTGCGAGGAAGCTCACAGCGTGATCGGACTTCGCAAAGGCAGTTTTTGGGCCCGGAATCCGATTCATCGCCAGGAACAATGGCGGGCCTACCAGTATGCGTGCGACCTGGCCATTGCTCTAGGCAAGATCCAGGCAGAGCTTCCGGATTCGGAGCAGACTGCCGTGAAATGGATCGAAGGCTACACAGGAGTGCACGGCTGGTACGAGGCCGATCTCTTGCATCGACGGATGGAATCAACGCTGTCTGGAATGACCGATCCGATCAAATCGGAAACGGTCATTCATCGGGTTCGGCAGGACTACGAGGCCACGCTTGACCAGATGGCCAGCGGCTTCATCAAATCGTTCGCCGCTTCTGACTGGTCGATCCCAGGAGTCCTGCATCAGTCTCAGGTCTACGGGCAACATGTCGAGAACCCCAGCGAAACAGTGTGCTACCTGCTGGTCGATGCACTTCGATTCGAGATGGGCGTTGAATTGCGTGGGCTGTTGGAGAGTGCCGAGGAACTTCATCTCGAACCAGCGGTCGCCGCCATTCCAACAATCACACCGATCGGGATGGCAGCACTGATGCCGGAGGCCGACCAGTCCTTCTCGGTTGTCCAACACAACGACGACCTGGGTGCCAAGATCGGCAACTCGGTGGCCGCGAACCTGAACGATCGACGCAGTTTTTGGAGTGGACGTGTCCCAGGTGTCGTCGACATCGAATTGGACAAGGTGCTTTCGCAATCCAATGCCAAGCTGAAGAACAGGATCGGTGACGCACCGTTGCTTGTTGTTCGGTCCCTGGAAATCGATGCCGTGGGCGAAGGAGGCAATGCTTCGATTGCCCGGCGCGTGATGGACACGGCCATCAAAGATATCGCCAGGGCAGTGAAGCGACTGGCAAGTCTCGGTGTGTCTCGCTTCGTCATCGCAGCCGATCACGGACACCTCTTCATTCAGGAACGTGATGAGTCCCAACGGATTGAATCGCCGGGTGGTGACGAAGTCTCACTGCATCGTCGCTGCTGGGCCGGACGTGGTGGCGCCAACCCTGGGGCGACAGTCCGTGTTCAGGCGTCGCAGCTTGGCTACGACAGCGATTTGGACTTCGTATTTCCCGAAAATACATCGGTCTTCAAAGCCGGTGGAGACCTGGCCTTTCATCACGGCGGGCTGAGCCTGCAGGAGCTACTGGTTCCCGTTTTGACCGTGCGAATGCCAACCGACCAACCCGACGACACATCCTCTGATATCGACATCAAGTTGACCGAGGTCCCCGAGCAGGTGGCGAATCGTATCGTCACTTTCGGGATCACCCTTGAAAAGAAACTTTTCGACACGGACGCCATTTTGATCCAGCCAGTGTTACTCAGCGACGGCCAACATGTTGGACATGCTGAAATGGCACTGGAAGCTGAGTTAGACAATTTGACGCATTGCATAACCATCGCTCCAGGCAGTTCCTGCAAAGTGGGGATCCGATTGCTTGATGACGACGTGGAATCGGTCCAGATTCTAGTGCTTGACCCCGACTCGCAGAGTGTTCTGACGAAGTCAAAGAAGATCCCTGTCCGACTGGGAATGTGAACAGGAAACCGAATAGATGACAGACGAAACCACGGTCCCACAGGACACTCTCGACCAGAAGCTGACTGTCGCATTTGATGGCAAGGTCGTCCGTAAAGACCTCGTTCGCAAGGTGAAAGTCGGCGCCAATGTGCCGGTCTTCGTGCTGGAGTTCCTGTTGGGGAAATACTGTGCGTCATCCGACGAGATGGCGATCAACATGGGGCTGAAAGTGGTCAACGACACGTTGGCCAACAACTACATTCGGCCCGATGAATTCATGAAGGCCCAGCACCTGGTGAAAGACCAGTCGAAGCACTCGTTCATCGACAAGGTCAAGGTGAGGATCGTGGATTCGGAGTATTGGGCCGAGTGCGTCAACTTCAACGACAAGTTCGTCCACATCTCCGACCAGTACGTGCGTGACTACGATCGGCTTCTGACCGGTGGTGTCTGGGCACAACTCGACATGCGGTTCGAGTACGACGAAGAGGGCAAAGGGAAACACCCCTTCTGGATCGACAAGCTCAGCCCCATCCAGATCGCCTCGTTCGATTTGGACGAGTACAGGAGCAAGCGGGCCGAGTTTTCTTCGGATGAATGGGTCGATGTCGTATTGCGGACCATGGGCTACGAGCCAGATGTGATGGACCGTCGATTGAAACTGTTGTTCCTGGTCCGCCTGATCCCGTTGACCGAACGCAATTTCAACATGGTGGAACTGGGGCCGCGCGGGACGGGCAAGAGCTACGCGGTGCAGGAGATTTCGCCTTACGGTTCCCTGCTTACGGGGCCAACAACCGTCGCCAACATGTTTGGACACATGTCCGGCAAGCACAAGGGAATGGTATCGATCTGGGATGTGGTGGCATTCGACGAAGTGGCTGATCTGCAGAAGATGCCCAAGGAAGTGATCACCACGATGAAGACCTACTGCGAGTCAGGCCAGTTCCAGCGTGGCAAAGAGGCCGACACGGGCGATGCCAGCATCGCGATGTTCGGAAACACGAATCAGCCGGTGGATGTGATGGTCCAAACCGGTCACCTGTTCGCACCGATGCCGGACGTGATCCGTGACGACATGGCGTTCATCGATCGACTGCACTTCTACCTGCCTGGCTGGGAAGTGCCAAAGATGCGGCCGGATTTGTTCACGAGCCATTACGGGTTCGTGGTCGACTACTTCGCCGAAGCTCTCCGGGCATTACGGAAACACAACTTCACTGAGACGATCGACAAACACTTCGGTCTGGGTAGTCACCTGAACACACGTGACCAGAAGGCTGTCCGAAAGACCGTCTCTGGCCTGATGAAGATCATCTATCCACATGGTGAAATATCACAGGAAGAGCTGGCTGAGTTGGTGGAGTTGGCTCTGGAAGGTCGGCGCCGAGTCAAAGAACAACTCAAGAAGATGGGTTCATTCGAATACCACCAGACCTCGTTCAGCTACAGCGACAGAGAATCAGGAGAAGAGAAGTTCGTCGGTGTTCCCGAACAGGGAGGACGCGATTTGGTAGCCGCCGATCCGCTTGCACCGGGATCGGTTTACACAGGGTCTGTCAGTGCTGATGGCACGGTGGGCCTCTACCGCCTGGAGGTGACGATCACCAGCGGAACCAGCAAGGTGAAGACGGCTGGTGGCGTAAAGGGCGCGATGAAAGAGTCGATATCGCGTGCGTTCAGTTATCTCTTGTCCAAGAAGATCGATTACGGCGTCGGTCGCGAAGTTGACTCGTCTGACTTCCACGTGGAAGCCATCGACCTGTTGGGGAATGGAGTGGAGGCGGAAGTGGGTGTCGCGTTTTTCGTCGCCGCCTTTTCCTCGCTGCGAAGCTCGCCGATCACCGCCGCGACGCTGGTGCTTGGAGACATGAGTATCCAGGGGAACATCAAAGAAGTTCGTTCACTCACCGAGCCCTTGCAGTTGGCCATGGACAACGGTGTGAAAAAGACGCTGATCCCGATCGAAAACAAACGCCAGTTCCTGGAAGTCAGTGGCGACATCATGGAACACGTGGACCCGGTCTTTTACGGAGACCCGAAGTCTGCCGCGTTCAAAGCACTGGGGATGAACTGAAGATCCAGTACGGTCTTGGCAAACTGAGAACCACGAATGGTTCGTAAATACACACTTCCGCTCCGGACGTTCGTGTCCGAAGAACCACGTTTTCGGGTGGGACCGCAGAGAACCTTCTAGGCGGCGGATTTGACAGATGGCTGACAATCGCACGAACCCGGTCGTACTTCGGTGTCATCTTGATGGCGACGATGTCTACGCAGCCGCAAAACAGTCACTCGATTTCCCAGTGACTGGATCTGAGGAACGTCTTGCCACAAAGGGCTGGGTCTACGACCGCAAGCTCCCCAAGTCATCGATCGCCTGTTCCACGCCGGGGTGTGCTGAAACACACCCTCCTCTTCTCCACGCTTTCCGGTGTCCTTACTTTTCACGGAAGAATGAACAAGTCCAGTACTTCTGGGCACTTGTATGTGCCAACTGTCGTTTCGTAAAGACGCCACAAGAGATGGAGGTCGACGCACAAGCCCTGAAGAAGTTTTCGAGACACAACCCACACAAACCGGGGGACCAACCGGGGACGGAAGTGGTCTCATCGCCGGAGATTTCCGAGACACCGATTGGCGACGTCCCCCAAACCCAAGAAACCGCTGACCAACCTCCAGGAGACATAGCACCGGTCACCAACGACAATCCCTCGTCAGTCAACGACGGTTCAGAGGACTCGCGAACCACCACCGCACGCGCCGCGAAGGACGGTAAAAGCGGCGACACTTCCACGAACACCACCGTGAATTATGTCGTAGCAGTTTTCACCATGAGGCCAAGGTGGTTGAGGAAACACCCCGACGCCGCCAAGTTCCGCATTCGTGTGTTGTCGAAGAAGAAGTTCGATCAAATCGCTGAGGGTGGTGACATAAAGGTCCTCCTAAAAAAGCGTTATCGCCGCTGGGTGAAAGAAGAAGACATCGAAGAGCACAAAACCAAACTGGCGGCATGGAAGGCCGCGATCAAGAAGAAAAAAACACTTTCGGCGAAGAAGGGAAAGCCGGTTGATCTGCATCTTGGGAAACCGAGTCGCCGCGTCTACGTCTTTGAGATGGCCCCAACCGTAATTGACAATTCCAAGTTCGCCAAAATGAATCCATTAGCGCCAAAAGACGGAACGGCTACGTGCGTTTATGTCGGCGAGACATGTAGAAGTCCGACCAAACGCTACAAACAACATCGCTCGGCCGATCATCGAGCGAGAACGAAGTGGGGCCAAAAGTTCTTCCTTCCCACATTCGATGAAGCCTTTCGTGAGGACTTACTTGTTGAGTTCCAGGAAACAGGCCAATCCATCAGAGGATTGAACACATACGAAGCACTCAAGCAAGAGTTGGCACTGCGGGAATGGCTTCAAAAAGTGGGCATTGCTGCCTACAGCAATTGATCCAACAGCACTCGATAAGCCCCGCCCTTCTCATGGCATACTGAATCTGCTGTCACGATCGTCGCTTCCAGACGCAGCCGAAGAGGTCTAGTTCCTCAACCAGGAAATCAGATTCCAAAGCACGCCAAAACACCAAGCAAGGCCAATCAGCAAACACACGCACCACAAAAGCGCCGTTCCGAAAGATGCGAGCAGTGACGGCTTCTTGTTCCGACGGGCATTCGCCCTGCACTCTTTCAAGTACTCCTCAGACGAGTAGTACTCGGGTTTCGAGATCTCCGTGCTGTCGTCGTCGACGTGGGCCACAGAACGGCATCCGTCGGTAATCACGTTGTCGGCAAGCCAATCACAGGGAACACAAGGTCCGGAGAGCCAGTCCACCACGGCCATGTCGACGCATTTCCCGTCCTCGATGTACACCAACCCCCATCGGGACATCTCCTCGATAAACCAATCCACCCCTTGGGGTCCCATGAAACTGACCCTGACGATATAGCGGTCGCAACAAAAAACCCTGCCGCCAAAAGAGGAACGGAAGCTCCGGAAGCCCGGAGGGTATTTCTCTTCCAGGACCTCTCGGGGGATGATGACGCTGATGTACTCAAGCATGACTGGCATGGACAAACTCCCTGTCTGAAGGTGGCGACCAAACGGGTCGAAAATGGCGTCCGGACGTTGCCGACGCCCTCTACCCGTTAATTAACGCGGCCGCGCGCACACGCGTGCGCACGCGTACACGCGAGGGAGCAGTGGCCCCTGGGGAGCGATTGGGGCGGCTGTCGCTTGAGGCTGGGTAAGCCGACCGCGGGTCGAGGCTGGAGTGAAGGTCAACGGCCTTGAACAGCCTCGACGATTGTCCAGCGAGTGTCGGGTGACACTCCGTTCCACATCCCCCCCCCTGGCCGTAGAGGGTTGTGGAGCTCTTCCAATTTCCAGTACAATGGAACGAGTTGGGGTTGGGTTGTCCTGCCCCGCGAACTGCGTCAAGAGTGGCCTGCCAAAGCGGTGGGCCCGGCAACCTGGCTTGGTCGCCAAGGTGCCATCCGATCCTCTGATCGGGACGCGGCTCTTAGGAGAGCAACGAATGGCCAAGGCACGAACTCAGCGTTTGGTGTTTGCACTGCGCGCCGTTCACGACAACGGCTGGCGCCTGGCGTATGAAACTCCCGCGATGAGCTCACTGTCTCCATCCGCCCGCGGACCACCAGACAGGGTCGTGTCTCAAGATTCGGTGGCCAGAGAAACCACCTCCGAACGCGATCATGGCGAAAGACCCATTCACAAAACAACGAACTGGAGAAACCCCAATGTTGAAGAAAAGTACCATTTGGACCGTGTTGATTGTCTTGGGAACCTGCTGCGTGGCCGACGCCGGAGTAAGAGTGCGCGGCCACTTCCGACGGAATGGCTCGTACGTGCGGTCACATATTAGGACTCGTTCGGACGGCAACTTCTACAACAACTGGAGCACTTCGCCGAACATCAACCCTTACACCGGCACGACCGGAACACGGTATGTACCGAGGTACCGTTCGTTCAGTCGCCCCATCTACCGCTCCTACCAGACCCCGTCGTTTGGTTCGGGTTTCAGATCGATTTGGACCTGGTAGTAGACTGCCACGCGAACACCTAGCAACCACAACCACGAAACCAGCGTCTAGAGTGACCTGCCAAAGTGGTGGGCCCGGCAACCTGGCTTGGTCGCCAAGGTGCCATCCGATCCTCTGATCGGGACGCGGCTCCAAGGAGAGTAACGAATGGCCACATTACGCTCGAACAAGAAGCTGTTCTCGCATTTCGACAATCTGCATCACTATTCTCGCTCCATCGAACGAAGACTGTGGCATTACCGACTGATTCCTGTGGTCGCCATAGTGGCAGGTAGCGTCTCAATAGCTGCTTCTTTTGGTGGTCCGATCGCTGCTTTCGCGGTATTGCTCGTGACCCTACTCGCAAGCCGGGCAGTAGCAGACGCATTTCTGACCCAGATTTCCGATGGATTCGCCGAACTGTGCCGAGCTCTCGACCACACCGAAACTGAAAAGACTCAGATTCGCCAAAAAACCACCGATCTGATTGCTCAGTTCCCAACACGCAGAAAAGCCGAGCAGTTCAAAGTGGCATATTCCTTGAAGAACAAACCGGTCGCCGATCTAGAAGCGGCACTGGCGTTGGGAATGTACAAGGAAGGTAAAGAGGTCTGGGTCACTGCATTCGTGAAGAATGGGATCGCTGTTCGTGTGACCGCGTCTATCGGATCCGCCAGAAGTTGCCATGCAAAAGACGATCCGCAGCAATGGGCCCACCACTATCTGCGACTGGGGTGTGATGAACTCAGGCAGTACCACAACCACCCAACAACTTCCAATGAGACAGAGCCATCACCGACAGACTTCCGGACAGCGGCCATATTGAAACGGATGTTGCTTGAACACGATATCGCCCTCAAAACGTTCATTTTCTACTGGAACCAAATTGGAGAATGGCGATTGTTGCAATACGACGACAGCGGATTCCAGAGGGTACATACCGTGTTCGATGTGACCGAAAAACATGGGTGTGCAAACCAAGATCGCACGGAGGACTAGCGGTGCCTCCAATCTCAGATCTCCTAGACCCAACGCCAGGAGTCGACCAACCAATGAGCGATTCACATCTCGTCATAGCGGAATGGACTGCAGACGAAATCGGGTGTCAGTTTTTCGCATGCGACTTTGATGTTGAAAGTCTGAGAGACGAATTGCTGAACTTCTTCAACCGAATCACGGAACGCTTCACCAAGCAAGATGAGTTCGACTACGATTCGGAATGGGAAACCGACTTTAAGTGGCGAATGAGCAATCCAGACATTCCACGTCACCTTCGAGCTCTCCTCGCGGAAACCGCGGACGCTCTATTAGGCAACGAACCGCCATATGGTGACGAACGAGACACCGTACTTCGAGCCGCCGTCGAAGGACTCTTGGCAGGGATCAAGGGAGTGCGATTGGGATCAGAGATGACCGACGGCTGGACGAATGGAATGGATACCTCCGGAAATTCAACAGTGGTCACCGCAAAGAACCCAGAAAGAACCGTCGAAGAAGCCGTGACACGTCTCCGCGAATGGAAAAAACTTCTGCGTCAGTTCGCAAGGATGTCCCACAAACGAGTGATGGAGAAAGCCGAAAAGCGTTAGCGTTCCTTGACCGCCCGGTGGCGCGTTTCGTCGCGTGCTCAGGCACTCACGGCTTGATGACGGGTGGTCGCGATCTGCATGACTGCTCTCAGCGGCGAGGCAAGCCCCCAATGCTCTCTGTGATCTCCTGGAACACGGCACACCGCACCGGAAAGCTGTCGCAGCAGGTCGCGGCGATGCTCGATCGCGAACCAGACATCGTCGCCCTACAAGAAGTCACCGGGTCCACGCAGCCTCGCCTCGCTTGCGGACTGGCAAAGGGTGGATTGAACCACTTCGCCTGCTCGCTTGATTCTGGTGATGGCACAGAATCACGAAGCGGTCCTCGGAGATACGGGGTGGCCATTGCCAGTCGATTCCCGCTCCAACAGGAACCCTGGCTAAGCCTGCCCGTTCCGTGGCCGGAAAAGACGCTATCGTGCCTTGTTCACTGCTCGTTCGGACCAGTCGAGGTTCACTCGGCATATGTCCCTCCCGGGTCCAGCAACGGCTGGATCAAGATCGAGACCTTTGAAGGAATCTACCAGGGCTTGGCACAGACGAATCCGGTACAGCCGCGAATCCTCTGTGGAGACTTCAACTCGCCCAAGGAAGAACACGCCGACGGCACCGTCGTCGCCTGGGGTCAGCGTCGCGGCAAGAACGACGAACTCATCAACGCCAGAACAACGTGGGGCCAACCCGGCGATCGCTGGCCCGAAGGGGAACGCAGCGTCTTGTTGGGGTTGGCAGATTTTGACCTACCTGATGTCTTCCGCACCCTTCACGGCTACGAGCAGGAGGCCTTCAGCTGGGTTCTACGCAGAAACAAGAAGGAATTTCGTCGACGATTCGATCACATCGTCGCCTCGACTTCACTCGGCCCACGCCGTTGCGACTACATTCACACGTGGCGAGAAGCCGGGCTCAGTGACCATTCGGCAATTGAAGCCGTTTTTCTCCACACCGCCTGACTGCTCAACTCCCTTTGAACGAGTTGCCTGCGCCCTACTGCACGGGGAGCACCTGGAACCGGGGCTGACCAGGGAGAAACAGCCGCAAAGCTGCGTAGGATGTTCTACGTCGCCTGCAACCGGGCCATGATCCGCCTTCTCGTGGTTGGTGATCGATTCCGCCCTTCGTCCTTTTTGGATGATCTCAATCCAGATCAGTGGGACGTGATTAGGAAATGACCAGTGCGACACTGACGATGTTGCGGTCGTCCGTGACTGCGACTTCTGCGACTCGTTGTCGCAAGGCCCCTTGACGTGCCCAGACCGTTCTTTCAAGTCTCGAGTTTCCGAAATCCGGAATGCACCAAAAAGTCAAACGTCTCGTCCAGCAACCGCATTTGCGGGAGGAACACGATGGACGCATCCCGTCCTCGTGTCAGCAACACACGGTAGGCATTGAGCCGCAGTTGAAATGGATTCTTGACGTGGGCATTGGCTCGGTATCCTCGCGCGAGTTCATTGCTCCACCGACCATCAGATCGGATGAAGTCCGTCCCCCAACACAACAATGGCGCCTCGAGTTCGAGTCCTTGAGCTCCAAATTCGGTAACCACAGTCTTGAGCACCCGACAGGAGTGCCCGCCCTCTGCATCCTCATCGTCACTGTACCAAGGTCCCATCTTGACTCGCTTGGTTGACTGAAAGTCGTTGGGTACGCCAAGACTTTCCAAGGCCTTGTCCTTCGCCGAAGCGATCATGCCAAATCGCGCTTCCCGATGCGTGCCGTACCTGCGCTTCAAGTAGCGTTTCGCTACGTCAAGATCACGCGTGATCCGCAAATGATAGCTCTGCTGCTCTAGCAACTGAGATAGAACTCGGTTGCCCTCCGCAGATTCTCCGGTCAGGAGGCCGTGCACCCACTGATGCAAAACCTCCGCGTGATGAAAGCGGATTTCCGTGTCGAGATTCAGCGCTTCGTCAGCGACGTACTCGACTAAGGATTCGTTGAAGACCTGTCGAAGGTGTTCTGGCCCGTGGACAGCCCAATCGTTGGGCGAACGCGATTTTTCTATCGCCTGTCGCCACTGAATCATGCCACCCTCTTCACCAACGTGGATCTCCTGACCACCTCCAATTAGACCGATGACCACGCACCACTCTGGAACACGCTCGGCGAATTCGATGAAATGTTCCGGTTCCGATCGACCACCTGAAAACCCAGCTGTGTTCTTGTGTTTTGCCTGGACTTGTTTGGCATCGAATGCTCGCTGCGCCTCGTCAAACACAAGCACGTGCTCCGGCGGAACTTGATCTGGTTTGCTGGAATAGCGTTTCACGTAGTCTTTGACGCCTCTCACAAATGCTTTGCCGCCTCCGCCGGCACTCCGAAGTTCGTATTGCAGCACTTGCACAAGAGGTCCATTGCCAGACAAAAACACAGCCGGAGCCGTCGCTCGTCCACCTTCCCTCGGGACCGCAATATCATCGAGCGATTCGGCGTGAACAGCCTGGAGCCCCACTAGGGTCTTTCCTGCACCAGGCACACCAGTCAACAAGACGAGAGCCCGCGACCGATTTTGCGCAGCAGACGAAATGACATCGCCAATCCTATGAACAGCGGGCTCTGTTGCCGCCCTCGCCCGATGAATGGGACGAATAGAGCCCGTTTTGAACAACTCCCGAGCCGCTTGAACTAACGAAGGCATCGGACGATAGGACGACGGATCTAGAAACTCACTCCCAGAAAGTGTTGTGTCTCCAACCTCGCCGCTTTCAGCTTCTATCACTTCAGCCAGGCGATCCGGGCTCACCGTTTGCACCGCCCCCTTCACGTCGAAGATGTCCGTAGCGCCTGCTGCCAGGGCAATCGCAACCACGTTGTTTTTCTGGCAGGAACGATGATAGCACCGCAAATCCCGACCGTAAGCATCCGCTTGGTCTCGGTCTGCCTGCGACAAACGTGACTTGCTCTTGAATTCAATGACAAAGATGCTGGAGTTTCGCAAGACGACAACGTCAGGTCGACGCGACTCCATCGGCAATTCGTATTCAAAAACAATGAAGGGATCCCGGGGTGAATCCGGATCGGCAAATCCTGCCAATTGCGACTTCAGGATATGAATTGACTCTACCCAAGCAGCGACCTGTAGTTCATTCGAGTCCTCTACGAACCGAGACAACGCATCCAAAATGGTGCGATCGGGTGATCCCATGAATTCGGACAGGCACCCGCTCCAGCCATGATGAGAGACATGAGTCGTCAGAATTTGGTTTGACATTGCGTTCGCCCACTATCCGATCGGCTAAATCTGACGTACTGGGAATTGACTCGACTCACCACATCTGTGCGACGCGAGCCCATCGCCCGTCAAATTCGTCTGGTATGTCTGACAGCAACACCTTCTTGAGCCGTTCTAGACCGCGTCGACGGTGTCAGCCGTACTGTTGACCGAAAACACGCTCAACAGCGTCCGATCTTCGAGCTTCTCGATTCGCCCTATCGGCGAACACGCGGCTCGACGACGGCTCTGTGCTCGCGAGCGGCGAATGGATTCCAGCCAAGAAACCAGCTTCATCGTCTCACTCCCAACGTTTGTCGTTTTGTGAGTCGCAGACCACTCGTCAGGATGCCAAACCACAACCGCGTTGGCAATCAATCGGCGAACACCAGCTAAGTAACGGACTCCACGCAGAAGACCCCCGGGTACCGTGGTTCGTATCTGGCGGTTACCGCCCCTGAATTGAACGCCGGGGTTGGTGTGGGGAGACTGGGGTGCTCTGATTCTCCAGGCGACGGCCCCCCCAACTGTCGTCGCGGGTCGAAGACCCGAAAACACCGGCGGTAGCGAGTGTGACAGCGGACGATTTTGGGGATTGCTCGGGTCACGGGTAAAATCAAGGGTTCTCGCCGCGCCTGCGAGCAGGGACGCCGAGACGATCAAGACTGAGCCGGGGCTGGCAAGGTGACTGTCGGCCGAGTGATCCATGGTGACGGAGGTCGCTGCCCGCATCGCGGGATGAGACCTGCACGGGAGCAACAACACGTGTCTAGCGATGACTCGATTCTCGACCTCGAACCCGGTGCTGACCACTCTGCAATCAGGAGGGCGTGGAAACGTGCTGCCAAGCGGTGGCACCCCGACAGGCCACAGGGGGACGCGAAACGGTTCATTGCGGCACAAAAGGCCTACGAACTGCTCATGCAGTGGTCTCCGCGTCGACAGATACACGAATTCAGACCGAGCCCGTGCAAACCGACCTGGTTCCGGGTCCTGAACGGCCTCGCCTTACCGTTGAGTGTCGTGACACTCTATCTCGCCGTCCCGATGGCGGTGTTGGGCGCAATCTCGTTCCTCCTTCATCTCGCTCTCGGCTCGAAAATCGAACCGGATCCTGGTTGGGTGGTCGCAGTGGTTGGCAGTGCGGTCTGGACGATTGGGTTCGGGCTGAGTTGCGTCGCCGTCACCAAACTCGAATCCTGGTATCAGCCCAAGTCTCGTCAACTGATCAATCCGCGGAATCCACACCGAAGCCGCACCGGAGAACTTCCCGAAACCTGTGGGTTCTTGACGGCCCTGGCGTTGTTGTGGCTCGCCCTCTTCATCTACTGCTGCCACAGCGTTGGCCTGCTGATGACCCTGATGAACCCGCTGCTCCTCGCGGGGGCTACAGGCTGGATGTGTGTCCTGCTGACTCGCCTCAACCCGGAACGCGCCGAGCGTCGACGGAAGGCGATGATCAACCTGTTTGTGCTGGGGTTCTTCTTGCAACTTGGTTCGGCTGGGACCCAAAAAGGACTGGCGATGGCGGGCGGGTCGGATTTCTGGCCGGGGTTGGTCACGCTCGCGCCCGACGCTCTGAAGAGTGCCTATCTAGGAGCCTTCTGCCTGTCATTTTGGTGGTACACTTCCTGGTCGTCACCAAATCGACACCGCTGGTGGATGATCCTCGGACTCGTGCACCTGGAAGTGACGGTCCTGTTGTTTTTCGAGGGTCTCCCTCCGGAAGGTCCGCACTTCGATTTTGCGATGTTCCTGCTGATCGGATTCTCCCCCTGGGTTTTCGCAATAGTCGACGGATGGCGCCGGAGACGAAGGCCCGAATTTCGAGTGCCGGGGACCGTGGTTCGGCTCTGACGGGTTGAACGCCGGGCCTGGGGTGGGCAGTCAACGGCCCTGAACTGCCTCGACGATGGCCAGGATCGCCGCGCGGGTGTCCGGCGACAGCCCGCCCCACGCATTCATCACCCAGGCCAGTTCCGCTTCGAGAGTCACATCGGCTGCCACGACTGACCCCGATTCTGACCCTCCCTGCCCTGTAACCGGTCTGTTCCCGCGGGGAAACACCCCAGGTGCGGAACCCCTATCCTCCACTAAGGAACGGTCGCATGTTTTCGCATGTGGTCGTTTCTTATTGCGCTGAACCGAGTTATGCCCATCCTCTTCATCCGCCGCAATTGTCACTTGCGACTCCGTACCACACGATGCGACGCCATGTGGCATCACCTGTGGCATCACTCCAGTGAGCGGCCGGGAAGCTATCGCCTTTG
>Ga0310344_10002104_pt1 | contig 15014 bp, 16 predicted proteins | sample HC15DNA20200_MG_FD_203801 | JGI IMG/M metagenome (GOLD analysis project Ga0310344, IMG submission 203801) | Marine microbial communities from station ALOHA, North Pacific Subtropical Gyre - HC15-DNA-20-200_MG | ecosystem: Environmental > Aquatic > Marine > Oceanic | place: Pacific Ocean: North... | reverse complement strand
GCTACAAAAGTCTTCTGGGGGGCTGAAAAAGCCTACGAGAAGTAGTTTTTCCAATACTCCCCAACTTCTTGTGTCTTCGCGGCATTGGGTCTAGCCCCAAACGCTCAAGGCAGGTATAAACGAGGTCCTTAAGAGTCCAGAGGAACTTAACTGGACTTAACACACCTCTAAGCTTTAGGTTTGGCAAAAAGTTGGTTGAACAAACAGCACGATTTGAAGAAGTTAAAATCCCTTTGAGAGAGCCGCTTCATGGGTTAGACGCAGTGAGTGGAATATTGGGAATTCCTGAGTGGTGGCCTACGGGATCGCGAATTTGCATGCTCATCGCACACGGCTCTCAGATCAAAGACCCGCTCTTAGAGAGCCTAGCGAGGGACCTCACCTCAAGGAAATACCTCACTCTTAGATTTCTTCTCCCCCATGTCGAGGCTAAGAAAACCCAACTCGACCCCCCAGCCGTTTTGAAAAGGCTATTTCAATCCGCAGTGGGTCTAGTAAACAGAGATCCTACAGCTGCGCCGGCCCACATCTTCGTGGGGGGCAAAAACCAAGGAGCCCTGGCGGCGGCTCATGCGGCTACTGGCCCAGTCCGCGCAGCCGGACTGTTCATGCTTGGCTATCCGCTCCATAGGCAAGGTGATGTGGAAAAGGTGCAAGCAGAAAGACTCTACCGGGCAACAACCCCCATGTTATTTGTCCAAGGCGATAAGGACCGCTATTGCGACTTAAAGGCTTTAAAGGAAACTTTGAAGCGCGTAGGCGCACCTTGGGATACTCATGTAGTTCGATCAGCAGACCACGCCCTACGGCTGGAAGAAGAGTCGGGACGCCTAGAAGAAGACGTCTTCAGAGACGTTCTTGCCAAGGTTGAGGGGTGGACCACCAAGGTCCTAGGAGAATGACTCGCACGGTGGGATCGGTAAACTTTTCTATCTTAGGCATCTCGGACAAGGGGTGTAAAAGGAAATGAGCGAACCTCAAGAACTATTCTTTCAACAAATCGCCGTAGGTGACATGGCTAATTTGGCTTATGTGATCGGGAGCAGAGAAACCCGCGAGGTTGTTTTGGTTGATCCAGCCTGGGCCATTGATGAACTTTTAGAATGCGTTGAAACTAATAAAATGAAGGCGGTTGGAGCACTGGCCACTCATTACCACCAGGACCACGTTGGAGGGGAGATTTTTGGTCAAACCATTGAAGGAGTCGGGAAACTCCTCGAAGAAATATCAATTCCTATCCATGTCCATAAAGAGGAAGCCCAAGGTCTGAAGAAAGTCACTGGGGCATCGGAATCGGATCTTATAAGCCATGAGAGTGGTGACGTCATTTCTCTCGGGGGCGTGAAGATCCGTCTCATTCATACCCCCGGCCACACTCCAGGATCACAATGCTTTCTAGTCGAATGTGGGAACGAGTCAGGGCGGCTGGTTTCAGGAGACACTCTCTTCCTCGGGAGTTGCGGGCGAGTAGATCTGCCTGGAAGCGACCCCGAAGCCATGTACGACAGCCTACATCGAAAACTCGCGCGCCTACCCGACAACACGCTTCTATACCCGGGTCACAGGTACTCTCCAGCAGCGTACTCAACAATGGGTGAAGAGAAGGAACGCAATCCCTACCTTAGAGTAACCGAACTCGCCACATTCTTAGAATTTTTGGGGGCTGGTTGAGCTTGAGCCCTTTGCACTAGTGGCTTTTGGCCACAGCTTTAACAACTGACACACTCGGGCTAGTCTCGGGTACTAATCAACATTTCGGAGTGAATTGCCATATGAAGATCTTGGTCTGCCTAAAGCAGGTCCCTCACCAGGACGCACGTTTAGATATAAAATCCGATGGAAGCTGGATTCAAGAAGACAGCATCAAATTTGAAATTAACAGTTACGATACATACGCTCTCGAAGAGGCGTTGCGTATCAAGGACGAAAAAGAAGCTGAGGTAGTGGTCGCCTCGATTGGACCTGATAGAACCACCCAAGCTCTGCGTACTGCGCTTGGGATGGGAGCCGACCGAGCAGTTCATGTAAATGACGACTCTGTAGAGGGCTCTGACGCTCTTGCTATCGCCAAAATTCTCGCTGCAATTGGCAACGAAGAATCGCCAGACTTAGTCTTTACAGGCCTTATGGCAGATGACGGCAACTTCGCCTCGGTTGGTCCAATGGTTGCGGAGCTTTTAGAAATGCCACACGCTACGGCCGTCATGAGTGCATCTCTAGAGGGCGAAAAACTAATTGCGGAACGTGAACTAGAGGGGGGCGCTCTAGAGGTAGTTGAATTGCAATTACCGTGCCTCTTAGCAGTTCAAACTGGCATTAACCAAGTCCGATATGCGTCGCTAAAGGGCATAATGGCAGCCAAGAAAAAGCCTTTAGATACCAGGTCGGCCGCGGACCTTGGCGTTCAAGAACTTGTCGGTACCGGTGCAGCTAAAATCAAAGTTCAGAAAATCTACGTACCTCCTAAAACACAAGGTGCAGAGATTCTCGAGGGCTCTGCTACCGATGTGGCTGAGGGACTCGTCGCAAAAATAAAGGAACTCGGACTTTTGTAATAAGACCGATGCAGGTTTGACTGCAATCCAAAAAACCTTCCGAACCAGAAAGGAACATCCAATGGGTAACATCCTTATAGTTGCCGAAATGCAGAACGGATCGATTCGAGAATCAAGTTACGAGCTCGCAAGCTTCGCCCAGAAAATCGCTGATCCCAGCCAAGTGAGAAGTCTCGTCATCGGTGAAAGCGTGACCGAGGAAGCAAATGCATTCTCTACAAAGGGCGGAGGCGAGGTCACCGTTGTCGACAACGCTGCAGTCAGTAATTACTCGGCAGAAGCCTACAGGCAGGCCATACTTGCTGTGATCCAAGAAACCAATGCCAGCACTATCTTATTGTCAAACACACCTTCGGGATGGGATGTAGCTCCGCGACTCGCCGCAGCATTGGACGCCGCCTTCATTCCAGACTGCTTTGATATCGATCAGGTCGATGAAAAACTAGTATTTTTACGGCGCGTTTTTAATGGTAAGTTGGATGCAAGAGTTGAGGCTGTCGCCGATATAGTCGTTGCAACCATGCAACCAGGAGCGACTGCTCCATATGAAGGAACGACGACTGGGACCGTTTCAAGCCTCGAGGTTTCTTTCAACGAACAGAAGAGTCGCTTCCTCGAAACGAAAGTGGCCGAATCTAAAGGAGTTGATCTGAGCAAAGCTGAAATTATTGTTTCGGGCGGCCGAGGTGTAGGAGATCCTGAAAAGTTTCCAGAAACAATTCAACCCTTAGCTGATGCTTTAGGAGGGGCTATGGGAGCATCGCGTCCGGTCGTTGATGCAGGGTGGCTCCCTCATGAATATCAAGTTGGGTCTTCAGGTCAAATTGTGACCCCTAAACTATACGTCGCTTGCGGGATTTCGGGAGCAATCCAACACTTGGTCGGCATGAAAGGTTCAAACTTTATTATTGCTATTAATAAAGATGGCGATGCTCCAATCTTCGAAATTGCCGATCTCGGTGTTGTAGGTGATCTCTTTGAAGTTGTGCCTGCGTTAACTGATGCGGTTAAAAGTGCAAAAAGCTAGACGACCCCTCGTCTCTTGTACAGGATAGGCTCCAACAATGGCGATTGACACCTCAAACTTCCGTAATGGATTGAAGATCGAACTCGATGGAGAACCATTCACCATCACATATTTCCAGCACGTTAAGCCCGGAAAGGGAGGAGCTTTCGTTAGGACGAAAGTAAGGAACCTAAAGAACGGTCGAGTCTTAGATCGAACTTTCCGCTCAGGGGAAAAAATCGAAGAAGCTGAAATCGACGACCGAAAAATGCAGTACCTATACAGTGATGGTTCATCCTATATTTTTATGGATTCTCAAAATTTCGACCAGATTCCATTCGACGAGAAACAACTCGGCGAAATATCGCGATTTTTAAAGGAAAACCTCGAAGTCGATGTCATCTTTTGGCGAGGACAGCCTATAAATATTGAATTGCCCGCTTTCATTCAAGCTGTAGTGACTCAATGTGACCCAGGAGTAAAAGGCGATACGGCATCGGGTGCTACAAAACCCGCAACTCTTGAGACGGGTGCAGTGATACAAGTTCCACTTTTCATTAAGGAAGGTGAAACTCTTCGGGTCGACACACGCAGCGGCGAATACGTCGAACGTGTAAATGAGAGTTAATTATCTCAGATAACAAAACAGGAGACTAAGATTGCGAGGTGACCAACTCGCCCGCCAATGGCAACTCATACAAATCTTAGCGAAAAGTCATTCGGGAGCTGGTCTAGAAGACCTTGCAAGTAAGCTCAACTGCGTACGACGAACTGTTTACAGAGATCTCAATGCTCTTATGTTTGCAGGCTTTCCAGTTGTTAGCGAAAAAAGGGACGGGAGAGTTTACTACAAATTTATCGACACTTTTCGACTTGGCGATATTCCCTTTACAGCTGACGAGGTTCTAGCTTTAGTATTCAGTGAGGACCTTCTTCAGTCCTTGAAAGGAACGGTATTTCACGACTCTATCCAATCAGCAATACACAAAATTCGAACAGGGCTCGGGCCAGAGCTTACTGAGTTCATGGAGAACCTAGGTACTGCATTTCACGTTTTTCCCGAGCCTCATAAAGATTTTTCCGAAAGCAGTGAAGTGATTCAAATTCTTAATCGCGCACTCCTCGAACGATACAGCATAGACATGAAATACCACTCCGCCCATGCAAAAGACTCGAAGGATCGTTTCTTTGACCCTTATCGGATTTGGTATAAAAATGGTGGACTCTATGCAATTGGGCTTGACCATAGATCCGAAGAACTTCGAACATTTGCGATAGACCGCATCGTTGAAGCCAAGCAAACGAATATGAAATTCCACGTACTCCCTGACTTTGACTTTGATTCTTACGTGGAATCTTCTTTTGGAATAGTTGCTGGACCAATCGCTAAAGTGAAAATTTGCTTCGAACCCGAGGTCGCTTTGACGATTCAAGAAAAAACTTGGCATCCAAGCCAAACTTTTTATCATGGGTCCGATGGTCGGCTAATACTAACGATGCGAGTGAGTGAAAGTAAAGAACTACAAAACTGGATATTATCATTTGGAAAAGAAGCTGAAGTTTTAGAACCTATAAGCCTTAGAAATTCAATCTCATCTATTTTTTCAAGTGCCTCTAAAAGATATGCTCTTAAAAATTCACAGAAAAAGACTACGGGAAAAAGGACGTGATGGAACTAGAGAAGAACGAACAATTCCTTATCCCTCTGATTAACGATCAGGTTCAAGATGGCACACCTGCAGAAGTGAGCGCGAGAGAGTCTTACGGCTCGAAGACTTCAACTGCACCTAGATCGGATAGTTGAGCCCGAATCGCTTTCGCCGGGCCAACTATCGCTATTGCCAAACTCTCCGGACGAAGCAAAGATTGGGCTACGGAAGAAACGCGACCTTCGGTTGTTTTCATTACTCGGTCACGAAAAGTATCAAGTGAGTCTGCGGGCAGACTATAAACACTTAAATCGACAAGAGAAGACAGGAGAGCAGAAGAAGTTTCTAATCTCAAAGAAAATCTTCCCGTAGAAAGTGACTTCATAGAAGCCAATTCTTGACCGCTAGGAGGTTCCCGTTTTAGGCGTTCCATTTCAAAAAGAACAAGATCTACTACCCTTCTCACTTCTGAAAAACGAGTAGCAGTAGAAATAACAAATGGACCGGGGTTCCTCCTGAGAGTGAAGTAAGAATACACACCGTATGCCAAGCCTTCTCGACCGCGAATTCTAGACATGAGTCGAGAAGAAAAACCGGCTCCACCAAATGAGAGATTCATCAGACTAGCAGCTAATCTCCTCGAGTCGGTCCGCCCAATACCTTGATGACCAATCCTCACTTGAGCCTGGCTCAGATCGGGTCGATCAATAATGACTATTTTCAACATTTTTGATTCTGGAGGAAGAATGGCATCGGCTGAAATTTCTGGAACACTCCCCTTCCAAGAACCAAAAACATTTTCAATTTTCTCTCGCAGGACTTTGGGTTTAATCTTCCCCGTAGCAAAAAAAATTGCGTTAGAAGGCCTGAAAAATCGATCGTGAAACTCTCGAGCGTTATCTTCCGTAAAATTTTTTATTGAATTTGAAACACCGGAGAGGGGAGCGCTATAACGATGGGCATTATAGAGCGCCGACAAGAAGGCACGACTGGCGAGGCTCCCCGGATCATCCTTTTCCCTTTCGAGCAAGGCTAGAAGCTCTTCCCTTGCTCTTCTTGCCTCGTCAGAAGATAATTTTGGTCGCAGAACTAAATCACCTAAAACGTCGATTAGCGTTGAAAAGTCTCTGGCTAAGCCTGTTGTTGAAACAGTGCTGGAATCCCAGCTGGCCGAGACTCCAAAGGTTGCTCCTAGAGTTTCTAGTTTTTCGGAAAGCTCTAATGCGCCCAAGTCACCAGCACCCTTCTCAATCAGATCGGCGGTGAAAACAGCTAGCCCTGCCTCTTCGATTGATTCAGATGCAGCCCCCACCTTGATTGTCACACCCAATTCAACAAATGGGAGCCTATGGTCTTCTAAAAAGATTACCTCAAGACCGTTCTTTAATTCCCAACGGTGAAGCCCATTCGAAGGAACGACCGGCCGATCCGGGGAGTCGACTGGCGGCAATTCCCATAGGGGTATTTTTTCGGGAACTGGAGGCGAAACGATGTCCACAGGTTGCCGATTTGGTGCAGCGCAGGCGAGAAGGAACAAACACATAGCCCCCCATTTTCCCCAAATTACGCTCATTGACTCGGACTCTGTAAGTTCGAAGCTGGATTGGATTTCAATATCTGCGAATGCAAATCTGGCGCGATTACATTTACCGTGCTCGATCGGGTTTTTGCCAGGTAGTTGATAGCTACGCGCCTTACGTCTTCAGCTGTTACTGCTCGGACTGCCTGAAGTCTTTCGGCTAAGGGTCGAACCCGACCAAAAGTTATAACTTCGCTCCCCATGCGTTGAGCCAACGAATGGCTTGTCGTGTGACCTTTCAAAAGAGCAACCTCCAAGTTTCGCTTAGCTTTCTTCAACTCTTTTTCGGAAACTTCTAAACTTGAAATCTTCTCAATTTCTTCAAAAAACACCGATTCTGTTAGCACAACACTCGCACCCGGACGCACCCTAACAAACGCATAGAAGACCCCTCCTTGAGAAAGTTCCCAGTAATAACCATTTGCCGAAAGCGCGATTTCTTCCTCGTAAACCAATCTCCGATAAAGCCTACTACTGCGCCCCCCCGATAATATCTCGCTGGCAACATCCAGTGCGGGCCCATCCGAATGTCCGGCACGAGGTGCACTCCAACCCACCGCTATTAAGGAACTGCGGACCGGAAAAATCACCTCGGCTCTTCGAGGACCCGTCTGTTCTGGCTCTTTTCGCGGAGTACGCACTGGAGGTCGCCTTCGGCTCAGGCCTGCAAAATATTTCTGGACTAAACTTAGAGTTTCTTCTTCGTCAAAGTCTCCCGCGATCGAGATGACAAGGTTATTTGGAGCATAAAAAGTTTCAAAAAACTCTTGGCAGTGCTCCACTTCTACATTTTCAATATCAGAACGCCATCCAATCGTAGGATGTCGATAGGAATGTGCTTGAAAAACTTGCGCAAACAGCGCTTCAAAAGCTCTTCCCGTTGGACTGTCCTCTGTTCTAAGGCGACGTTCTTCAAGAACGACCTGTCTTTCACTCGCTAAACTTGACTTCGAAATATCAAGGTTATGAAGGCGCTCCGATTCCAAAGCAATTACCAAGGGAAGGTTTTCCCTACTGACCTCTGCATGATAGACAGTAACATCTCGGGAAGTAAAAGCATTCACACGCCCTCCCCTCGCCTCGATCAACCTTGAATGTGCTTCCGGAGGAAGGCTTTTCGAGCCTCGAAACATCATATGCTCGAAGAGGTGCGCAATCCCCGTAAAATTGGTTTCATCCACAGAGCCGGCCTGAACCCAGATCTGAAATGAGACTACGGGGGTACTGGAATCAGGTAGCGTGAGAACCGTCAGTCCATTTGAAAGAGTAGTAGTAGTCATCTGGGATAGCGGATCAACTACGGAGGTCGAGTCCATCTCGGTGTGTTCTTCCAATGCAATCGATGCAACAGAAAAGCCTATCCACACTAAAAGGAACGCGAAAAAAGGCACGGGAAGCCGCGTTTCTCTAGAGCTTTGAAAACCGGTTAAAAGGCCTACCTGCATTTTTGAACTTCCCTTCGATCTAATGCCTAAAATATCCTTTTCGGATAGTCTCTACAATTAACGTGTATAAGAAGTTTCTTCAAAGAATGAAACGAAAAATGGAGTAGTTAGTGAGAAACACGTCGTCGCTAAAAGTTCCAGTCTATTTCGATTTTGCTTCGACGATCTGCTATGTGGCTTACAAGGCTATGGACCGATTAACAGAAACTCTTTCCGAACTTGAGGTCACATTGTACTGGATTCCTATAGACCTAACTCAAGTGATTAATGTCAGACGAAATGCTTTAACAAATAAGGACGCAAGAGAAAATGCCCTCCGAGTTGCCCGTGAACTCGAAGTACCTGTCCGGATGCCCGAGCGATGGATCGACTCGCGCTTAACAAACTGTGCTGCCATCTTGCTCGAAGGAACTGAGAAGCGGAAGCTCCTTATTGACTATATTTTTTCAGAGCAATTCGAACAAGGAAATCTGATTGAAGATGGTGAAACTTTAAGTCTAATAATTTCAAAATTCGGAATCGAACTTTCGCCTCAGGACTTTGAAGAAGCTTTAGAAGAGCTGGAGAAGCAGACTAAGGAGGCGATTGAATACTTGGTTACCGGTGTTCCGACCTTTATGCTGGGATCTTGGCCGTTTGCAGGTATACAAAGCGAACAGACCATGCGCCTAGTTTTCGAACGCTACGCCAGTCGTGCTCGCCAAGACCTTCTCAATTAAAGAGAGTGACCCAGCAAGGAGATAAATGATAAAAACGCGCAACAAAGACGCTTTAGTCTATTCGAGCGACGGATCTCATCTACCGAAGAAAAAAACGAAACCGACTCAGCCTAAGACACAATCTAAACACCAGGTCAGAGTTTGGAAGGAAAAAAAAGGAAGAAAGGGAAAAGTGGTGACAGTCGTGTCGGGTCTCGCTTTCGCTGCCCAGGATCTCAAAACTCTTGCGGGAGAATTCAAGAAGCTCTGCGGAAGCGGGGGTTCCGTGAAAAATGAGAACATTGAAATCCAGGGCGATCACACGCAAGACATTCTCGACGCCCTCACCGATCGGGGAATCTGCGCGAAGCGAGCCGGAGGATAAAAGTAAATACATTCGCATAAAATGGGGAGTCGAATGGAATCACGGGAAAATCCGTCGTGACGTGGTCCTCTTCTATCTGCGTTGGTTTTTCGAGAAGTCATCTCCCGGCGTTCCAAGATTTCCCTATTCTGCATGGCTAGTTAGAGCTGAAATTTCCGGTTTTCTTGTACCTATCTTCTCAAAATTTTGAGCTAAATAGCGCATCGCGTCGACGCATTGCAACAAGAACGGAAGACTCAATGACAAAGTCCCTGCGCTAAAAGGCTGTGAGACTGCCTCCTCTCCGCTAAATTTGTGTCTCTACGATTCGGCGCGTCATGAACCGTACTTCCCGGCCACGACTCGCACCCGCAGCAAAAACCGCAGTTGCAAGTCACGGCCCGCCTGAAGCACGATACAGGGGCGCGGCTGGGACGAGACTGCGGATGAACAGAAGGAGAATGAAATGGGGCAGACTGCGAAACTCCACTACGAGGGGAAAGAGATCGAGCTTCCCTTGATTGAAGGATCTGAAGGCGAAAAAGCCGTCGACTGCGGACAGCTCCGCAGTGCGACTGGGCTGATCACAATGGACCCTGGCTATGGAAATACCGGTAGTTGCGAGAGCCAGATCACTTTCATAAACGGTGAGGAGGGTATTTTGCGGTACCGCGGGTACCCCATAGAAGAACTTGCCGAAAACAGTTCCTTTCTTGAAGTCAGCTACCTTCTTGTAAACGGCGATTTACCTTCGCCCGAAGAACTAGCCGCGTTTACCGAATCTATTCGGACTCACACAATGGTTCATGAAGATTTCAAACGCCTCTTCAGTGCGCTACCTAAAGATGCACACCCAATGGCCGCATGTGCAGCTGCGGTCGGGGCGCTGGCTACTTTCTATCCTGACTCCCTGGATCCCAGAGACTCGCGCCAGGTAGAAATTTCCGTGCACCGACTACTCGCGAAACTCCCCACGATTGCCTCGTACGCATATAAGCATTCTATGGGACAACCTTTTATGTATCCCGATAACAAACTGTCTTATGTAGGAAATTTTCTGCAGATGATGTTTGCGACGCCCTGCGAAAAATATGAAGTAGATCCCGTTATTCAAAAGGCAATAGATATGCTTCTGATCTTGCACGCAGATCACGAGCAAAACTGCTCCACGAGCACAGTTAGGTTGGTCGGCTCATCTATGGTCAATCTCTTTGGGGCTATCTCCGCCGGAATTAGCGCCCTTTGGGGGCCTCGACATGGAGGCGCCAATCAGGAAGTCATAGAGATGTTGGAATCAATAGCCGAAGAAGGTCTCACGGCGAAACAGTTTGTGGAACGAGCTAAATCTAATGACGACACCAGTCGACTGATGGGTTTCGGGCACCGTGTCTACAAAAATTACGACCCCAGAGCAAGAATCCTAAGAAAATCCGCCCACGAAGTCCTCTCTAGCTTGGGAGTCCAGAGCAAGCTCCTAGAAATTGCGATGGAACTTGAAGAACTGGCCTTGGAAGACGATTACTTTGGCGAGCGCAAGCTTTATCCAAATGTGGATTTTTATTCCGGCGTCATTTACAAGGCCATGGGAACGCCCGTGAATATGTTTACTGTCATGTTCGCCCTTGGACGCCTCCCAGGTTGGATTGCCCAATGGCTGGAAATGCATGAGGACAAACAAAGAATCGGACGCCCTCGACAGATCTACACTGGATCCGCCGAACGACACTATGTCCCGCTCAGTAACCGCTAGTGGAGATCCTCCAGCGGAATCGGGTATAACCGATCAAATTTTCTGGCTTGATGGGGAATGGACAACCACTCCCCCTCAACTCCTCCCCGGCTGCTATACGACAGGTCTATTTGCATCAGGAAGAATTCGTCACGGCAATGAACTTGCCTTGCGGCTAAGCAAGGACGCCGCTGCGCTGGGCTTAGGTTCTCTAAGATCGGACCGCTGCGCGGAGGCAATGTTCCGGATAGGAAAGAGAGCTTTTGGCACGAGTTCCGGCATAGTGAGGGTGGACGCAGCTCGAGGAGAGCACAGAGAAGTTCGATTATTAGGCAGGTTCAGAAGACTCTTTGGGGGGAAGAAATCCTGGACAGCCGTAACCTACGACGAGTTTCATGAGGGTGATAACGGAACTCATGGAGCAAAACTTTCCTATTCTCCGGTAATCGAAAGAGCCCGCACGCACATACGAAAAAGTTCAATCGATGAAGTCCTAATTGCAAACTCAGCAGGATTGCTAATAGAAGGGAGCAAAACTAATTTGTTTGTATTAAATAAAGAAGGGTATTTCGTAACTCCGCCGCTTTGTAATGGACCTGTTCGGGGGGTCGCGCGGCAGATTCTTTTGGAAAAGGATCCCTTCGTAATTGAAGGAGTAGTAACTACCGACCTTCTTCAAAGCTCTCAAGAAGTGATTGTCGCGAATGCGGTAAGAGGCATAATGACCTTAGTGAAAATCGACGGAAAGCCCGCAGGCACTGGGAAAATCGAAAAAGGAGCACTACGCTTGGCAAAAATCCTAGACTCGGCGGCCTGAAGTACTCTCTAAAGTCAGCAAACAATAGAGGGGCCACCGATAGTGAGCTTTTATATTCAGAATGGAGGAATTTATGGAATTTTCAGGAAAAGGCGCAGTAATCACAGGTGGCGGATCAGGACTCGGAGAGGCGACCGCGCGTGCCTTTAGTGCTAAAGGAGCGAAAGTCACCATTCTCGACTTGAGTCAGTCCAACGGTAAAGAAATCGCAAATGAATTGGGCATAAATGCCCACTTTGTAGAAGCCGACGTTACCGACTCCTCTCAGATTGAATCCGCCCTAGAAGAAGCGGTTGGAGCCATGGGTGGCGTCCATATTGCTGTTAATTGTGCTGGGGTAGGAACGCCAGGCAAGACCGTTAATAGAGATGGTGAAGCGCTCCAGCTTCGCTTCTTCCAAAAGGTAGTCGAAGTTAATCTTATAGGAACCTTTAATGTGATTCGTGTAGCTGCCGCGAAGATGATTAAAAATGAACCAGACTCCAATGGAGAACGTGGCCTACTAATTAATACCGCTTCAGTCGCTGCATTTGATGGCCAGATCGGACAGGCCGCTTACTCGGCCTCGAAAGGTGGAGTCGTGGGCATGACACTCCCTATTGCACGAGACCTCGCGCAGCATGGCGTTCGTTGTGTAACCATCGCCCCAGGTCTTTTCCTTACTCCTATGCTAATGGGTCTTCCTGAACCCGCTCGAGAGTCACTTGGGCAGCAGGTTCCCTTCCCTTCGCGGCTTGGAAAGCCGACAGAATACGCAGAACTTGCCAGTCACATAGTGGAAAATCCAATGTTAAATGGTGAGACAATCCGTCTCGACGGTGCAATTCGAATGGCACCACGATAGGAAAGATATGACGGAACCATTAGGAACCTTGGCAATCACTTTGCCCGCACCACACCTAACCCTCTCGGAGTGCCTCGACCTTGCTCGCAAGGCCGAGCAAGAATGGGGATACAACGCCATCTGGCTCGCTGAGACGAGTGGGCCAGACTCTTTCTCTTTAGCGGCCGCCATTTCTATGGTCACTAAACACGTCACAATTGGTTCAGCAATCGTTCCAGTATTCAATAGAACACCCGCCGTTTTAGCAATGTCCGCCGCAACCCTGGGAGAACTGTCCGATGGAAGGTTCATACTCGGACTAGGGTCGTCCAGTCACGCGATAATCGAGCAATGGAACGGAGTAACCTTTGAGCATCCCTTGGATGCGGTAAGAGATACTGTTGCTATATGTCGTCAAGCCTTAGGAGGAAATCGGACTGACTATCGAGGTAATGTCTTCTCTTCTAAGGGACTAAAACTGACAGCTAATCCTTCTAGCCCGCCTCCAATTTACCTCGCTGCCTTACGGGAGAAAATGCTCAATCTTGCCGGAGAAGTCTCAGATGGCGTCATCATCAATCTCTTTCCTATTGATTCGCTAACAAAAATTTTAGACGCGTTTAAAAAAGGAGCTGGGAATCCCAGACGCGACCCAGAAAGACCCGTAATTTGTCGCCACCAGGTTGGACTCACTAAAGATGTCGGAAATGCTCGAAATATGATCCGGAGGTCTTTCGCCGGCTATTTTGCAACTCCCGTTTACAATCGTTTCCTTGAGTGGTGTGGCTACGAAGACGAGATGAGAAAAGTTAAAAGAGGCTTCGAAGATCGAGACCGGGAGGCAGTTGCCTCAGCTCTTCACGATCAATTTATTGATGAAGTCTCAATTCTTGGAGATATTGAAACCTGCCAGAAAAAAATGTCAAGGTTTGTGGAAAAAGGTGTCACGACAACAGTACTTTCTCCGATAAGTTCTAGCCGCGAAGAGACTCTCTCCTGTTACGAAGCCTTTGCCCCCGCGAACCAGAGGTAAGGAGGGAAAGAGAGTTGACGAGAATTCTACTCTTAACCGGTGGCAGCGGCCTCATAGGTAGCAGCCTCAAAGATCAACTCGAAGAGCACGACTACGAGGTTCGGGGCCTAACTAGAACGCCTACAAAGGCAACGAACAATTTGCAGTGGGATGGCATCCATCCCCCGCCCAAGGCTACTGAAAACATCCAGAGTCTTATCCATCTCTCAGGCCAAGCGATATTTGATGGCATTCCAAAACTTGGGAACCGGGCAAAAATTTTTACGAGCCGCGTCGAATCCACCAAAAAACTGGTAGATGCAATGAAAAGCTTACCCTCAGGAAATCGACCGAAAGTGTTTATCTGCGCCTCTGCAATAGGCTATTACGGCAATCGCGGAGATAGCATTTTAACAGAAGAGGCTGGCCCAGGTGACGGATACCTAAGTAGTGTATGTCAGGCCTGGGAGCAAGAGGCAATGAAAGCGGAGTCTCTCGGAATAAGGACTGTTCGGCTTCGAATAGGTGTAGTCCTTTCGAAACATGGTGGTGCATTATCCATGATGCTCAAGCCCTTCCGAGCGGGACTTGGAGGCCCACTCGGCAACGGACGCCAGTGGTTTTCCTGGATTCATATCAAAGACCTGACCTCACTTATAATTGAGGTTTTGCGAAACGAGGACTATTCAGGAGCGCTCAATGCAGTTGCTCCTCGACCTGTACGTAACACGGAGTTCACAAAGAGCCTTGCGAAGTGCATAGGCAAACCAGCCTTTATCCGGGTTCCCAAAATTGCCCTCTATTCGCTTTTGGGTCCACTTGCAGGCGATCTCCTTGCGAGCCAGAGAGTGATACCAGAAAAAGCGGAACGCCTTGATTTCAAGTTCGAATTTTCTGATGTATCGGACGCGCTATCCAAAGAGGTTCAAAACGAACCGGCTGGCTTCTCAACGTAATCGGCGAGAAAGTTGCCTAACATCCACATAACGACGGAGTGCTCTAATATTCGGAGGAGTGCCCCTGGAATCGTAAAAATCTAATCTATTTCCCGTAGCAGTTTGGACATTCACGATCGCGTCCGACACAGTTCGGAGGTCTCGGGGCTCGGGCACTCCATCCCATCCCGGATACCAGTCTTGAGCCGTAATGCCAGGATGGTCATCTTGGCTCCAACGATGCTTATGATAAATAATCTTCCAGAGCGCTCCCGTCCGATCGTAAGCAAAAGAATAAAGCGGTTTAAAACTATGGAGATCAATCCATATCAATTTTTTTGAGTACGGGTGGTCCTGGTCACGTGGAACCATTTCCAGAAGCAAAGCATTCCTTAGTTCCCA
>Ga0310344_10002102_pt1 | contig 15018 bp, 16 predicted proteins | sample HC15DNA20200_MG_FD_203801 | JGI IMG/M metagenome (GOLD analysis project Ga0310344, IMG submission 203801) | Marine microbial communities from station ALOHA, North Pacific Subtropical Gyre - HC15-DNA-20-200_MG | ecosystem: Environmental > Aquatic > Marine > Oceanic | place: Pacific Ocean: North... | reverse complement strand
TACAAAAACTCTATGTTTGCCGTCTTGTACTGTTCCTGGAGTAGCATCTGCGTCTAATACTTCTTTATATCCTGTTTCTGCAAAACGTTCTAAGTCTTTTGCCGCCGCTAATCCATCAACTGTAAATGCAAGAACCATAATGTTCCTGTCATCACCCATTTTAGATTTATAATGGTCTACAGAAAAACGTTTGTTTACAACGCCTTCTAGATCTCCGGCTTGAAGTCCTTCGTTAAAGTGCATCTGCTGTATTTAGATTATCAGGCATGACATCTGATTCATCTTGGCTCTCAATATCGTCTTTACCATGTTTTAAATTACCAATTAATTCTTTTGGCATTTTAATATTAACGACCCAAATTTCATGTCCGTCTATCTTACCCTTTACTGTACCTGGTCTATAGTCTTCAGGTCCTTTAATTTCTCTTGGTTTGAATAACGTATCTTTTGCATATGTAACTTTACAACCTCTGTCTAGTAATCTTTTGCCACCAGATGGATCAGGCATTTTATCAGCAGGCCACATAAATGAACAAGTAACAAAATGTCTTGAATCATTAGGACCGCTTAATAGTTCACCTTCTTGCCAATTGGCGAAAACATACACATCTAACTCGTCTAATACCCTTTCAAAATCCTTTAAAATCGTTAAAGTAGGGCCTACGGCGTATAACGACTGTACATTTCTGATTATATCTAATACATCATGCATAATAGTACTATTTAGTGATTATTATATTACTTTGTAAACTCATTACCGCTTAATTTGTTGTATTCCGTTTGGTTGTGTATCGAATTTTTCTGGGCAGAGAGAACACTGATCGATTTTTTCCTGTAAAAATTTTCTCCAGTATTCCTCAGAAACTTTATCGATGTCCTTACATTCTATATATGGAAAACTGTTGATCAGAGCTCTTTGCTCGTCGTTTATTATGATGTCATTGCGTTGCCTTACTGCCACTGGCATACAATGACTTATAGGACATTTATGAAATCTGCCTCGAGCTATTGTTGGACATTTAGAATAACAAGCCTTCCATGCTAGGTCGGGATCGCTTTCGTACGGTTTTAGATTATAAGGATCATTTAAAGAATTCTGGAAAAAATATTCTATTAATTTTATTCTATGATTGATTCCGTTGTTTGATTGAAAATCAAACTTATTAAAGCTAGTAGGTGAATTATCAGGCCCAAAAACATCAGCATTTAATTTTTCTTTTAGGAATTTTATATCATCATCAAACAGTGATTTAAATTTTTTCAAAATACTCTTACGGAACTTTTTATTATGGATGCTGATCTCCAATGACACATTATTTTCTATAATAGCATTTTTTAGATTGGGTATTTTGTCTAATAATAGTCCATTAGTGATAATATTCATGTTCGAGTTAGGAAAAAAATTTCTTATGTCTTTTATTATTGTAATAATGTGGGGGTGTTGTAGGGGTTCTCCACCTATGATGTTTATCCATTTCACTTCAACAAAACGAGAAAATTTTTTGTAGTGTTCCTTGTTTTTATGCCAATCCTCGTGTCCTCTTAAACCTAGATTATTAAATCTATTACATCCTGAACATACTAAATTACAAGTTTCGGTTACATAAAACTCTACAAAATTGGTCTTAAGTGGCATATCATTATTTAATGAATTCGTCCATCGCCTTGGCGTACCACTGACGGTAGTGCTGTTCAATGCGTTCATAAGGTAGATTTTCTGTACCAGGAAGGGTATTTTTTAAAACTTCTTTATTAATTAAATCTAGTACTACATCGTACTCTAGTATTTTACCTGATCCTATTTTCTTTTTAGATAAGGTTATTAATTCGTCAAATTTTTTATCGGGTTTTAATTGGTAGTTGACGCAAAAATATCTTTTTTTATTGTGTTTACTGCCCATTGTCTAATCTTGCTAGTTTAATCATTACACTTGCTAGATTAATTTCTGGATCTGCAACAAATGAATGATCTACTAATCCTTGTTTGATTATTAATACTGCTTTGTCTTGTGCGTCTTCGTTTTTGCTTATTATTTCTAAATTGTCATACAGCCACCTGTATATTTCTTCGCATTCTTCAGGTCTTGCTTGAGCACATACTAACTTTCTTGCTTCTTGTATTTTGCCTTGTTTAAACAATTCAACCATTTGTAATCTATAATCCTGTTGTCCACTATCTCCTTTTGCTGGTGGTTGTAGTTTGCCATCTCTGCAATTTTGTTGTATCATATTAATACATTTTCTTAAGTCTGGATATGATGCTTTTACATAAGTGTCTAATGTTTCAATGTCTTGTTCTGTTTGTTCTGCAATTAATATTTCTGCCACCCTTGCTGTAAATTCTGTTTTGTCAATAGTTTCCATATGGAATCCTTGACATCTACTATGAAGTGCTGGAATAACTCTATTAGGATAATTGCAAGTTAAAATAAATCTTGCTGATGTATGATACATTTCCATTACACCACGTAATGCCGCTTGTCCATTTGGACTCATATAATCTGCTTCATCTAGTAATACATATTTGTATGCACCAAATGGCATAATTTGTACAAATGAATTAATTTTTTCTCTTACAATATCTACTGAATTTTCTCTTGAAGCATTTATTTCTAATACGTCATAACTGCTTACTTCTAATTCTGCAAATAAAACTTTTGCTAATGTAGTTTTACCTACACCCGGTGCACCACTTAATAATAAATGTGGAATTGCTTTATCATTAATCCAAGATTGTATTTGTTGTCGTTGTGCATCGTCACGAACAACATATTCTTTTAATGTTTTTGGTCTATATTTCTCTACCCAAAGCTCTTTCATTTTTACTCCATCTGTACCAGTTTGGTTTTTGTTTTATTCTTAATTGTATTCTTTCTCTTATAATTTCTAAATCTTTAGCAGACGGCATCCAGTCATTGAATAACTCATCTGGCCATTGTTCTCTTTTAAACTTACGTAAAGGATCAGGATTCATTCCTCTGTTTTTCATTTCTTTAATAAGTTTTAAATATCTATTATACAAGTATTTGCCCTTATTGTAAAAGAATTTTATGTGCCCTTTGTTAAGAGTAAATTCTTTTGGTAATGTTTCTTTTGTTTTATTCCAATTAGGTGATTTTAATGAACGTTGTAATGCAGGTCCTACCATAAAAATTTCTCTATATTCTGCAATTAAATGTTGATCGGATAGTTCGGTAATAGGCACTAAATTAATTCTAGTCATTTACTAATAATATACAAATTATGATTAATTGTCAATCTTTGTAAAATGCCCATTGTCCAATGATGTCACTGCACTTTAATTTGAACCCATATTCTCGATCAATATCTCGTAAAATTTTATTAGCCTTTGCCATACTTAAACCTATGTCTGCTGGAAGTGGTAATGCTTCAATTTCTTTTTCTTTTAATGCTTTTGCGGCTTGTACTCTGTGCCAACCATCTGTAAGCAAATAATATCCAGAATCTTTTATAGGTGTAACAAGAATTGGATCAAAAGGTTCATTTTGCTTTTTAAGTTTGTTAATCCAACCTCTTTTCTCTTTGTTCAATGGACGTTTTGCCCCCAAACCTAGTTCAGCCATAGTTACAAGTTTGTCTATTGGTACATAAGTTCTTTTTAATTTTATTTTTTTAGTCATTGCCCGGAAGTGATGTCATTTGTTGCATTCCGCCTGTGTTGACATATCCGGCTTGTTTTCTATTTTGTTCTGGTTCTGTATCCGATACAAGTAAGATATCATTTTCATCTATCATTCTTACTTCTAGTTCAACACCTTCTTTTACGACTTTAAATGCTCTCGACCATCTACCATGTGCTACCATTATCCATTGTCCTATTTTTACATCATCTTGATCTTTGCCAACTGCGTATACTTTTGCCCAACGTGGGTGTACTCCTCCTGATGTGCCGTCATCATCTGGAATAATTAATCCACCTGCAGTTTTAGTTTCACCAAAGTGCATATCAGATACTAATACTCTTTTTTTAAGTGGAGTGATGTCGTGATCAATAGTGTATTGCTTACCACCATGTGATCCAAATCCTTTTGCTTGTAGATCTTCTATTTGTCCCATATAGAAGTATTATATTAGATTTATTCTATTCCGTCAAGTGCCGCGTCAATACCTTTTTTAGGCGTAACCTTAGGTTTGGCTTGTCTCGGTGCTCTTGTTTGCGATGAAGGTGGAATTGGTTGCGGTTTTGGTTGAGGTGCTGGAGCAACTCTTCTAGCTGGTGTAGGTTTAGCTCTTGTTGGAGTATCGTCAACTTTACCACGTGGCTTTTCATAATATTTTGCAATTACTTTTTCTTTAGTAGTTGCAATTGATCCGCTTGGTCCTAAAATATCACCTCGAGCATTAACATTCATATTACCAACTGCTCTTACGTCTTCGTTAGCGCCTCTTAATTTTTCAATGTCGATCATACGACCTTGCATTGTTCTATACATTCTTTTTCTTGTAGGTCTTGCTACCATAATATGCTCCTATTTGCTATTACTTATCATCTTAAAAATTCAGTAATATTTAAATTATATTGTAATGGGTTAATTTTATGTACACCAATTAAAAACAAACATAAACTTGCTACACTACTACCTCTGCCTACTCCCCATACGATATTGTTTGCTCTTAGTGTGTCTACAAAGTAAATTAAAAATTGTAATACCTTAATAAATTTTTTCTCTTCAAACAGTTTATATTCTAGTTCTACTCTATCTCGTTCTTCTTGTGTTTGACACTTGTCTAACAAATATTTTTTAACATCTATTTGGTAATATTTTTCTGGCATATACCAATTTTTAATATTTTTTTGATCAAACTCTATCAAATTTTCTCTTTTTGGTACTGTTTTTATATTTGGTAAATCTAAATTAGTTTCTTTGATACTATTATTATATTTTTCAATATCATCAAAAAATAATTTTGAAATATCAAATTCTGGATTGCTATAAAGAATGTCTATTGCATCTTGTTCGTTAAAAATGCAATCACCTGTCTCATTTATTTTTGTCTTTGCCACCATCTAAAACCTTTGGATTGAATTCAAATATTTTAGCATGGTCTTGGTGCTTTTTGTCAACAATTTTTTTATTGTTCCAACTAAAGTGTCCTGTGTAAATGCCTTTATCAAATTCCCTATCATATGTTGCCGTGTCTGCCCTTAACCACCATGGATCAAATTTACTGTATTTCTCTGAAAACCATTTTGGTACGTCTAATAATAACAGTTCTTTGCTATCTTTGTCAACAAAATATGTTATACCATCACCTTGCCAACTGCTTAATTCTAATTTGCTAACAGTAATTACCGAGTCTAATACAGAGTTTGCTTTGCAAAAACATACTGCGGCCATTATTTGATCATATGGTGGTTTTGGTAATTCAATAAATCTATTGTTTGAAGATTTTTTTAATGTATGGTAAAGAGGTTCGTCTCTCCATGTAGTAATTGTATTTGCAAAAATCATTTCAAAAAGACTTTTTAATCTTTCAAAATATTCCGTTTGTTCTTTTAAGTTTGCTGTATGAGGTGTAATATGAATATTAACATTGTATTCGTTAGAAAATAATTCGCCGTCTACAATTATTATTGATTTAAATTTTGTCTTCCATGAAAAACTATTTGACATTAAACATACTTACTATTCAATATTAATTAGGTCACCTAAATCTGGTTCACCTCTGGCTTTTTTATAATTTTTGTGCCATTCTTCTAATCGTCTTTGTTTAATTGCATCTTGGTAAGTTAATAATGCTTTTTGTAAGTTCATTAGCATTTCAGGATTTCTTCCTCTTCTTGCAATACCAACTTTTCTAGTAAGTTCTCTAATTCTTTTTGATATGTCCTCGTCAGACATATTTGCTATTTCTTCTTGTAATGGATGGTAGTACATTACCCCCTCCTATTAGATATAGTTGTTACCTAATTGATGCATTAAAATTGTTACACCAGCATCTGGAGTCATAAACTCGTATAGGTATCTGCCTGATGTTGGAGCAGTAATTGTATCAGATGATCCGTCACCTCCTGTTACACCACCTGAGACTATCACAGCAGATGGAATTGTAATCGTATGTGCTGTTGAGGCATAGGTAATATCAAGTATAATTCTTCCTAGTGTTGCAGTTGCAGGCCAATTACTAAATGACAAGGTAATTGCGGCGTTTGATGTTATAGTTTGGTAATGTCCATTTTCGTGATTTAATGTAATTGCTCCACCAGTAGTACCATGTGCAAATACAGTTTCTGATGTGTCTTTAAATTTTGCTCTAGTAATTAGGTTATCTGAAAAATCGCTACTACCATCTAAACTTGCCTTATTGGCTTGTAGGGCATCTATCTCATCTTTAGCATCAGTTAAACTGTTTTTAATAGCATTAAAATTGTCTCTAAAACCTTGTGAGCTATTATCTTGTCCTGCTTTAGGAAAAGTAGCGTCTATATTTGATGGTGCTATATTACTTGGCATTTATTAAATTCCTTTGTTTCTAAATACTAGATATTTATCAGCACCTCTGGCCACTCTAATTATTGTGCCTGAATCTGGTGCGTTGGTAAATTTTACCGTAGTTTTTTTGTTAGATGTGTCGTGTGTTAACGTAATTTCATACTCATGATCAGCTGATCTTAGTTGCGAATCCGCTGTAAGGTATGAAGGATCAATGTCATTATCAGCAGTTACACTATCACCAACATATACAACAACATCTCCTTTTTTTACCAAAATATCTTCTTCGTGTACAATTTCGTCTAATTCAAATTCAGTAGTAGAACCATCTGCTGTAAATGTTGCAGGTGTAATTTTACTATTACTAATTTGATATCTATCGATAGTAAATTGTATATTTTTAAATTTTAAATTTTTATCTTCGATTCTTTTCTTAACCAAAGCAGATGTACCCGGTAGACAATAACAAATTGGTACAGCCATTACAAATCCCAACGGTGCTTTACCGTCTGATTGTATTGATCTCATCCATAATGGTAAATGTGTCCATTCTTTATGTCCTAATTCTTTCATTCTACTTCTCATATTTGCTATTGCATTAGGATATAAAGTTGCTACAAAACCTAAGTCTGCAGACAGTTGATTTGCAAATCTAACTTTAGAACCTGAAGTACTAAATGAGAGCCCATCATAAGTGGTTACATTATATTCATCCATATCAGCAGTTAAATTTGTTGTGCCTGCTCTTGGTCCTAAAATTGATTTAGTTACTTCTGTTCTTAAATTAAACGAAGAACTTATTGCTGTTCCAGAATTATTAACAAGAACATCTTTCATTTCGATATAAACTACTTCGTATTTTATTTCGCCGTCTTCTTTGGCTATTGCAGTTTTAATATCACCAAAGTATAAAGTTCTTGGTGCATGGTTTTGTTCCATTTGTTGTTGGAATGTTGTTAAAGTTTGTGCTTGTAATCCTGCTAACATTAACATCTCAGGATTTATTTTCATACCAAAGTTTGAATCTTCTCCTCTGTAAATATAATCTTGAGAATTTATATTAGAATCTTGTGCTATTTCATAAAATATATTTTGATCAATTAATGCTGTTGAATGACCAATCATGTTTCCATATTCAATAGTTGTAAGTGGTATATCAATTGTTAGTGTAAATTCTTTTGATGCCGCTGTCTCTTGATATTGGTCACGTACTGTAACTGTAAATGTATATGATCTAGTTGAATCAGTAAAGTTACCTGGTTCAATAGTTCCCATTAGATATCCTGTTTTAGATAAAGTTATACCTGTTGGTAATGATCCAGATGTAACTGAATAAGTTAATACTCTGTCTGTATTATCAGCTACTGCATTTATTGAAAGCATACTAGGAATATGTGCTGTTAATGTTCCTAAATTTGTTGGTGATGTAAATGCAATACCAATGTCAGTTTCACCAATAACTTTCATTGTAAAAGTTTGATCAGAGTAAACATTTACAACTGTTGGAGATGTTTGTATTACTCTATTTGCTCTTATTGTAAATGTGTAATCAGTTTCGATAGCCGATTGTCTTGCTAGTGTTCCATATATTTCTCCAGAATTAACATTAATTGATAAACCTGAAGGCATAGAACCTGATTGAATTGAATATTCTAAATCTGCTTGTAAAGGATCAAAGTCCTCAACATCAATTTTTATAACAACCTTATTGTCGTGTCTAAACGTTCCTAAGTCTGATGCAGTTTTAAATACTGGTCTTCTACTTGAGCTCAAATCCATAGTTAACGGTGAACCATCAACAATGGTCATATCTATTGTTATTTGTGTATTAGATACTTTCCAATAATCTGCAGAATAAACAAATATTGAATTATTTTGTTCAATCCAACTTGTACCGTCTGAAACTCTTGTTATAAAATCAAAGTTTTTGTTAATACTTCTTGTAATAAGTGTTTTGTCGTATACAACGTCGTCATATGCTTCTTCGTTGTTGTCAAATCCGCCACGTGATTTTGCAAATATATCTTCAGTTAGTTGTACTACACCTGAAACTAAACCTGTACTTGACATAGTAACTCCTGGTGGTAGTTCACCACTAACTAATTCATAAACTAATACTTGTCCTGCTCTTGTGTCTGCATCTGTTGCCGCTAGTTGAACATTTATAGATGCACCATCTAATATCCAATAAAGTCCAACTCTTGTGGAATCTTCCATTTTAAGTTGTCCAGAAGCGGTTGTAAATGTTGGAGTATCTGCACCTGATACATCAAGATAAAATGTTCTGTCTGTAATTTTTGTTCCAGCCGTGGCACGTACGACGAAGGTATATCTAGTTCTTTTCGAGACCTCGGCTGGAATTCCTGTCAGTAAGCCTGTTGAAGTAAGTTCCATTCCTGAAGGTAGGCTTCCTGCGATTACGGAGTAAGTGAGAGCCGTAGAATCGGCCGTATTCGCTTCTAATTGTAGCGAATATGCTACTTGCTCGTCTATTGACGCAAGTTTACCTGCTGTGGTTGTCCACACTGGTGTCGACATTAAAACTTACTCCTTCGTCAGTATTTATTGAGTTTTAGTATCTATTATTCTGCGTACGATGCCAGTGTTCTAGGTGTTGCTTAATATTTTCACGTGTGACAGGGTCTCTTTCACGTTTAAGTGCTTCTTGTAATCTAGCAATTTCTGATCGTGGAGATCGGTGCCTTTTATTATTATAATGTTTTCTCATATTGTCTTATGTTAAGACTTTTTGTTATGATACGTACTATTAATGTGTGTTTATGTACTGTTTTCCAGTAATATTTTCTATATCTTTAATTAATTCTTCCATATCAACTCTTACAATTTTTCCAGTTTTGATATTTTTAGAATAATATTCCCAATTACCTTTTTCGTTGTGCGGAGATATCTTAGTTACGTTTCCTGCTTCATCTCTAACAAAAACTTCAGCACTACCACTATCTGCTTTTGCGTAAATGTGTGCAGAATCAGTTTCACCTGTAGCATCACCAGATTGTTCAACAAGATTTATGTGTGCGTCAACTTTAAAATCACCAGTACCGTTTGGAGTAACAGATATATCACCGTTTGTTACCGTTCCAGTAATAGTTGATGCTGTTGACGAAAATTCAGTAACTCCAATTTTAACATTTCCAGTACCTTGTGAAGTAATTTCTAAGGTTGAGTTTGAAGTATCGTTTTGAATTTTATCTGCTCTTAAAGTAACAAACTCACCTAATGTTGCATGGAATTCTGTTGCTTGTCCAATTCCACCAAGTATAACGTTAGATCCAGATGCCGGTGTAAGTGTAATACCACCAGATGTTGCTGAAAGTACGTTTCCATCTAATCTTAAGTTGTCAACATTTAATTGTCCTGTTGTAGTTTGTGTTCCTGTGTGAGTTACATCTGAACTTAAAACAACAACACCAGTTCCAGCCGGATTAATATTAATGTCACCGTTTGTATCTGTTGTAATTGTTCCGTCTGCTGTGATGTTTAAGTCACCAACATTAACTGAACCTGCCGTTAATGCTCCTGAAATTGTTGTAGCACCTGTTGTTGAAACGTCTGCTGTGGTTAATGTTCCAGTAACGTTTAATGTTTCTGCTATTGTTACCGCAGTTGAATCACTTGAGTCTAATGTTGTACCATTTACTCTTAATGCACTGATTACTACGTCACCAGTTCCACTTGGTTGGATTGAAATATCTGCGTTAGAACCGTTTGATGAAATTGAATTTGTTGTTAATGATCCTGTTGTAGTACTGCCAAGCACTGTTGCTCCACCACTTAAAGTAGTTGCACCAGTTACTGCCAAGGTTGTACTGAAACTACCTGATGTTCCTGTTAAAGCACCTGTAATATCAACTGCTTCTGCTATTGTAACAGAAGTTGAATCACTTGAATCTAATGTTGTGCCATTTACTCTTAAAGCACTGATAACAACATCACCAGTACCACCTGGTTGAATGCTAATATCACTGTTTGATGGTGAACTAATTGCATTATCATTAAAAGTTAAATTTTCAACAATAACACCACCTGTAGCATTTCCAGTTATTGTAACTGAACCGTTAGTTGTGTTTGTTGTAATTGTTGTTCCATCAATTTGTATATTGTCCGCTTCAAATACACCAGTAACTTTTGTTTGGTCACCTGATGTATTTCCTAAATTAATGTTTCCGTTAGCAAAAATATTTCCTGTTGCTGTTATATCGCCTTCTGCTGTAATATTACCTGTTACGTTAAGGCCTTCGTTAATATTAACGATAGAAGAATCATCAGCACTAATCGATGTACCACCAAATCTTAAACCACTTGCTGTAACTCCTCCTGTTCCTGATCCTGATAAAACAAGATCTGCGTTTGAGGCATTAGCAGTTATTTGGTTTCCTGTAATTGTAACCTGTTTTCCAAAAGGTGATGATGTGTATAATTCTGTAAAATTTGAATTAATCTTATTAAATGCTGTTCTTAACGGATCACCTGTACCGTCATTAGCTGTTGTTCCTATACTAATAGTTTGTTGTGCCATAGTTTGTTATCCCTTATATGATTATTTATTTAATATTCTACAAACCGAATGTAAATTTTATACGTCTATTGCTGTTCTTTGAAATTTGAATACGTGGCTATTGTTATTTGGACAAGTTACTAATACTCTCACATCAGAACCGTTAATATCTGCTGTAAATACCACCGGTGTACGTAAAGTTGATCCGTCATCTGCTGTATCATAACTGGTAACTGAACCAAATGTAGTAATATAAGCATTTGTTCCGTCGTGTGTAACATTAGCTTCAACCATTTCGTATCTAGTATTTGATGCATCTACAACTGATATAAAATATTTGCAACTTCTATAAGTTGATTTAGCAAAAGTATTCATTACTGACGTTGATGAACTAGAAACAGTAGTTGTTGCATCTGCTATATCTGAATAGTTTAGAGTGGCTCCTGCCGCTCCCCAGGATAATGCACCAGCACCATCTGTTTTTAAGAATTCTCCATTTGATCCATCTGAAGTTGGGAAAGTAAAACCACTTATTGTTACTCCACCACTACCACTTCCTGTTAATTCAAGATTGGCATTTGAAGCATTTGTTGAAACTGTATTATCTGTAATAGTAACTCCGTCAATAGTTACAGAAGTGTTTGCTGTTATTGTTGTAAATGTACCTGCCGCTGGTGTTGTACCACCAATTACTGTACCATCAATAGCACCGCCACCTATATCAACATCGTCAATCACAACATTACCTGAACCATTTCCAGATAATATTAAATGAGCATTTGAGGCATTAGTTGTAATTGTATTGTCTTTGATTCTTACATAGTCAACATCTAGTTGTCCTGTTATAGTTTCTGTTCCTGTTATACCAACGTTTCCAACAGTTGTAATTGCCGCTGTTGTTAACCCTGACGTTACTTCAACTGTTCCAGAACCACTTCCTGATAATTGTAAATTAGAATTTGATGCTGTTGTTTTAATAATGTTGTCTGTTATATTGATATTACTATCAATAGTTAAATTTGTAAGAACTACTGCACCCGTTCCACCTGGCTCTAAACGTATATCAGCATTTGAAGATGAAGCAATTATGTTATCGTTAAATGTTAAATTATCAATGGTTACGGTACCACTCAATGCGGCAGTACCACTGGCAGTTATATTTGCCAGAGTAGTATTTCCTGTCACATCTAAAGTTGACTCCAAAGTAACAGCACTCTTGAAAAGTGCAGTGCCTTCTATTGTCGTTGTGCCGTCAACAATCAGATTATCATTGACATTAATAGTAGATGAATCATCTGAACTTAAACTTGTTCCGTTAATTTTTATTGCACCAAATATAACTGATCCCGTTCCTTGAGGTACTAAATTAATATTTTCGTTTGATCTAATACCTTCAATATTGTTACCATTAAATCTTAATGCTGGTGTTGAAACCGAACCTGAACCTGCAGGATTGAAAATTAAATCGTCATCACTTCGTATCGCTTTTATTTCGTTTCCAGATATTAATATAGCATCAGAAGAAATACCAGGAGATGTATATATTTCAGTGAAGTTTTCATTCACTTTAATCATTGCATCACGAAGTTTATCACCTGTCCCGTCGTTTGCGTTAGTACCTATGTTTAACGTTTGTTTTGCCATGTTAGTTTTTAACTACCTTTCGTACCACAGTTACCGTGTGTGTATTAGTATTACTTATCGTTCCTCTTAAACGGACATTTCCGCTGTCTATATCTGCTGAAAATTCTACCATATCACCTGTATGGTTTGTAATTCTTCCAAACACTGATAGATAAACAGTAGTTCCATCATGAGTAACAGTAACATCACAAGTTTCGTATAAACCTAAAGATCCGCTGGCAGGATCACTAATAGAAATTGTATATTTTGCACCTCTGTATGTGGTTGCTGACCAACTGTCTAGTGTTGCAATTGAACTTGGGTTACCTGCCGCTCTTCCTAATACAATTCTATAAGCATTAACAGTAGTATCTGTATTTTCTTGAGTATTTTCCGCTCTTAATTCTACATTGGAGCCATTAATAGCTGTTGTAAAATTCATCAACATTGTTGTGGTTGAATGTGTGCTTATGTTTGCACCATCTTTTAGCATATATACATCATCACCGTCGGTTGTCAACATTAATTCTGCAATTTGAGATTCAGAAGCGGCATTTTTTCCAACAACAACATAGTTTGCTAATTGGTGAGTTCCGTGTGCAAAGGTATCTATTACATCATAAGAATAAGCATCACCACGTAACATATGTATTCTGTATGCATTGACAGTTGTGCTACCGCCTGCAGTTGATGCCGCACTAATAGTAACTGTGTTTGATCCATCATGAGCCGCTGACAGTGTAAGCATTGGTGTTGATTTACTTGAAACATGGTTTGCGTGAGACAAGAAAGCAGTTGTACCATTTGTTAAAACAGTTGCTTCTTGTATTTCTGCTGAGCCTTCACTAGCATTATATCCAATGATCACATAATGAGCACCTGTATAAGTTGAATCTATAAAAGTATCTATTGCTGTTGCAGAACTTGATACTGTTACTGCTCCAACAACTTTTGTGTCAGTTCCAGTTGAATCAGATTCACTGTCTCCTAATAAAATTCTATACCATCTAACTTTAACGTCAGGTATATTACCTGCACATCTTATTCTAACATCACTTCCACTAATATCTGCTGTTAAAGTTACCAAAGATACGTGTGAAAAATGTTCATTGAAATCATTTATATAAGCAGTTGTGCCATCATGGACAACTAAACATTCTATATTACTAGTATAACCAGTTACAGTTTCTTTTGCAGAAATATAATATTTTGCTCCTCGGTATGTTCCTTTTGCCCAAGTATCTAAATTATCTGTTTGTCCAGTAGGAGCCTTCATGTGAATTCTGTATGCGTTTACTTTGGTTGAACCACCTGAAGTAGATGCCGCTGATAATGTTACAGTTGAAGAACCGTCATGTGCCGCTGTAAGATCCAATTGGTTTGTACCTTTAGTGCTGACATAAGGACCAGAAGAAACAAAAGCAGTTGTGCCATTTGTTATGACATTGGCCTCTTGTATTGATGCCGCTCCTTCACTGGCATTATATCCAATGATCACATAATGGGCACCATCTATGTCTGTGTCCACATAGGTGTCTATCGCCGTTGCCGCACTTGATACTGTTACATCACCAATTACATTTACATTGGTTCCGCCAGTTATATCAGTTTCAGCATCTGCTAAAATTATTTTATAGAAAGTAATTCTTGTATTGTCCTGTGCTACCGCACATCTCAATCTTACATTGCCACCACTGATGTCTGCAGTTAGATCTCCATTAATTAGACTTGCACTGCCGCTGAAGTGTTCGTTGTATTGATTAATGAATGCATCGGTTCCGTTATGCACAACCAAACACTCTACGTTGCTGACTTCATTACTGTCTAGGTTGTTCAGTGATATAAAGTATTTCGCTCCTCTGAATGAACTTGCCGCAAAACTATCAACTGTTGCTGTAGAACTTTCAGGTGCTTTTAATCTTACAGCATAAGCCTGCACCGTTGTTGCTCCAGATGTTGAAGCGGCTTTGACACTTACAACGCCTGATGATATAGTAGCAGAGATTGTTAATAGTTCTATTTCACCAGTTTTGGTAGTAATACTAGGCCCATGTGATACAAAAACTCCTGTGCCATCTGTAACCACACTGGCTTCACATATGTAATTTTCATTAGTACCTCCTTGACCAGTTATCACATAATGAACTGCATCGGTATCACTTGATTGGAAAGTGTCAAACGTTGTGGCCGCACTTGACGTTATAACGTTTCCTATCACTTTTCTTGTGCTGTCAGTGGTTGCTTCATCTGATTCTGAGTCACCAAACGCAACTATTCTATTCACAATAACTTTTGTGCTACCACCTGATGTGGCAGAACCTCGCAACCTGACACTAGTACCACTTATGTCTGCAGTCAAAGTAATAAGACTGTTGTTACCTGAGAAGTGTTCATTATATGTAGAGATGAATGCATCGGTGTTGT
>Ga0310344_10002100_pt1 | contig 15023 bp, 15 predicted proteins | sample HC15DNA20200_MG_FD_203801 | JGI IMG/M metagenome (GOLD analysis project Ga0310344, IMG submission 203801) | Marine microbial communities from station ALOHA, North Pacific Subtropical Gyre - HC15-DNA-20-200_MG | ecosystem: Environmental > Aquatic > Marine > Oceanic | place: Pacific Ocean: North... | reverse complement strand
CCAAATTCTACTTTGATGTTAAGCAGGCTCTGAACTTCCTTGAAAAAGGACAGACTCCTTGGACTCCGTGTTTGAGTGTGCTTTTTGCTTTGGACACTGCAGTTGCTCAGATTTTAACTGAGGGAGTAGAACAGGTTTTTCGTCGACATGAAAGATTAGGTGAGCAAACACGATCTGGTGTTCTGGAACTGGGCTTGGAATTATTTCCTGATGCCCGTTACGCTTCAAACGCGATAACCGCAGTCAACGTGCCTGATAATATTGACGGTGAATCGTTAGTAGAAACTCTTCGTATCGAACACGATATGATCATTGGCGGTGGGCAGGGGAGTCTGAAAGGGAAAATTATCCGTATAGGGCATATGGGTTATTGCTTTGAAGAAGATGTCGACAGATGTTTAAAAGCTTTGTCTGTCGTCATAGATGCTAGTTGACTATGAGTTTGAATTCCTGCATGTCTAGAGAATAATTCTGTTAGGCCTAAGCAAGTTTGTCGTATGCTTCTAGAAGGGTCTCTTCAGTATCTTTCCATCCAAGACAGGCATCCGTTATTGAAATTCCGTAGGTCAGAGTATCTGGTTTGCTTTCATGGAGTGTCTGATTCCCCGCTTTCAGATGGCTTTCAAGCATCGCTCCTACGATATTTTGATTCCCAGACGTCCTTTGGGTTACTACGTCTTGGAAGACTGCGGGTTGAAGGTCAAACTGCTTTTTGGAGTTGGCATGAGAGCAATCAATTACTAGTTTACTAACCACGTTTGATTTATTTAGTATGTTGATGGCATTTTCTACCGATTCAGCGTCATAGTTTGGCCCATTTGAGCCTCCGCGCAATATTAGGTGAGCGTTTGGATTACCTGTAGTGACAACAATCGATGCCTTTCCTTTGTCATTCACACCTAAAAATCCATGTTTAGCGTTGGCAGCAACAATGGCGTCTGAAGCAAGCTGAATACTTCCTCCTGTTCCATTTTTCATACCTACTGGCATGCTCAGACCACTTGCCATCTGCCTATGTGTTTGACTCTCAGCTGTACGGGCACCTATAGCTGCCCAAGAAATAAAATCAGCTATATATTGCGGTGTGATAGGATCTACAAATTCAGTCGCACAGAGTAAACCAATATCGGTTACGTCACTAAGGAATTGCCTTGCCCTGTTCAAACCTTCTTTGATATCAAGACTTCCGTTTAAGTGCGGATCATAGATCATTCCTTTCCAACCAATAGTGGTACGAGGTTTTTCAAAATATACTCTCATTAATATGAGTATTCTTGATTTAATTTGGTCGGACAAAGATTTAAGTTTGCTCGCATATTCTCGTCCGGCTTTTATATCATGTATCGAACAAGGGCCTACGACGATCATGAGGCGATTATCCTGGCCTGAAATGATATCGACTATAGCATTTCGACCACTAACGATTAGTGACCTCTGATTTTCAGATAGTGGTATTAACTGTTCATATTCCGCAGGAGTAGGTAAGGCTTGAATATCAGCAATATTGGTATCTTTTAGATCACTATTATTTGCCATTTTCAATCCTTGCTAGATAAATGTTCAGGGTTATCACTAAGAGCAGAAATAATTTTTATTAGCCATCACTCTTTAACTTGGTGATACAGGGAAGTTATGGTACACGTGCCTGCATGAAATATCAAATCCAACAGATTAAGTCCCCTGCTATTATTTATGGGTTCAATAGAGGATGAATAAGTAGTCTAAGCCAAATCGAAGCACGAAACCGTAAAGTGCGGAGTCTTTCAGGTTCTGGCTGAGATTCAGTTAGCGCAATAGACGGATGGTTAATCCAGCAGGTAACTTGGGATGGAAGAATGTTGATTTAGGTGGCAATATTAGGGTTGCTTGATGGAGTTTTTCGAACGTATCTAATGATATGGGCTTCATGATAAAGCCCATGTTGGCTACTTGATTAAAGATGGCATTAATGACAGACGAAATTCCATGTTCGTATCCCATTGTTGCATCATAACGAGATCCCAAGGCAGGTTTTAGGACGTACTCGTTTAAGATCCAACTAAGTGTTGTTGTCACTACTTGGTTATTCTCATCTGGCGGGAATTTAATTTGGATTTGGCTATTGTTAGGTTCTAAAAGTGTGGCTTGCATTTCTTGTATTTGTACGATGCTATCTTGATTACTAGTACTAAGTAGTTCATTGATGATTTTTACTGAATTGTCTTGAGATTCAGGATCTAAAGACACTTCTGATATTCTTTGGAAAGTGTTTGCAATGTTTTGATCGATTTGCTTTTGAATTTGTGGGGACACACTGTTCAATATTCTGTGATAGGGCAGGAGAAGAAGTCCGGGATCATTGAAGGGTATTAAAGTTATCATAATAAAGTTGTCAGCTTGATCCAAATTAGGTTCAGTCTGTGTTTCATGGATTAAGTTTTGATACTGGAACATGGCATCGTATCTATGATGGCCGTCAGCTAAATGTACATTTCGGGCCTGAAGACATGACTGGATCAAGGATAAATCTGCCGGATTATCTGTCTTCCAGAGAGCAATTTCTTCATTATTTGGCAACTTGGCCAGCGAAGAGGGAGTGGTTTGTGATACTCGTAGCATTAAGTTGGTTAGGGTAGCCTTATTGTCACGGTAGAGTCCCATTATCGGGCTAATATTTGCTTGAGAGTATTGGACATGGACTAATCGGTCTTGCCGTGGTTTTTGGGCAGTATGTTCATGAGTAATAACTCTGTTTTGTGAGGAACCACCTAGGCGGATGCAACCAGTTATACCATATCTATTATGCAGTTTTCCGTTGTAGGGGAATTGGTGACGAGTTATGTAAAAAGAGTCAGTGGCATCTTGTGTAATTACGTTATCGCTTAACCATTGACTCAGTTTTGTTTTCACTGCGGCGTATTCTTCCTCAAGGGATTTCATTTCAATCAAGGGAAGTTCAAGACGGACTGCATTATGTTGACTTAATGAGTAAAAACATGATTGATCTTCCTTAGAGATGACATCGTACGGAGGGCAAATAAGATTACCTAACTCTTCTGTCTGAATTGTATTGAACCGCAGGGCTTTAAAAGGTCTGAAATCAACCACCGGTTATTCCTCTACTTTCCGAATAGTTCAGGTATACACTAGATTCAAATTAGAAAAATTATCATGCACGGTTTAAGACTAAATCATTTTGATTAAGCTTTGCATTCGACTATAATGATGAGTGATATCGGCTAGGTCTATCATTCTTAGCCCGAAGTTCTGTGCAGATGTAATCATACCATCATTATTGATATGTGTATTTAGAGCAGTTAATATGGGAACCAAGGGATATTGTAATAACACCTTGTGGGTTTTAGGTTTCAATTACAGAAGTATGACTGGAAGCTTGTTTGTTGTGGTTTATGATATCGAGCCTATACATTAGGAACTAAGTGAACAGAGGAGAAATATTATGAGAGTCTCAGATCCAACAAGGCTAGAAGTTGTAAAGAATTCTTTGGAAGGTATTGCGGAGGGCATGGCACTGACTTTGGTTAGGACGTCTCGTTCCTCGGTTGTACGACAGAGTTTAGATTTTTCCACGGGTGTCTTGAGTTCTAAGGGTGAGTTAACCGGACAAGGCATGTGCGTACCTGTTCATTTAGGTGGCATGATGCCAGCATTGAATGCGTGTTTAGCTCGGTACCCTGACAAAGTTTACCCAGGCGATATTCTTGCTACCAATGATCCTTATGAAGGCGGTAGTCACCTACCCGATATCTTTTTATTCAAGCCTATTTTTGAAAGAGACACATTGGTCGGATACAACTGTGCAATGAGTCACCATACAGATATCGGAGGTAGAGTAGCGGGAGGTAATGCTTGTGATAGCTCGGAAATTTATCAGGAAGGACTCAGGATTCCTCCGCTGAAACTTTTCGAAGAAGGAGTAGCTAATGAGACCCTCTTTCGAATTCTGGAGAAAGCAGTGAGGGTCCCTGATATTGTCTTAGGAGATTTAAAAGGCCAGATAGCAGGACTTTATTTTGGTGAACGGGAATATTTAAAGTTGGTAAATCGGTACGGTATTGAAGGACTTGAGGAAGCGACCGAAGAATTGCTTGAATATTCTGAGATGTTGACGCGAAATGCTATCCGGTCTCTTCCGGACGGTGAATGGACATTCACGGATTATATTGATGATGATGGTTTCAGTGAGGAACCCATAGCTATTGTATCTACTTTGTCTAAAAAAGATGATGAAATACATGTGGATTTTACTGGAACATCGCCTCAATGTAAGGGCGCAATACAGCCAGTTTTTCAGACTACTCAAGGTATGGTCTATGCTGTTACAAAATGTATTTTGGGAACCCTTGGATTCGGTGATATACCTAACACTGCAGGCTATTTTCGACCGATCAAAGTAACTGCTCCTGAGGGTACTTTTCTGAATCCATTACCGCCGGCGCCTGTGGCAGCAAGAGCTTTAGGATGCTGGAGAATGGTACAGTCTTTGTTTGGAGCATTTGCTCAGATGATACCTGAAAAAGTATATGCTTGCAGTGGAGGAAACGAGCTAGGTGTAGGATTTTCTGGATATGATAAAACTAAAACTCCATGGAAGCCTTGGGTCCAATTGGAATTTCATGTTGAGATGGCTATGGGTGGTCGTCCTGGCATGGATGGTATAGATGCTCAGGGTGCAGGGCTGGGCAATTTAGCAAATGTTCCTGTTGAAGTAGAAGAGACGGAACAGCCACTATTTGTTGAGGAATATGCAATATTGGAAGATACTGAAGGGGCAGGTATGAATCGAGGCGGCGCTGGTATGGTTCGCCAGTGGAGGTTCACGATGGATGATACAGTTGTCCAGGTTCGATCTGACAGAATGAAATTCCAACCGTATGGCCTATTTAAAGGAGAGTCTCCCGCACCTACTAAGATTGTTATCAATCCTGATAATCCAGATAGCGAACTTAGGCCTTCGAAGTTCTTGGCAAGTGTTAAGAAGGGTGATGTACTACGGGTTCAATGGCCTGGTGGAGGTGGCTGGGGCAATCCTAAGGAACGTGATCCAGGATTAGTGTTGGATGACGTTATTGCGGAGAAGGTTTCAGTGGAACGTGCAGAAAAAGTTTATGGGGTTATCATTGACTCTTCTACTAGGGTGATTGATTACGATAAGACTAGAAAGATCAGGAAATAGTTAAGGTATTATTGAGATATGCTATAATGACCGTGCCTATTTGTCTTTTTTGTATCGGATCAAGTTCCGAACATTTGGTCTGGTTTTAGTTTTCCTGTATGGGTTAGTCTATTTTGTGTTCTTACGTTAGGGAGGTTACATTTGCCAACTTATGATTATCAATGTACTGTTTGCGGAGTAATTTTTGAAATGCGACAGGGGTTTGATGCTGAGCCTATTCAAAGTTGTACAGAATGCGGCAGTCCATCGAGAAGGCGGTTCCACCCTGTGGGGGTCATCTATAAAGGTACCGGATTCTATACCACTGACTACAAAAGAAAGAATGCAGATGTGCCATCTACCTCTAACAGTGATATAAAATCTTCTGAAAAACCAGAAACGACTAAGGCAAGCGACAGTACTCAATCCAAAGATTCTAATACCCAAACATCTACGAATCCAGCTAAGAGCGAATGAATTGAGGGCCTTTATCCAAAGGGTCCTTCATGCTAGAGTCACTGTCCAATCGGTTGTCCATGCACAGATAAAATCGGGACTGGTAGTATTTGTGGGTGTAGCTCACGGAGATACTGAAGAAGATATTGATTTCATTGTTAATAAAACGGTGAACCTTCGTATTTTCTCTGACAGCGATGGCAAGTTTAACTTTTCTTGTAAAGAAGTGGGCGCCCAGATTTTGGTAGTTAGTCAATTTACACTATTTGCGGATATTCGTAAGGGTAATAGACCTAGCTTCTTTTCAGCAGCGCCGCCTGACAAAGCGAAAAAAGTGTTTCAGGAAGTGGTCGATCGTTTCGTAGCTACTGGTTTGACTATAAAGACGGGACAGTTCCAAGAACATATGATGGTTGACTTAAGCAATGATGGCCCTGTTAGTTTGCTTGTTGATTCAGTAGTGAAGAATGATCCTAGAAGACTATCTAGTTGAGCCTACATGTTTTGGGTAGCTTAATTGGCCCTTGCCTTTGTTCACACTAGCTGTAAATTTAGAGACATTGCCTGATTACCACTTGACCTTCGATACTAGACTTCATCGGCTATCTTTAGACTCATATCTAGCGCTTGCACAGAATGAGTCAATTTCCCGATGGAAATTATGTCTACTCCCGCTTTAGCAATAGATACTATTGAAGCTTCGCTGATGCCTCCAGAGGCTTCTATGAGTGATCGATTCTTTGCTAGGACTGTTACCTGAGACATCTGTTCTGCAGTCATATTATCAAGTAAGATGAGGTCTGCTCCTGCCTCTATTGCTGTAGTTGCGTCCTCTACAGATTCGACTTCGATTTCAACTTTAATTGTATGAGGAGCATTATGCTTAGCCCGTGCAATTATATCCGGCAGGGAATAGCCGCGATTCCTCATTATTTTGATATGGGTGTCTTTTATCAGGATACCGTCTCCTAAATGCAATCTATGGTTTTTGCCACCACCTATCTCTACAGCATACTTGTCTAGTTTTCGGAATCCTGGAAGGGTTTTTCTAGTATCAACAACTGATACTGGGTAGTCTTTTACTAGTTCCACATATTTATTTGTCACGGATGCTATACCGCTCATTCGTTGCAAAAAGTTTAGAGCTGTTCTTTCAGCCGCCAGAATACTTGCGAGTGATCCGTAGATTTGTCCAATGATGACTCCAGGTTGGATACTTGATCCATCTCCTCCCTGTGGAAGTGGGATACCCTCAGGGGTTTCAAGAAGAGGCTTTGTAGATATTGAGCTGTCCAAGATCTTAAACACTTCAAGTGCAACGTCTGTTCCCGCAAGAATACCTCGTCCTTTGGTCACAATATAAGCTGTTCCTACTACCCCTGCAGGAAGAAGAGATTTGCTAGTAGCGTCCCAAGAAGCTTGATCTTCTTCGAGTGCATTGCATATTAGTCGGTAGACCTCAGGTGATTTGTGTAGCATAGTTGCAAGTGGAATATTTATGTTAAGGCAATTGGAAATGTGGTTTCACTGGCGGTTGTATTAGGAGTGTTGCTTAGTTCACCCTTGAGTGACCATGGACCTGTAGAGGAAATATCGATATTTACAAGTTGGCCAGTGAAGTCGTCATGATGTTCGAAGAATACCAATTTATCGGTGCGTGTTCTACCTTGCCATTTGCCTTTATTTTTTGTTTCTACTAATACTTCCACAGTAGTTCCGAGTAGGCGCTGATTATTTCGAATTGCAATGTCTTTTTGTAGTTCTTCAATTTTCCTTACTCGTTCCTTCTTCTCCACTTGAGGGACATCATCTTGAAGCTTTCTGTCAGCAATTGTGCCCTTTCGAGTTGAGTAGGGGGAGACATGGACTTTGTCGAATTTCAGGTCTTGAACCATTTCATATGACTTTGTGAATTCGGCATCAGTTTCACTGCAAAAACCAACAATTAAGTCTGTGGTGATAGAAACGTTAGGGATTTGATTTCTAATTGATTGCACCAAGCGCCGGTATTCATCATTGGTGTATCCTCTTCGCATGATCTCAAGAATCCTATCATCTCCTGCTTGAAATGGTAAATTAAAGTGTTCACAGACTTTCGGGAGAGTATGAACTGCTTCAATTATGTCTGGGCTCATGTCGTTGGGATGTGATGTTAAGAATCGAATTCTAAGAAGGTTGGGAATTTCGTTAATGGCATAAAGTAAGTCCGCCAAACTTTTTTTCTGAGCAAAATCATGACCGTATGAATCGACGTTTTGACCGAGTAATGTGATTTCTCGGACACCTCTGTCAACTAAGAGTTCGCACTCACGAGTTAGTTCTTCAATAGTGCGACTTTTCTCTCTGCCTCTTCGGTAAGGGATAATGCAAAAACTGCAGAACTTGTCACATCCGTGGATGATTGGTACATATGCTGAAATCTGGGGTCTGACGGGAGTGAGATTTTTGATACAGCTTTCTATATCCATATTCAAACGATTGGCAACGCTTTCGATGAGTGGCTCAAATTGCTGGGGACGCATAAATAAGTCTACGTGTGGAAATCGTTCCTTGAGATTTTTGTTGTCTGGTCCAACCATACAACCCATAACTGCAAACAGTTTTTCCGGATTTGCTCGCTTGTAGCTTTTAAACGAGTCAATGAAGCCAGAAGCCTTATCTTCAGAACTTTGGCGTACTACACAGGTGTTTGCGATCACGATGTCAGCTGACTTTGTATCGTTTATATGGCGTAATCCGAGTTGCTCTAATCCCGAAGATAATCGTTCGGAGTCAGCCTTATTCATTTGGCAACCGGTTGTCCAGATATTGAATGATTCCACTGTCGGTATCCGTATTAATTACTGTTGTTATAAAATGGCGGAGGGAATGGGATTCGAACCCATGTGGGGGGTTACCCCTCCCGCTTAGCAGGCGGGCGCACTAGACCAGACTATGCGATCCCTCCTCCGCTTTTATGTCATGATATCAATGCTATATATGCTAAGCAACTATTCTCAAAGAAAATTGGTTAGCATGTGCTCGAAGAATGGGTAATTTCGCAGGCCACCCACTCCTGTCTATTTTCAAACACTTCCTTTTTCCATATAGGGACATCTGTCTTGATTTTATCGACTATCCAGGGTATTGCTAAGAATGATGCTTTCCTATGAGGAGAACTAACGCAGACAACCAAACTGGTTTCTTGTGACTTAACAATTCCGATGCGATGTTGGATGATTACTTGATCGATTTGGAACTTATTTTTTGCTTCCGCAATAATTTGACTGATGAGTTTTTCTGCCATTTCATTGTATGCCTCATATTCCAGATGGATCACTCTATCCTCATTTGTATACTTACGGGCGACACCTTGAAAACACAAAATAGAACCGTTGTAGTCTGATTTTAGGGATTTGCTTATACCTTCAACATCAATTTTGTCAGCCGTAATAATATTCATGCTTCCTCCACTTACAGGTGGTATTAATGCCAGTTCATCATGTGCTTGTAAAATATAGTTATGTTCTGCATAACTCTGGTTGACAGCTACAACTGTATTGGATTTGCTTAACGATAGGCTTGGGTGTGCCCTAAATAGGAGTTCTAGAACATCACTGACTGAAGACGAATTTGGAATTGACATGTTAATTGTAGATGTACCAGTAGCTTCTCTATACTGTGCAAATAGACGTACTGTTATTGGGATTTCGCCACTATTTTGACCCATTAAATGCCTCTGCTTTATAAGATTCAAAAATCCTTGAGCGAATATTTGTAGTAAATTATACCCCAATTAACTAGGAAAATTAATCAATTAAGAAAATGTTTTCTACTGGTCTGCCAAGTTGACATCTGTTTTGAATAGCTAATACAATGAGCTGTGACTTCGGTTTAGTTTGTCACTGATGACATTGGAAGGCACACCTTCCAACTACTGAATTCCTATTAAAATTGATACTCACGATATATTGATAATTTAAGGTAGAATTTCATGTTAAGGATAAGACTTAGACGCGTAGGCAAGAAGAAACAACCTAGTTATAGGGTGGTAGTGGCGGACGCACGATCTCCTAGAGATGGCAGGTTTGTGGATAAAGTAGGATTTTATAATCCGCTTACTGATCCTCCCACTGTAAATATTGATCAGGAAAAACTGGAGTCATGGATAAAAAAAGGAGCAGTTCCTAGTGAATCTGTCCAAAAGCTCCTTAATATTAAGACAGAAGTAATACAGTCCTAAATTATGAAAGAACTAGTTGAATATATAGCAAGAAATCTTGTAGATGACCCTGATGCAGTGAAAGTCGAAGAGACTCAAGAAGAACAGGGATTTGTGAGTGTGACGCTAGAGGTTAATCCTCAGGATAAAGGGAAAGTTATTGGTCGCCAAGGTCGTGTGGCCAAGTCTATGCGAACTCTTTTACGTGTCATGGCTGTTAAAGATGACGTTCGTGTAAACTTGGAAATCCTCTGATCTTGGTTGTTTAAATAGTCATACGAATTCATATCCACTTGCATGAATGTCGAAGTCGCTAAAATTCTTTCCCCTCGTGGCTTAAATGGGTCCATCAATATAGCTGTCTACTCAGATAGAAGTGATAGATTTACCGTGGGTAATAAGGTGATTCTCCAAGGACTTGAACATCGTATTATTGCCGCGGACATTAAAGGAAGCTACGGGATAATCAGACTGTCTGGGGTAACCTCTTCTGATGATGTTGCCCGATTGAAAGATAGTCTCATCTATATTGATGAAAAAGATTTAGATGAGCTACCGGAAGGTGAGTATTATTACTTCCACATCATAGGAAGCACGGTAATAGATTGCATGGGTAAGAACTATGGAACGGTCCAGGAAATCTTGACAACTGGGGCAAATGACGTTTATGTAATCCATAATGGGGATAAGGAATTGTTGATTCCAGCAGTTGAGAGTGTTATTCAGAACATAGATATAGCTACAAAAACCATAACTATTACACCGCGTTAGGGTTGACTGCTATTTTGACCTGAAAATTACAAAATGCTAACATTGGAATCTATGGAGCGTTGCTGATGTCTGGTCATTCTAAGTGGAAAACAATTAAGCATAAGAAGGGAGCTGCAGATGCCAAGAGGGGTCAGCTGTTCACTAAAATTGCTAGGGAAATAACTGTAGCTGCCCGCCAAGGCGGTCCGGACTCCACAACAAATGTTAGACTCAGATTCGCTGTCCAGAAAGCAAGGGACAATAATATGCCTATGGATAACGTGGAAAGGGCAATAAATAAAGGGGCAGGTCTGACTCAAGATGGATCCATTTTAGAAGAACTTACTTATGAAGGGTATGGGCCTGGTGGAGCGGCGGTACTAATTCAGGCACTTACTGATAACAGAAATAGAACAGTCTCTGAAATAAAGCATGTCTTTTCTAAATCAGGTGGGAATCTGGCAGCTACTGGAGCAGTCTCTTGGATTTTTGATTCATCGGGTGTCATGATTGTAGAAAAGGTGGAAGCTGGTGATGCTGAATCGATAGCTTTGGAAGCTATAGATTCAGGAGTTGATGATTTTAAAGTTGAGTCTGGTTTATTAGAACTGTATATGGATCCTTCGCACTTTGAATCAGTACGTTCAATAGTGGAATCAAAAGGATCTGATGTGAGCTCAGCTGAGCTAAGCATGATACCGAAAAATACAATTGTTTTAGGCACTGGTGATTCTCAGAGTACTCTGAGGTTATTGGATAGTCTTGAAGATCTCGATGATGTTCAGAAAGTTTTTACTAATGCCGACTTTGATGATGCTGCCCTTGAACAGTACATGTGAAATGCAAAGTGTTTGACCAAGATAATATTCGGGTTATTGGAATAGATCCTGGAACTGTTGCTACGGGTTATGGGATTATTGACTGGGACGGACAAAATTTTGGCTATGTGGAGAGCGGGGTCATTCTTCCTAAAGAGTCAGATTCACTTCCTTTGCGTCTGCATACCATCCATCAAGAAATTACTGGCATAATTGATCGATGCCTTCCTAGCGAATTGGCTGTTGAAGATCCATTTGTGGGGAATAACGTTCGGTCAGCGTTTGCTATTGGTCAGGCCCAGTCGTTAGCTTTTATTTCTGCAGCACGCGTAGGAATTGGTGTTTGGCGATATTCTCCAACCACTATCAAACAGTCTGTTACTGATTATGGCCGAAGTTCTAAGGATCAAGTAAAGGAAATGGTGTTATCCTTATTGAGAACGGAATTGATGACTAATAGAGACGATGAAGCTGATGCTTTAGCGGTAGCTTTGTGCCACATACAGCATAGATCTTGAATATTTAAAGGGGATAATTGTAAGGTTCATGATTTTTTCTATCAGAGGTATTTTAGGGCATTACGAGCTTGGTTTTGTAATAGTTGATATAAATGGAATTAGTTTGCGGGTCTTTGTTCCCAATAGCATGATGAGCAAATTACCTTCAGTTGGTGAAGAAGTTTTTCTTTACACGCACTTTATCGTACGACAGGAAGAACTATCTTTGTACGGTTTTTTGAATGCACAAGATAAATCTATTTTTTCATTGCTATTATCGGTTAATGGTGTTGGCCCAAAGTCTGCCTTAGGTCTCCTTTCTATATTTGACAGTGTATCGATAGCTGAAGCGGTAGTCGCCGGTGATATTGATACCATCAGTAAGGCTCCAGGACTTGGGAAAAAGACTGCTAGTAGAGTTGTTTTAGAGTTGCAAAGTAAATTAAGTGGTAGTTCAGGATCTGAAGTACTGTCCGGAAGTACGAGTGAGAAAGATGAGATCGTTGGGGCTTTGTTGGCACTTGGTTATTCCAGTATGGAAATCAGGCAGGCGATTGACGATGACCTTGACTTTAATGCGCCTCTGGAAGAGCAGCTTAGAATTGTACTGCAACGATTAGGGAGATAGAAATGGATATCGAGAATGATTGGCCAGCATTTTATGATTGGGCTCACGCGAGTTTTATGGATGATGTGGAGTTTTATTTAGAAGAATTGAAGGACGTCAAGGGGCCAGTATTGGAACTTGGTTGTGGGACAGGAAGGGTAACAATACCTCTCGCAAAACAGGGAATCGCAGTAACAGCGATTGATATTTCTCCTGACATGGTGGAATCTGCTAAAAAGAAAGCTGCATTGGATGGAGTGACCTCGGATCAAGCCAACTTCATCGTCGGAGATATGAGAGATTTTAACTTAGATCGTACATTCAGTGCAGTTCTTATGCCTTATCGATCTTTTCAATGGCTTCTTTCTATTGTTGATCAGCGGTGTGCTTTGGTAAATGCCTGGCATCATTTACTCCCCGAAGGAAAACTCATTTTTGATGTTTTCAATCCTACCACGGATGTTTTACGTGACGATGGAGAAGAACCGTTCTTGGTGAAAGACGTTCCTGGCGAGAAAAAGGGTCATAAATTTCAGTTACTTTTTCAAAATCAGTGGGATCACAATCATCAGATTAATAATGCTTCTCTGATAGCGAGAGAAGTTGGCCCCGGAGGTGAGGAAATCAAGGAAGTGAGTCAGTCTATTCAAGTCAGATACACCTATAGATATGAAATGATGCATTTATTAGAATTGAGTGGATTTCAACCCTTGGAATTGTATGGATCCTTTGCTCGTGACGATTATCAGGATGCTAGTGAGCATATGATTTGGATCGCAGAACGCCTTACGTGAGATATAACAATAGGTATTTTATTTAAATGTTAGATGAAAAACCGCTTAAAGCTGTATCTGCGTTTTCCCCAACCGGAGATCAGCCTGTTGCCATCGAGAAAGTTGTTGAAGGTATTCAGCAGGGATATAAATCTCAAGTCTTGGTAGGGGTAACTGGCAGCGGAAAAACTTTTACTATGGCGAAAATAGCCGAGGCTGTTCAGAAACCTGTTTTAGTTATTGCTCATAATAAAACATTGGCAGCACAACTGGCTACAGAGTTCAGAGAGTTTTTTCCTAATAATGCGGTTGAATACTTTGTTTCGTACTACGACTATTATCAACCGGAAGCGTACGTTCCTAGAACTGATACATATATCGAAAAAGATGCCTCAATTAATGACGAAATTGATAAACTCAGGCATTCTGCTACTAGAGCATTGATGACTCGACGAGATGTAATTATTGTATCTTCAGTTTCCTGTATTTACGGTCTAGGAGAGCCCGAAGAGTACTACAGCTTTGTCCAAGACTTGAAAATAGGGCAAGTTGTTTCTCTAAACCGACTTGCTAGGCGTTTAATTGAAATGCAATATGACAGGAATGATTTCGAAATCAGTAGAGGATCTTTTCGCATAAGAGGGGATACGCTCGAGATAATGCCTTCATACGAAGAGCTTGCAACAAAGATTATGTTTTTTGGAGATCAAGTTGAAAAAATTCTTCAATTTGATCATGTAACAGGGGAAATAATTAAGGAGAGTGAGGAGATCCATATTTATCCTGCCAAGCATTTTGTTACGTCCAAAGAAAAACTTGACTTGGCGATTGAAAATATACAGGACGAACTCACTGTGCAATTAGCGGAATTAAAAGAAGCTGGCAAGCTACTGGAGTCGCAGAGATTAGAATCACGTACACTGTATGATTTGGAAATGTTAAGAGAAGTTGGATATTGTTCAGGTATTGAGAACTACTCTCGGCATATCGGTCAAAGACCAAAAGGAAGTGCACCTTGGACGTTGCTTGACTATTTTCCAGATGACTTTTTAATATTCATAGATGAGGCGCACATGACAATTCCTCAACTTAACGGGATGTACCATGGTGATATGTCCAGGAAAAGAACATTAGTTGAGTTTGGCTTTCGTTTGCCATCTGCTCTGGATAATCGTCCGTTGAGTTTTCAGGAATTTGAAAAAGTGGTTAATCAGGTTGTTCATGTTTCAGCTACTCCCGGCCCATATGAAAGCAGTCATGCAGAGCAAGTTGTGGAACAAGTCATACGGCCAACAGGTTTGATCGATCCAAGTATTGAAGTTAAACCAACTTTAAATCAAATAGATGACCTGCTGCATCAGATTAAGGTATGTATTAGTAAACAGGAACGGGTACTGGTAACTACATTAACCAAGCGTATGTCTGAGGAACTTGCCGAATATCTACGAGAGGAAGGAATCAAAGTTCACTATATTCACTCTGAAATTCATACACTTGAGCGTAGTGAAATACTTAGAGATCTTAGATCAGGAACATATGACGTTCTAGTGGGCATTAATTTACTTCGAGAAGGGTTAGATTTGCCAGAAGTAAGTCTTGTCGCGATTCTTGATGCAGATAAGGAAGGATATCTTCGATCAAGTTCAGCTTTAATCCAGACTGTGGGAAGGGCTGCACGCCATGTTGATGGTCGTGTCATAATGTATGCCGATAGGATCACTGGTTCCATGGAACAAACAATTAACGAAACGCAGAGAAGGCGGGAG
>Ga0310344_10002098_pt1 | contig 15026 bp, 11 predicted proteins | sample HC15DNA20200_MG_FD_203801 | JGI IMG/M metagenome (GOLD analysis project Ga0310344, IMG submission 203801) | Marine microbial communities from station ALOHA, North Pacific Subtropical Gyre - HC15-DNA-20-200_MG | ecosystem: Environmental > Aquatic > Marine > Oceanic | place: Pacific Ocean: North... | reverse complement strand
CTCTTTGGCTTTTTCGATGTTTGACCCTCTTCGGCATCAGCGCCATCAGAGTCTCCTTCGAACATACCGTTGTTTATCCAAACTTGTACGCCAATATGCCCTTGGGGCGTCTTGGCTTCCGTAAATCCATATCCAATGTTGGCTCGTAAAGTGCTGAGCGGAATGGAACCAGAAATCTGCTTTTCACGACGGGCCATTTCAGCACCGCCCAAGCGACCAGCGAGTTGGATCTTAATCCCCTTCGCACCGGCATCCATTGTTTGTTCCATCGATCGCTTCATCGTTCGTCGAAAACCCGACCGTTTGGCCAACTGCTGCGCAATATCTTCTGCTACCAATTGCGCTTTCAACTCTGGCCTGCCAACCTCTTCGACTTTTAAATTAATCACTCGGCCTACTAAGTTCTGAACCTCTTCCTGCAAGATCTCAATTTCTTGACCCTTCTTGCCAATGATCAAGCCAGGTCGCGCAACATGAACAATGACCTTGACTTCATCGCGCGTCCGCTCAATTTCAATTCGTTCGATGCCAGCATTCTTGTACTGAGGTTTTTTGGGATGATTTTTGATGAAATTGCGAATCTTCTGGTCCTCGAGTAGCAAGTCTGCAAACTCCTGCTTGGAGGCATACCAGCGACTTTTCCAGCCGAGAGTAATTCCAGTGCGAAAGCTAATGGGGTTAACTTTTTGGCCCATTTTTGAATCCTGTAAGTTTCAATGGTTCACGGGGGGTGATTGCGTACCAACTCCAGTGACGCGGTAATTAAATATTTAACTGATCTAGGGTAATGTGAATGTGCGAACTACGTTTCTTAATCATGTAAGCCATGCCACGTGCCCGAGGACGCATTCGCTTGAAGAACGGTCCATTGTCCACGCGTGCTTCACTGACTACCAGGTTTTCGGTTCGGACCGTCTGGCCAGGGTTTTGGTCGGGGTCTTGGGCATTTCCCAGTGCACTGCGAATCACTTTCTCCAGCATCCGGGCACCACGCTGTGGTTGGTAGCGGAGGATATCAAGAGCTTCGTCAGCAAACTTTCCACGAACCATATCAGCAAGCGGACGAACTTTCCGTGCGCTGATGCGGGCGTAGCGATGTGAAGCGTGATGGGCCATGATACTAACTTTTCCTGATTAACGATTTCCTTTGCCACCGTGCCCACGGAAGGTACGGGTAGGTGCAAACTCACCGAGTTTGTGTCCAACCATGTCTTCGGTGACAAAGACCTTTAGGTGTTGTTTGCCATTATGAACGTTGAAAGTGAAACCGACGAATTCCGGGACGATCGTGCAGGCTCGCGCCCAGGTCGTGATGGGATTCTTGGTGCCAGCATCCAACTGCCGCTGTACCTTGCGATACAACTTGAAGTCGACGAAGGGCCCTTTTTTCAAGGAGCGGCTCATAAAATTCCTTTACGTAAAATATTATCTTCTGTTATGCGTGAGTGTGGTTTTTTATTTCAAGCGTAATTGCCCATAGCGTTTCGATCGGCGTCGTCTGACGATCGAGGCATTGGATGGTTTTCGTCGCTGTCGCGTTCCGCCACCCTTGGCCGGGACACCTGTCGGACTGACTGGATGGCGTCCACCCTTGGTACGACCTTCTCCACCACCGTGCGGGTGATCGATGGGGTTCATGGCAGTTCCACGAACATGAGGACGTCGTCCCAGCCAACGTTTACGGCCGGCTTTACCCAAGCGAATTGCCATGTGATCGGAATTACCAACCTTGCCAATGGTCGCTCGACAGCGCGACGGGATACGACGAATTTCGCCACTTGGCAAGTTAATCTGCGCCCAGTCTGATTCTCGTGCTACGAGAGTTGCAGAGGTCCCTGCACTACGGCAAAGAACTCCACCCTGACCAGGTAGCATTTCCACGTTGTGAATTGCAGTTCCCAGGGGCATGTTGATCAACGGCATGCAGTTCCCAATTTCCGGAGGAGCATCGGGTCCATTCCGTAAAGTGGCACCAACTTCTAGCCCGTCAGGAGCGATAATGTAGCGTTTTTCACCGTCTGCATAATGCAGCAGTGCAATCCGAGCACTACGATTGGGATCGTATTGAATGGAATTAACTACGGCCGGCACGCCATCTTTAAAGCGACGGAAATCGATCACGCGATACTGTCGCTTGTGACCACCTCCGCGATGTCGCGCAGTAATCTTACCCTGGTTATTACGACCACCAGTTTTTTTCAGTGGACGCATTAATGATTTTTCTGGAACTGCACCGGGAGTCAGGTCAGCAAAATCGCTAACCGTGGCACCACGCCTGCCAGGTGAAGTCGGTTTGTATTTGCGAATTCCCATAATCATCCATTTCGTACGAAGTTGCCCGTGGCGACGCTCGCTTAGAAGAAGTCAATTCCTTTAGATTCGGGATCGAGGGTAATAATTGCTTTTTTCCAAGCCTTGGTCATACCGTAACGAAAACGGTAACGCCGCGGCTTACCACGTCGGTTTTGTATCCTGACCTTCTTTACCTTGACGCCGTCAAACAACTCTTCAATCGCTTTACGGATATCAGTCTTGTTTGCTAAGGGATTAACCTCGAAGGCATACTGGTTGTACCGGCTAGATCGATGCATCCCCTTCTCGGTCACCAGAGGCCTTAAAATAATCTGGTGAGGTTCCAGGGTAATCCCCTTCCCGGAGTCGGCTTGTTTTTGTTTGGATGTTGTCGCAGCCATGACGTTCAGTTCATTCTGTGGGTCATTGGTTTAAGTTCGGGTTTATTCAGTCTCTTTTTTTTCTTCAGTCTTTTTCTTAGCAGTCTTTTTCTTGGCGGCCTTTTTCTTAGGAGCCTTCTTGGCGACGGCCTTTTCCTCAACAGCTTTCTTCGAAGCCACCTTCTTAGCAAGAGGACTTGCCGCGGCTTGGGCTTGCAACTGCTCCAGAGCCCCCTTAGTGATCAGCATGTGTCTTGGAGTGAGCACGTTTAACGCGTTCAAATCACTGACTGGCGAAACGGTGACACCGGCGATGTTACGAGCACTCTTGTAGACGAGTCCGTCATGCGCTTCGGTTGCAACCAGCGTTGTGCGGTCAGCTAACCCCAATACCTTAAGGATGCCAGCCATCTTACCAGTCTTGGGTTCTTCAAAAGAAAGTTCGTCAATGACGGTGATTTGGTCATCGTGAATCTTGGATGCGATCGCCATTCGCGTAGCGGCCTTAATCGCTTTTCGCGGCAACCGATAGCTATAATCGCGAGCCTTCTTGGCGAAAATATGACCACCACCACGTCGAACACCGGACCGGATCGCTCCAGCACGTGCGTTACCAGTTCCCTTTTGACGGTACATTTTCTGAGAAGACCCGGAAACAGCGCCGCGTGAACGGGTGTGGGCAGATCCCTGCCGACGGTTTGCCTGGTACATGACGACCACGTCATGCAATAGCTGTCGATTGATATGCGGAGCCAGCTTGTCGAGATCAATCTCGCACTTACTGACTTCTGTTCCGCTAGAATCGTAAACTGGTAAACTTGCCACTGCCGTTTAAACCCCCGTTGCTCGGGTCACCCTAATTTGTTGGTTTCGCGAACAATCAAAAATCCGCCGTTAGCTCCTGGCACAGAACCGCGTACCAACAGAAGATCATTTTCTTCATCAACACGTACAATTTCCAGATTTCGGGAAGTAACGCGTACATTTCCAAACTGGCCAGCCATGCGACGACCTTTAAAGAGTCGACTTGGAGTCGCACTCATTCCTGTACCACCGGCGTGACGATGGACTTTCTTAACACCATGTGAGGCCCGCTGACCGGCAAAGTTGTGTCGTTTCATAACCCCGCTAAAACCGCGGCCGATACTGGTACCGGTGACATCCACCTTCTGAATTTCAGCAAACGCTGCCACGGTTACCACTTGGCCGACTTCCGATTCGCCTACGGGTCCACGGATCTCACGAATGAATTGCTTTGGCTCACATTCTGCTTTGGCTGGCAGTTCGACACCAGCTTCGGCTCGCCGCTTTGCCCGCTTACTATTAAGCTTTGCTGTGACATGCCCGCGTTCACTACGACTTGCTTGGCTAGATGTCGAGCGGGGACGGTTGTCAGCGGGACGCGACTTGTCCAGATAACCGAGCTGAACTGCTTCGTATGAGTCTCGTTCAATGGTGCGGATTTGCAACACGTCGCAGGGACCGGCTTGGATCACGGTTACCGGAACGGCTTTCCCCGATTCATCATAAATCTGAGTCATCCCGATCTTTCGACCGAGTATTCCAATAGACATGATCTTTACCTTGTGTTGCGTCGCAGATGGGAACTTGAAAACCGGCGGGCAAAGCCCTTGGTCGCAGATTACCCAACTAGCGTCCGTTCCATAAAATCTCTCGGTTGATAGATAAGTGAGTTTGATTTATCCAGCCAGAGTTTTGCTGCGTAAATCGTTACCGTTGCTTAATTTTAATGTCGACACCCGCTGGCAGACTGAGTTTATTCAAAGCCTCAATCGTTCGGGGTGTTGCTTCCAAAATATCAATAAGTCGTTTGTGCGTTCGAATCTCGAATTGCTGACGCGCTTTCTTGTCAACGTGAGGACCAGACAGCACGGTATATCGTTCAATGCGTGTGGGCAGCGGGATCGGACCGTGAACTTCTGAGTGAGTGCGTTTGGCCGTGTCAACAATTTCCTGAGCACCCTGGTCTAAAATCGCATGATCATAAGCTTCCATGCGAATCCGAATGCCTGTATTTTGTCCCGCCACGATCACTAACCTTGGAGAAAAACGTTCCGCCACTGACGACTTGTCGGTTAGATCCTGGCAGGGTTCTAACCCACGTTTACACTGGTTCCCTACCCAACTAGCGTCGGATAAGGGGAAACCAACAATCCTATGGTTCCGTGACCGTCTCGTCAACCGCTAACAACACCGTTTGGCAAGGAAAAAATAGACAATTCTGATTCCTCCTCAGAGCTAGTGGTTCTAGAACTGAAACTGGTCTGCGTCCTCCGGTGGAGCCGGGGCATATTGGTAGGGTTCCAGGGAGCAACCAGCTCGCCCTTGGCTGAGGCTCCGCATTACGCTTGAGTAGCCAAATAACTCTTTAAGCGGTGCGTGTGCTTCAATATAGGTCAAATCTCCACGATTCTCGGTATTGACGATGATTGCCCGTCGTTGCTGCAAATCCCCGGCAAAATCGCCCAAATAATCCTCAGGAGTGCTAACAATTAACTTCATTACAGGCTCTAGCAGGACCGGTCCTCCTTCTTGGAGACCCCGTTCAAAGGCGTCACTGGTGGCGATTCGGTAGGCAATTTCATCAGATTCTCCCTCAAAGTACTGACCTCCCAAAATAGTAACTTTGAGGCGTGTCAGTGGAAAACCGGCGATACGTCCGCCTCCTTGGGTACAGTTTTTCAACTCATCGAGGACGGTGGCTAAATGTTCCCCAGGGATGGTTTCTGGAGATGCTTGATTAAGGATCAGGATTGGCTGGCTTCCTTCTTCCAGGGGTTCGATCCGAATAACGACCTGGGCTGACTTTTGTTGGCCAGCCAGTTGCCGCTGGCAATTCCCAGTGACCTCGGCAGTCCGAGCAATGGTTTCCCGATAACTGACTTGCGGTTTATGGAATCGGACGTTCAAGTTGAAGTCGCGTAGCAGTCGATTTTTGGTGACTTCCAGGTGCAATTCTCCCATTCCGCAGAGCAGGGTTTGACCGGTTTCGCCACTGACAACTTGCAGGGTCGGGTCCTGGCGTTTGAGCATTTCCAGGACGTCCTTGAGCTTGTCCCGTTCGGCTGTATTCTCAGGCTCAACGGCCATTGAAATGACGGTTTCTGGGAAGTCGATTTTTTCTAGTAATAGTGGATGGTTGGAATCGCAGACGGTATCTCCGGTAGTGGCATGTCGCATTCCGATAACACCAACGATATCTCCAGTGTTGATCTCCTGAACCTGTCCTTGTGGTTCTCGCTTGGTGGCGTGGATTTGCCAAAGTTGAGAGACGTTATCTTTTTTTTCTTTTCCAGTGTTGTAGATACGGCTATTGGTTTTGAGTGTGCCTGAATAAACACGAACCCAAGCCATGTCACCTGTTTTTGCTGGTTGGACTTTGAAGACTAATCCGCAGAAGGGTTCATCGCTGGAGGGTTGTCGCTGTTGAACTTCCGTTTCACCTTTTTTCCCACTAGCAGGACTGACTCCTTCGACCGGTGGTCTGTCCGCTGGGCTGGGGAGGTAGAGTCCGACGGCATCGAGCAGTGGTTGAATCCCGATACCATGGAGGGCTGAGCCGCAGAGCAGTGGCTGGATTTTTCCCTCTAGTGTTGCTGTTCGAATCGTTTGGTGCAGCAACTCGAGGGGCAGTTCTTCTTCTTGCATGGCCAGTTCCATTAACTGATCGCTGTACTCGTAAAGCTGGTCGAGTAGTTTTTCGCGCCAGTTATTGGCCAGATCTTGTAGTTCTTCCGGGATCGGGTTTTGCTCGATTTGCTGTCCATCCGTTTCGGAATCAAAAGAAAGCATGTGCATATGCAAGAGATCGATCACACCTCGGAAGGGATCGTCGATGTGGCGGGGTCCGGCTCCGACAGGGATTTGTAGAACCAGGGGGTTTGCTCCCAAGCGATCGATCATCTGTTGATGAACGGCTTCAAAATCAGCACCTTCGCGGTCCATCTTGTTGATGAATGCGAGTCGAGGTACCTGGTAACGATTTGCTTGCCGCCAGACGGTTTCACTTTGCGCTTCCACTCCCTCACGGGCACTGAAAACGACCGCTGCTCCATCGAGGACCCTTAAACAGCGTTCGACTTCAGCAGTAAAGTCAACGTGTCCTGGAGTATCTAGCAGGTTGATGTGAGTGTTTTGCCAGTTAAAAGTAACGCAGGCGGAATAGATGGTGATGCCCCGTTCCTGTTCTTCTGGATCACTGTCGGTTTCAGCCGTGCCTTTATCGACGAACCCCATGCGATGCTTGGAACCGCTGTAAAAGAGCATCCGTTCGGTAACGGTGGTCTTGCCGGCATCGATGTGGGCGATGATTCCCAAGTTCCGCAAGTTTTCGAGTTGTCGGAGCATGGTTTTTTCTGTGACGGAATGGCTTATTAAAGAAACCTGCGACGACACTCATCGAGAGGATCAAGGTTCCTGGGTGAAGACAGAATGGATCGAATCGTTTAGCGCAAAAAAGATGGCCACACAAGTAAAAGATGTTCTTGTATGGCCATCTCGTATTTGACTTAAGTTTACCAGGCGAAGTGAGCGAATGCCTTGTTTGCTTCGGCCATACGGTGAACGTTTTCTCGCCGTGTCATGGCTGCCCCTTCACGGTTGTAAGCGGCGACCAATTCATCAGCAAGTTTCAGGTGTGTTTGACGTCCCTTTTTTTCCCGGACAGCAAGGAGCAACCAGCGAAAGGCGAGCGCCTGTTGACGATTGCGATTGACTTGCATGGGAACCTGGTAAGCAGCACCACCGACTCGCTTAGAGCGTACTTCAATTTGCGGCTTGACGTTTTCCACGGCCTGGTTGAAGACTTCAATTGGTTCGGTATCGTTAAGCCGATTACCGATTTCTTCCAGTGCACTGTAGAACAGTTTCTGGGCAATAGTTTTTTTGCCGTCCCACATCAATGCGTTGATGAACTTACTGGCCAGCAGTGAGTTAAACTTTGGGTCGGGTGTGAGTTGTTTTCGACTAGCGGTAATGCGGCCCATCTTGGCGAGCCCTTTCCTAAACAATAGCGAGAGTTATGATTTCTTTGCCCCGTAACGACTGCGGGATTGTTTGCGTCCTTCGACTCCAAGAGCATCTTGGGCCCCACGAACGACTTGGTAGCGGACACCCGGTAAGTCTCGAACGCGTCCGCCGCGAACCAATACGATCGAGTGTTCCTGAAGGTTATGACCTTCTCCAGGAATATAAACGGTTGCCTCTTTTCCGTTAGAAAGTCGCACACGGGTAATTTTCCGCAGCGCAGAGTTAGGCTTCTTGGGGGTCATGGTCTTCACCAGCAGGCAGACGCCCTGTTTCTGAGGACACTTATCCAGCAGAGGTGCCTTGGTGAATTTGCGTTTGTGTTTACGTCTTTTGCGGACGAGTTGATTAATAGTCGGCATTTATCTTCCTTATGGCTCCTAGGCTGCCGTTTTTAAACATAATGGCAGACCACTCAACCTAGCGGCTACGACGGGGGGGTGTCAAGTTGGGTGGAGGGTGTGAGTTCCTTATTCCTCGGGGGCTGGTGGGGGATCATCGGGGGTTGTGGTTCCGAATAACTCGTCCAATGTCGAGATTTCACCGGTTGGTGGTGGTGTCTCTTCGATTGCTGGTAACGGATCTGGCTCCGAAGTGAGTTCCATTTCAGCCGGTACGGGTGCTCCGACTGCGTCACTTTCCCCTTCTTCACCGGATTGTAGCAAGGGGAATTGCGTGACGAGGGCTTGCTCTTTTTCGGCTGCCATTTGTTCCAGGGCAGCGGGCTGATATTTGACTTCTGCGTCCTGGAAAGTACGGAAGCCGGTTCCGGCAGGAATCAGGTGTCCCAAGATCACGTTTTCTTTCAGGCCGACGAGTGAATCAACCTTGCCGGCAAGTGCTGCTTCCGTGAGTACCTTGGTGGTTTCCTGGAAACTGGCAGCTGAAATGAAACTGGAACTTTGTACCGATGCCTTGGTAATTCCCAGCAATTGCGTGCTGGCGGTTGCCGGTTTTGGCCGTGATCCTTTCGCCGGTGTTCCACCCAAGGTTTCAATTTGACTGTTCGTCTGTTGAAAGGCTTCTTTTGGAACGATGGCATTCAACTCATAGTCACTGTCACCAGGTTCAGAGATTCGGACACAATTGGCCATGTCCTGGTTGACCTGTCGGAATTCAAATCGATCCATCACGATGCCTGGCAGTAGGCTGGTATCTCCAGGCTGGTCAATGAGGACCTTGCGGAGCATTCGAGCGATGATGATTTCGATATGCTTGTCGTTAATCTCCACACGCTGACTGCGATAGACTTGTTGAACTTCGTGGACGAGGTACTGTTGAACAGCTTCTTCACCTGAGACACGTAGAATGTCGTGCGGTACCAATGGTCCGTCGACCAGCGACTGGCCGGCTTTCACGATATCACCGGAATGTACGAAGAATCGTTTTCCGTGTGGTACGAGGTGTTCTTTCTCGATACCACTTTCTCCTCGCACGATAATGCTTCGTTTTCCTCGTTTCTTTTCAACGAGGATTTCAACGGTGCCATCGATTTCGGCGATGACGGATGGATCTTTCGGCTTACGTGCTTCAAAGATTTCGGTAACTCGCGGAAGACCACCAGTAATATCGGTAACTCCAGAAGCTTCCCGGGGAGTTTTTGCAAGGATTGAACCTGCTTGCACGATCGTACCTTCGGCAGCTTCGATGTGTGCTCTTTCGGGCAGGTAGTAGACGTCTTTGGGTTTCCCTTCTTCGTCTTCGAGGACGATCTGGGGATGCAGGTCACCCTTATGATCCATGATTAGTCGACGGATGTGACCACCAGGATCTTTTTCCAGTCGGAGAGTTTCTCCCTCAACGACATCTTCAAATCGAACTTTACCGGTTACTTCGGCCAAAATCGGAATACTGTGGGGATCCCACTGGCAAAGCACTGCATTCGCTTTGACTTCCTGCCCTTCTTCCACGAGCAGGACAGCCCCGGTGGGTACCTCGTACTTCTCGAATTCACGTCCTTTGGCATCGAGCAGACAGATTTCACCGTTACGTGTCAGGACGATGTTATTACCTTCTTCATTGGTAACAAAACTCATCCGGGTGAATCGTACCTGGCCAGCTTTTTGTGCCCGAATATCACTCTCTTCGATGCTGGTATTGACCGTACCACCGATATGGAAGGTCCGCATCGTGAGTTGTGTTCCGGGTTCACCAATACTCTGAGCAGCGATAATTCCGACCGCCATTCCTTCTTCTACCATGGCTCCGGTAGACATATCCATGCCATAGCAGCGGCGGCAGACACCCAGTGGTGCGTCGCATGTCATGGGGCTGCGAACTTGGATTCGTTCCAGTCCGAGTTCTTCGATTTTGCGACAAACATCCGACGTGATCAGGTCACCATCTTTAACGATGACTTCATCCGTAATGGGATTGACGATATTTTGTCGACTGACTCGTCCGATCACAGCATCCGAGAGGTGTACTTCGACTTTTTCACCTCGGTACTGAACTCCCTTGGTAATACCCTGGGAGGTTCCACAGTCATCCATGGTGACCACGACATTCTGAGCAACGTCAGCCAGTTTACGGGTAAGGTAACCTGAATCTGCTGTTTTCAGGGCGGTGTCGGCTAGTCCTTTTCGAGCACCGTGGGTCGAACTGAAGTACTCGAGAACGGAAAGACCTTCTCGGAAATTGGCTTTAATTGGCGTTTCGATAATTTCACCGGTTGGTTTGGCCATCAAACCACGCATTCCGGCCAGCTGCCGAATTTGCTCGATACCACCACGAGCACCGGAGTGTGCCATCAGGAAAACCGGGTTCACGTAACCGTGGCCGCCGCGGTCGTCCTGTTCCATGGCTTGCATCATTTCGCTAGTAATTTGTTCCCGGGCATGGGTCCAAGTTTCCAGCACCTGGTTGTACCGTTCCATTTCTGTAATGACACCGCGGTCATAAAGCTTGCGGAACTTCATTACCGTTTTTTCTGCTTCGGCAAGGATCTTGGTTTTTGATTCGGGGGTGACCAGATCATCAGTTGCAAAAGAGAGGCCACTACGAGTGCTCTCACGAAAACCTAGCTGGTTCATGTCGTCGAGCAATTCGATCGTAGCTCGACGTCCCAGGATCTGGTAGCAATCAGAGATTACCTTGGCCAGGTCACCACCTCGCAAGGCGATGTTATAGAAGTCCAAGCCTTCAGGGAGCATCATGTTAAACATGATGCGGCCATAAGTGGTTTCGATCAAGGATTCTTCCTGAGTAGCCTGATCATCTTCTGAGTTGACTTTGCGATTCTCGGGTAACCGAACTTTAATCCTGGCATGCATGTCCAGGGCTCCCTGGGAGTAGGCCAAGTCGGCTTCTTCGAGTGAAGAGAAGACCATGCCTTGGCCTTTTCGGTTAGGCAATTCCACGGTGACGTAATAACATCCCATGACCGTATCTTGAGAGGGGCTCATGATCGGCTTGCCGTTAGAGGGCGCAAAGATGTTGTTGGTTGACATCATGAGCGTATGAGATTCCACCTGGGCTTCGATCGACAGCGGTAAATGAACGGCCATTTGGTCACCGTCGAAATCGGCATTAAATCCTTTACAGGCAAGTGGATGGAGGTGAATGGCATTGCCTTCGACGAGGATTGGTTCAAAGGCTTGAATACCCATACGGTGCAGCGTAGGTGCACGATTGAGCAGGACGGGGTGGTTGCGAATCACCTGTTCCAGGATATCCCACACTTCTTCATCTTTGCGCTCCAACATCTTCTTAGCGCTTTTGATGGTGTCGGCGTGACCCAACTCTTTCAATTTTCGGATAATGAACGGTTGGAACAGTTCGAGAGCAATTTTCTTGGGTAAGCCACACTGGTGCAGTTTAAGCTTTGGCCCGACGACGATCACGCTACGTGCGGAATAGTCGACTCGTTTTCCGAGCAGGTTTTCGCGGAAGCGACCCTGTTTTCCCTTGATCATATCGGTCAACGATTTGAGAGGCCGATTGCTGCTTCCCAATACGGGTCGCTTACAGCGATTATTATCGAAGAGGGCATCCACGGACTGTTGCAGCATTCGTTTTTCGTTGCGAATGATGACTTCGGGCGCATTGAGGTCAACGAGTTTTCGCAACCGGTTGTTGCGGTTGATAATACGTCGATAGAGGTCATTCAAGTCGCTAGTGGCAAAGTTGCCCGAATCGAGCAGTACGAGCGGTCGCAGGTCTGGTGGGATGACGGGGATCACGTCCAGCACCATCCACTCGGGTTTATTGTCACTGTCTCGGATGGCTTCCACGATCTTGAGACGGTTGGTGTAGTCTTTCCTCTTTTGCTTGGAGCCGGTTTCTTCCAGGGCAATGCGTAGTTCCTGGGAAAGCTGGACCAGGTCGAGACCCATCAGCAGTTTTCGAACCGCGTCGGCACCCATACCGACTTCGAAACTACCCGCACCCCATTGTTCCCGAGCGGCTCGGTATTCTTCTTCCGTCAGCAATTGCTGGGGCTCGAGATCAGTGTCTCCCTTGTCGACGACCACGTAATCCTGGAAGTAGACAACTTTTTCCAGGCTGGTGGTTTTCATGTTCAGGAGATTACCGAGTCGACTGGGCATGGCTTTAAAGAACCAGATATGCACAACGGGTGCAGCAAGTTCGATATGTCCCATTCGTTTACGGCGTACACGCGAGTGGGTGACTTTGACACCGCAGCGATCGCAGATCATTCCCTTGTACTTCATGCCGCGGTATTTGCCGCAACCGCATTCCCAGTCTTTTTCTGGACCGAAAATTCGTTCGCAGAAAAGACCGTCCTTTTCTGGACGGTAAGTTCGATAATTGATCGTCTCAGGTTTCTTTACTTCCCCGAAAGACCAACTACGGATGTCATGGGGTCGCGCAAGGCTGACTTTGACAGATGCGTAATCGTTAATCCTGTCATATGAGCTTTCGCTGCTTATTGTCATCTACCGAAACTCCTTTAAGGGTTCCACCGTGCGGGCGAATTGTTATTTATTGTTTAAGGACCAGATTTCCAGTTGACCAGTTAACTAGATCCGGTGTTTCTCCAGTTGCAGGTTTAAGGCGAGTCCGCGGATTTCATTGGTTAACACGTCGAAGCTGGCTGGTGTGCCTGCTTGCAGCGTGTTTTCGCCTTTCACCATCGATTCATAGATCTTAGTACGACCTTCCACATCGTCACTCTTGACGGTCAACAGTTCCTGGAGGATGTAGGCAGCGCCGTAGGCTTCCAGAGCCCAGACTTCCATTTCTCCAAATCGTTGACCACCAAAACGTGCCTTACCACCGAGTGGTTGTTGTGTAATCAGTGAGTAAGGTCCGGTACTACGGGCATGGACCTTGTCGTCGACGAGGTGATGCAGTTTCAGCATATAAATGTAGCCGACGGTTGTTTCTTGCTTCAACGCTTCTCCTGTACGTCCATCGAAGAGCGTCGCTTTTCCATGGGTTGGTAAGTTCGCGTCCTTGAGGCATTGGTTAATATCTTCCTCGGATGCTCCATCAAAGATAGGCGTAATTGCCTGGAACCCAAGCTTGGCTCCCGCCCAACCTAAGTGTGTTTCGAGGATTTGACCGACGTTCATTCGACTGGGTACGCCCAGTGGATTGAGCATGATTTGGATCGGCGTTCCATCTTCGAGGAAAGGCATATCTTCCACGGGAAGGATCTTGGCGATAACACCCTTGTTACCATGACGGCCAGCCATCTTGTCACCGACTGATATGACACGCTTAGTCGCCACATAAACGATGACTTTTTGTAGAACACCACTGCGTAGCTCGTCACCGCGTTTCATGCTGTTAAGCTTACGGTCTCGCTCGTCGATGGCATCTTCAAGCGCCGATTGATTCTGCTTGTAGATTTGTTCCACTTCAGAGATTTTTTCGCTACTACGCATGCCGCGAGTAATCGAATCGATCGTGAAGGTGGTGGCAGTTTCAGCGATATATTTCGGATCCTGTTCATCGCTAACGAGGGGGTTATTGTCGTCGTCTGTCAGCTTGCGTTTGAGAACTTCTTCAAGCTGGCTGACCATTCCTCCAAAGACTTGAGCAATTTCCACGTTGCCTTCTTTTTCGACGGCCTTTAATTCTTTCTCGAAGACCTTTCGGTCTTCTTCGGAGAGGCTCATGCGCCGCGAGAATTTTTGCGTATCGACGACGATACCTTCGATCCCGGACGAGACTTCGAGGGAATCATTCTTTACGTCTTCACCGGCCCGACCGAAGATCGCGTGCAACAGCTTTTCTTCTGGAGTCAACTCGGTTTTGGATTTCGGTGAAACCTTGCCAACCAGGATGTCTCCTGGTTTGACGTAGGTACCAATTTGGACAATCCCGCCTTCATCCAGGTTGCGAAGCGCTTTTTCACTGACATTCGGGATATCTCGAGTGAATTCCTCGCGTCCTAACTTGGTTTCACGGATCTCAACTTCAAATTGCTCAATGTGAATCGAAGTGTAAGTATCGTTCTTGACGAGCTCTTCACTGATAATGATGGCATCTTCAAAGTTGTAGCCATCAAACGACATGAAGCCGACGAGGACATTGCGACCGAGTGCCAGTTCTCCCTGGTAGGTAGCGGCACCGTCAGCCAGCACCTGGCCCTTTTCGACCCGGTCACCGAGTGTGATGATCGGTTTTTGGTTCTGGCAAGTTCGTTCGTTAAGTCCGGCAAATTTCTTCAGGTGATAGATATCACCACCGACCTGGATCTTTGTCGAATCACAATAAGTGACCTTGCCGGCTCGTTTAGCTCGAATGACCATGCTGGAGTTTTCTGCCACGGCAGTTTCCATACCGGTTGCAACGATGGGTGGTTCGGCCACCAAGAGGGGGACCGCTTGGCGTTGCATGTTCGAGCCCATCAACGCCCGGTTGGCATCGTCGTGTTCCAGGAACGGAATCAAACCGGCAGAGACGCCGACCATTTGACTGGGAGCGACATCGATGTACTCCACCTGATCAGGTGTTACCAATTCAAAGTCGGAGCGATAGCGGGCAACCAGGTTTGGACCTTTAATGGTGCTCCCATCTTCGACCTCGGTATCGGCCGGTGCCACGTGAGAATTTGATTCTTCATCGGCTCGCAGCCAGACGATTTCATCCGTAAGCTTCCCTTTATTGACTTTACGATAAGGGGTCACCAGGAAACCGTAATCGTCGACCCCGGCGTAAATCGCCAGACTGGAAATCAAGCCGATGTTGGTTCCTTCCGGTGTTTCAATCGGACAAATTCGCCCATAGTGCGAAATGTGCACATCGCGGACCTCGAAGCCAGCACGTTTTCGGTTAAGACCACCGGGGCCCAACGCTGAAAGGCGGCGTTCGTGGGTTAATTGTGAGAGGGGGTTG
>Ga0310344_10002097_pt1 | contig 15027 bp, 14 predicted proteins | sample HC15DNA20200_MG_FD_203801 | JGI IMG/M metagenome (GOLD analysis project Ga0310344, IMG submission 203801) | Marine microbial communities from station ALOHA, North Pacific Subtropical Gyre - HC15-DNA-20-200_MG | ecosystem: Environmental > Aquatic > Marine > Oceanic | place: Pacific Ocean: North... | reverse complement strand
CTCTCCCAGCTTGGCTGATGGATCTTCAAACTTGCACACTGATCCGTCACTGTGATTTCCGATGACGCGGTAGGATGGATGATCTCAGCCACACCCATTTCAGTATCCACCATGACCATGTCTGACTCCAGCACTACCACTGGTACAGGTTTCGAGGTTTCCTCGATCAAAGGTCCAACAACCCCAGACGGCACAGGTGTGGGGGTGGGTGTTGATGTCGGCGCATTAACATTGGTCTGACTACCTTGCAAGGGGTTGCTACTATTAACAGCAACTCCTTGAATTAATACTGCTACTGTTTGTCCCCAATATGAACCCGTAATAATATCCTGCAATCCATCCCCGTTGACGTCAGCTGAGCGAACCACTCGAGGTCCGTTAGTCATATTCTGATGAACACCGCCCAATGCGGGGGCGCTTATTACGCTACCGCTCCAATTTGAGCCTAATCCGGAGCCATTACTAAATACTGAAAAAGTTCTTGCTACGTCAGCAGCAGCAAGAATGTCTATGTCTCCATCGTTGTCCACATCCACTGTATCTATAAAAACGACCCCGTCAAGATTAGCGGTTACAGTGTTACGCTGCCATATTCCTTGGGATATTTCAACAGCCTGAAACCAGAAAATGCTATCGAGATCAGAAGAAGCCATAGACACATCAAGAGCACCATCACCATTAATATCGTCTGCCGCTATGGACCGAATATTCCCCAAATTGGATCCAATTACGTGATTAACCCACGACCCACCTTGATTTTTCATATTCTCATGCCATGCGAGAATTCCATTGCTCCAGCCAGAAATAAGATCAATATCACCATCACCGTCGAGATCACCTTTTTCAAGAGTAAAGACCCCAAGTGCACTTGTTTGGATCACATGTACCATGCCGTCTGATGCATCTCCGGTAGTGTTCTCGAACCACAAAATTTTATTGTCCAAATTAGAAACAGCCGCCACGTCCCAATCAAGATCCTGATCGAAATCCTCTACCACTATGCCAATGATCCCGTCAATTTCCACACCCACCGAATGATCGTTCCAATAAAGTCCATTCCCTAAAAGATTTTCATGCCAGCGCAATTTATCATCTAGTGTAGAGGCAGATACTATATCTAAGTCTCCATCGCGATCTATATCCGCAACCCGCACTCTTACCACTCCATCCACAACAGAACTCACTAAGTGTGGAATCCACACCTCCCCAGTAGCACCGCTATTTTCATACCACGTAACCGAGTCGTTAGCGCTCGATGCGACAACAATGTCCGAATCTCCATCCTGGTCAAGATCACTCACAACCATAAAAAAGGTTCCAGGTGAAGCGCTACTAATGACCACAGGAGACCGAAAATTCGACTCAGCAACAAGGGTAATTGGGGTGAACAAGCCCACCCATATCGATATCAGTGCAGCAAGAATCGCCCAAGCTAGATGTCTTCGCATGCTTGTCACTGCTATGCTCCTGTCAAACGAACTTCAACTGTATAACATTGACGTCTGTTACTATTGTACTATCTCAATTCAATTATCCGAAGATACCTGCAGCTAGAGTGATATACTGTGAGTACAATTACCAATCCTATTGAAAAAGAATCGGATACCTCACCATGGACGTTCTATCCAAAACATTTCGGCCACTATACGATCGCACTATTTCCGGGAAATTGATTGCACATACTGTTGCCACACTCCTCCCAAGATTGTTCCTGATATTGTGTGCTTTCCTCATCAGCTGTACAGACACCCCCCAATCGAATTGCCCCGCGATTAAAGATCCTGGTTTATATGTGCAACCGTCTGTTGTACAGGTTTTTATAACAGATATCAATGGCAGCATACTACGTTCCGGCACTGGAGCTATAGCCTCTACTGAGGCTCCGTATGGACAAATAATTACCACGGCTAAATTAGTGTCAGATGCTCAACGCATATGGATTGGCTTCAGAGGAGGCACCAATAATGAGGCGCTCGTGAAAGACACCTTCCCAAGTTCAGACCTAGCTTTATTGACAGTCATAATCCCCCCTGATTTCCCAGCTCTGCGACTTGTAGCGATAGATACCCCGATAGATACGAAGGTATATAGTACCGGCTACTTAGGAGATGATTACTTTACATTCGAATCAACAATTAATAATACCGTAGTAGACTCAGCAGGTCATACATCATATGCTATGTCATCGACCACGCCCTCGCTGATAAATGGCGGACCGGTTGTCACTCATTGTGGTGAATTAATTGCGGTGGTCACGCAGGCGACTGAACACAACATACTAGCAAGTGCTGTCACTGCAGGTCATATGTCCCAAAATCTACAAAACGCACTTTCCATCTCGACTAGAGACTTTATAGAGCAAGGCAGAGAACGTCTGTACAGAGGAGAACACGAGAGAGCTATAGAAGAATTTTCCCGTGCTATTCAACTTAATCCAAACGACGCATTGGCCTACCATGAGCGAGGATATACATACTCGCAACTCAGAAAATATGAGAGGGCAATCCAAGACTTTACCCAAGCGATTCAGCTAGATCCTTTCGACGCATCAGCCTATAACTACCGAGGACAAGTATACTCGCGGCTCAGAGATTATGAAAAAGCCATTCGAGACTTTACCCAGGCAATAGTAGAGTCCCCAGCGGATAGCTACGACCACCTCTTAGGCTTACATGAAAGGGCCAAAGCATACTTTGACGCTGAGAATTATTCGCTAGCTATTGGTGATTACACTCAGGCACTAACGGTGGAAAATGACCACAGCCTTAGCCAATTTGGGCTTGCCCATACTAATCTGGTAAACCGCGGCATGTCTTACCATGAGATAGGAAACTACTCAGAATCAATCCGCGACTACACCACTGCCATAGAATTATCTCCAGATGTAGCAAAAACCTACTACCTTAGAGCACTCTCATATCAGAAACTAGAGAATGCCGATCTCGCACAATTAGATCTGACTAAAGCACGTGAACTAGGTTTGCAGTCGCTCCCGTAAGTAGTTTCAGTATATAAAATGGTAGATCCACGAATACCGATTATGTTCAGATTTTCCTATATAGCTGCATCAGGAAATCATCTGGACCGTATATAGGCAAAACATCTCCTGCTACATCGTTGACCTGAATAGCGGGAACTTCAGGGTCTTCCTGAATTAATTCTAAGTTACGTTCTAGTACGAGGCCCTGAAAGCCCGGAACCGGAAACGCCCCAAGCAACCAGAAGGCCGTCCCAGAAGGTGATTCGTTGAAAACCTTCGCAGCTATGTCCCGTTGATTGTTGATGTAGTTAAAAACCACATCAAATTCCTGAAACCTTACACCGTGTTTTGAGTACGTCTCATCATCCATGAAATCACCATGTATCACTTCAGCGGACGCAAGATCAGCACCTAGGCCAGTGAGTCTATCCAGATTTCGCGATGACCTATTGGCCATTTCCAAATCGTACTCTACTCCCAAAGATTTAATTGGATGCATCCCGGAGATTAAAGCAAGCACACGCCCATCACCACATCCTGCGTCAAGAAACCTACTGGATTCATCAATTTCACCCAGCGACAACATGTGGGAAAAAGCTGCTCGAAGATGAAGTAACGGTGACGGGACGAATTGGCCTACCTCCGTGCGCTTATATGGACCACCTCGAGGACCTTCTGCTTTATCAAGGGCATCGAAATAATTTTGAATGAGGGTAAAGTTGTTATCATACATAATGAATGCTAACAGCCATATCGCAGTATTCAGTCACCTTTCTAGGCTGACACCTGCGATTCGAAATTAATTTTATTGTGAGTGCCATCACAGAAAGGTTTGTTATTAGAGGCTCCGCATCTACACAATGTTATACGCTCGCGGGTTATAGTAAGAGGATTCCCCTTAGCATCGAGAATTTCAACAGGCATTGTCACAACATACGGTCCGTTATCTCGTATCGTAATTGATGGTTCCGCCATATTACCCTCCTATCAATCATTAAAATCAGCTATCGAAATCTTTCAGTTCAATGATATTTGCTGTCGCTCCTCCGGCGGTCAACTCCAACAGTGCAACACTGCCCAACTTACGAAGATTTCTGGGCAACGCAGGACTGCCGGGATTCACAAACAGCATACCTTGGTGTTCTTCAACCATAGAAAATGTTGTTCTACCGAATACAACGACATCCAGACTGACACCAAAAAAATCTTGTACCATCGACCTAAACGACAGCGTCGGTCTCACTTCAAGGTGACGAGCTATTCCTCCGGGTCTAATTTCGTCATTCATACCATGCAGGAGCAGATTGTTGGCCACACCTATCCTGTAACCTGCAAGCTCTAGTATTTGCAACGGGGCAACTCGGGGATCTTCTGCACACTCCATTGAGAAATTCTGATATCTCTCAGGGTGGTCAGAGTCAGTACTGCCAGCCGCCTTAACCGGAGCGATTTGCTCGAGCCAATCAAGAACACGCGGGACATGTATGTTCCCAGCGTGAAGAATCATATCTACCGAGTCGAATGCCTTGAGGATTTGACTCGGCGGATACTCCATAGTCGTCGGTACATGAGTGTCGGAAATAATCCCTATTCTCACTTGCAGCCCTCCCCATCATCTCAATACACATTGTAGCGATAGTCCAGCTTTTCCGACAACGCTTTTCGTCATGCGAAAGCAATTTTCACCTAGTCATCGAGGTACTGAAGCCAAGGCTCTTCTGCTCCTTCGTGCTCCCAATAGAAATCGTAACCTGCTTGGACCGCAAACTGCTCATCAAGATTACGGTCACCGGTATGGATATACTTATCAGCAGGGAATCTTTCCTTGATCTCAGGTAATCCATACTTAGGAGTCACAAAGTCATATTCTATACCAGCCCGTTCCCACAAGGTTCGCTGAGCCGAAGGAGCCCTATCGGAACAACTACCGATGATAGCACCCTTCGCTTGAGCTTTGCGGACCATATCCAGTGTTATAGGACCTGGTGGATCTCCATTTTCTAGGCAACCATCAATATCGAAACTTATTAAAACCTTCACTCGAGTTCCTCCTTATTTATCTATATCTCGCAACCAGCTGCCTGCTATGTTGATAGCAAGCAGCTGGTTTTTAGACCTTGGTTATTAGCTGTCTAGTCTGGGCTGGTGCCTAATACTAGCCAATCAGATATCTGGGGTGTGAAGGCGCCAGCTATAGCTGTTTCGGCTTTAATTTGAACTTGTCTTGCACCTGCTTCACCTCGCAACTGCTGAACACTATCATAAAACCCCCACCACCTAGTTCTACCGTTTCCATTATTGCCTCCAGAGGAACTAAATGGATGAGGTCCTTCTACCCGTATATCATCTCCGTAGAAATCATGTGCCTCTCCATGCTTTACCCCATGCCAACCAAACCCTTCAAGGAAGGACTGGGTGAAGAGAGTGAAGCCGTCATACGGATTGAATACATCAACTTCCGATGCTGTCAAGCCAGAACCTTCGTAGCATTTTTTAGCTATACTAAGGCTGAACTCCTCAGTCTCGTCCAGTGTCTCAAGACTGCTTCTTACTACCCCGCGCTGTTGGACGTGATTCAGTATGTAAACCGGCTTCTTCTTCATCTGCCTAGCTCGCTCGCCAGTAGTTATAAGAAAAGCCCCGGCAGTCTGAATCGGTAGATCGCAATCATTAATATTCATCGGTTTGCAAATCCACCTAGAAGCAAGGTAGTCGTCGACAGTCAGATTCAAATCATCTGGTCTGTTTTGATAATAGAATCCTTCAGGAAACATGGAACCGTTCCTGCGCTGGTTAAGGATAAAAGGAGCCATACGGTCGTGGTTACTGCCATATTTTCGACAATATTGGTCAAACCCAAAGGCGATTTGGGGAATTAACTGCCAACCCCACGGGTTGGTCCATTGCTGCGGACCGCCCACTGTGTCTCCAGGTGTCTGATGATACCGACCAGGCATATTCCCAGTGCCACGTATAACCAAAATGGTCTTCGCCTCCCCAGACCCTACCACTTCAGCCCCAGCAACTAATGCTGTAGACATACACCCTGGTGCATGATAGGTGGTCTTGACGTTTTCCAGTCCCATGTTCTTAACCAACCAATGAGCACTTACTCCACTGAGACCATCTTCAGTATCATATGGTGCAGCGAAATAACCACGCTCAGCCCCCCACTCGTCACCCATACCTTGAGGACACGACACCACACCATCAATCTCATCTTTCGTTATACCGGCATCATCTAATGCCCTTTCGGCTGCTAGGATAGCCCAAGCTCCCAAACTAGTAGACAGGTCGCCATCCCAACGCCGGGTTGTCGGGGAATTTCCGAGGCCAGCTATAGCCGCCTTGCCTTTATGTTCCCAAACGCCTAATCCCTCTTTCGCACGGTAGCGATCCGTTTGAAACCATTCAGTTGAAGCCATATAATTCACCTCTTAGTTTTTGTTAGCTATTCCATTGACGATATATTTAGCTGACCACTTTCCATTCAGCTACCTTTTGGTCAGACCCCTTAGTGTCTTCATACACTACCTCAACCGTAGCTCCGACCGGTACATTATCGTCAACCGGTGTGCCAGGAAGATGACTGAACATCTTGATTTCAGGTGCGTCTTCAAGTTCAATCACCGCTATGATGAATGGCTGGTGCTCCTGCAATGCCCTAATGCGTGAGTCATACATAGTGCAATACCCATGTATCTTTCCTCGTCCACTCATCTCACGCCAGGCAGAATCTGTAGATCCGCAGTTGTAGCACTCAGGCCTAGGGGGGTGTTGAAGCCACGAGCAGGCGTTGCAGCTTTGCACGACCAATCGTCCTTCGTTACATGCATCCCAAAATCCCTGACTAACCTCATCTGGGACCGGACTCATCTTTGGCATAAGTCACCTCCGAGAGAATTTTGACCCAAGCACAGTCGACTATCCAGTCGTTATATTTATGCGTGACTGTGTTGCGTCAGCCGAATCAATGTAACTCACCCGCGGATCCTGTGTCAACGAATTCCAAGTCCAATTCACTTCATTGCCAAAATCACCCACTACCGACGGTGTATTACATCTGTTCAGAACCATCACCAAATGCCGCCCCCATCATTATCAGCCCTAACTTTTTCCCAACCTTCATGACATCTAACATGCGCCATTTTTCACCGCACAATAGATCAACATCAATTACCAAAGCAGCTCCTATATGCTATCCTAGGACCAGAACACACTGAGCTAAAGAAATCCCAACGAAAAGATAGGAATTAACGCCACTATGAAAATTGGTGTAATCTCAGACACTCACAACCCAAGCGTAGGCGAACTCCCCCCACCCGAAGTGGCAACCGCCTTCCATGGCGTAGATGTGATCATCCATGCAGGAGACATCTATATCCCTTCCTGTTTGGACTGGCTGGAATCCATCGCACCTGTTTACGCTGTAGAGATGTGGGCAGAACAGCACTTCCAACAAGATCCACGAGTCGTCAACAAGCGTCGCGTCATTCAACTGGAAGGCCACTCAATTGGTATAGCCCACGATCTCCAGGTACCTGGCATGATCCAAGAGATAACGGAATACAGTCCTCTTGCCAAGCACTTCCCGCCTGACAACGACCTTGGAGAAGCACTCGAAAGCGTATTTGAAGAACCGGTAGGTATAGTCATTTTCGGCCACACCCATTACCCGATTGTAGAGGAGTATCAGGGTATTCTAATGATTAATCCAGGCAGTCCCAGCCTACCTAAACAGAGGCGCAGGCTAGGACAGATCGCCATTCTGGACATCGGTCCCAACCACAAAACTGCTGAATTAGTTGAACTCTCCACTTACTCATAGCATCATATAACCGTATAGCTACACACTCCAGCGAACCAAAAAAGGCAACACCCTCCATTTTGGAGGGTGTTGCCTTTCTACTTTCCTGGTAGCGGGGGCAGGACTCGAACCTGCGACCTTCGGGTTATGAGCCCGACGAGCTGCCACTGCTCCACCCCGCGTCGCTCTTAACGCGGTTGTCAATTGCTGTTGGTAAAAGAGATAGAGGAGACCAGAGTAGGTAAGGCGTTCGGTCGATTAGTACCGCTCAGCTACACCCCTTACGAGGCTTACACCAGCGGCCTATCAAACAGGTAGTCTTCCTGTGACCTTAACTCTCAACAAGTTGAGAGTGGGAAGTCTAATCTAAGGGGGGGCTTCGCACTTAGATGCTTTCAGCGCTTATCCCTTCCAGCCGTAGCTACCCGGCTATGCCGCTGGTGCGACAACCGGTACACCAGAGGGCTGTCCCTCCCGGTCCTCTCGTACTAGGGAGAGCTCCCTTCAAACTTCCAACGCCCGCTGCGGATAGAGACCGAACTGTCTCACGACGTTCTGAACCCAGCTCGCGTACCGCTTTAACCGGCGGACAGCCGGACCCTTGGGGCCTGCTGCAGCCCCAGGATGCGACGAGCCGACATCGAGGTGCCAAACCCTGCCATCGATGTGAACTCTTAGGCAGGATCAGCCTGTTATCCCCGGGGTAGCTTTTGTCCGATAAGCCACGACCCTTCCACACGGAATCGTAGGATCACTTGGCCCGACTTTCGTCCCTGCTCGGCTTGTAGGCCTCGCAGTCAAGCCCCCTTATACCCATGCACTCCACAGGTGATTTCCATCCACCTTGAGGGGACCTTTGGACGCCTCCGTTACTCTTTAGGAGGCGACCGCCCCAGTCAAACTGCCCAACTGGCAGGGTCCTCCGGTGGCGCCGGAGTTAGAGCCAAAATTCGAGAAGAGCGGTATTTCAACAACGGCTCCCTCCTCACTGGCGTGAGAAGTTCCTAGCCTCCCGCCTATCCTACACATCACGAACCCCAGTCCAGTGCCAGCCTGCAGTAAAGCTCCACGGGGTCTTTTTGTCCTGCAGCGAGTAGCCCGCATCTGCACGGGCCCTGCAATTTCGCCGAGTCCCTCGTTGAGACAGTGACCAGAACCGTTACGCCTTTCCTGCGGGTCGGAACTTACCCGACAAGGGATTTCGGTACCTTAGGACCGTTATAGTTACGGCCGCCGTTCACCGGGGCTTCGGTTCAAAGCTTCTCTTGTGGCAAGCCACTTGATAACCTTTCCCCTTAACCTTCCGGCACTGGGCAGGCGTCAGCCCCTATACTTCGGGTTTCCCCTTAGCAGAGACCTGTGTTTTTGGTAAACAGTCGCCTGGTCCGCTGCGCTGCGACCCTCAAAGGCTGTAGCCGCTAGGGCTGTTACCTCGAGGGCACCCCTTCTCCCTAAGTTACGGGGTTAATTTGCCTAGTTCCTTAACGAGGGTTCTCTCGTACACCTTGGGATGCTTATCCCTGCCCACCAGTGGCGGTTTGCGGTACGGGCATCTGTAGTACTGACTTGAAAAGCTTTTCTTGACAGAATAGGGTCAGCGGAGTCCCACGACCGAAATCGCAGTTCCCCCTGCTCTCATTGACTCCGACCAAAGGCCGGAGCAACCACGGCAAGTGACGCGCAAACCAACCACGCGATCCGCTTACCTTGCTGTGTCCCCTTCAAGTTCATAACGCAGTACAGATGGGGTGGGAATATTGACCCACTGTCCATCGCCTTCGCCTTTAGGCTACGGCTTAGGCCCGCCTAACCCTACGCCGACTGACGTTGCGTAGGAAACCTTGGGCTTTCGGTGCTCCGGGTTTTCACCGGAGTTAACGCTACTCATTCCTGGATTCTCACTTCCCACACCTCCACTTCGCCTTACGGCTGAGCTTCAGCGGTATGGGAACGCTCCCCTACCGAGCCAGCAAAAAGCTGACTCCCACGGCTTCGGTGGCTAACTTGAGCCCCGTTACATTGTCGGCGCAGGGCCCCTCGACCAGTGAGCTATTACGCACTCTTTAAAGGGTGGCTGCTTCTAAGCCAACCTCCTGGCTGTTTGGGGAACCCCACTTCCTTGCCCACTAAGTTAACCTTAGGGACCTTAGCCGATGGTCTGGGCTGTTTCCCTTTTGACAATGGAGCTTATCCCCCACTGTCTCACTGCCGGGATCTAACCTTACTGGCATTCGTAGTTTGGTTGGGATCGGTAAGCTCGCGCCCCCTGACCCATCCAGAGCTCTACCTCCAGAAGGAAACTCCCGACGCTGCACCTCAATGCATTTCGGGGAGAACCAGCTATCTCCGAGTTCGATTGGCATTTCACCTCTATCCACAGCTCATCCCAGAGCTTTGCACCGCTCTTGAGTTCGGGCCTCCAGTTCGGTTTAGTGAACCTTCACCCTGGCCATGGATAGCTCACTCGGTTTCGGGTCTGTTCCCAGCGACTCGCGCCCTATTCAGACTCGCTTTCGCTTCGGCTCCGGAACCTCTGATTCCTTAACCATGCCACTGAGAAAAACTCCCAGGATCATTCTTCAATAGGCACGCCGTCACCCTGATAAACAAGGCTCCGACGGTTTGTAAGTTCACGGTTTCAGGTCTATTGCACACCCCTCCCGGGGTTCTTTTCACCTTTCCCTCACGGTACTAGTACACTATCGGTCACCAAGAGTATTTAGCCTTGGAGGGTGGTCCCCCCTGCTTCCCACAGGATTTCCCGTGTCCCGTGGTACTCAAGGTCACGTCCAACTCATGCAGATCTTTCGCCTACGGGGCTTTCACCTTCTACGGCAGTTCTTTCCAGAACTTTCGACTAGATCTACCTTATGCCGTGGTCGGCCCGGCGACCTTCCATGACGTGCCTTACAACCCCAATTGGACATAGGACACCGGTCCACTAAGACCAACTGGTTTGGGCTGTTCCCCGTTCGCTCGCCACTACTAAGGGAATCGCGGTTGCTTTATTTTCCTCGGGGTACTTAGATGTTTCAGTTCTCCCACTTACCTCTTCGAACTCCAAATACATTCGAAGTGAATCGATTATTCATCGAGACGGGTTTCCCCATTCGGACACCCCCGGTTAAGCTTGTTAGGCAGCTGACCGAGGCGTTTCGTCGCCTTACTACGTCCTTCATCGGCTCTTGGTGCCTAGGCATCCCCCGTGAACCTTTAATTCCTTGCCTACTCTAATCTCCTCAATCTCTTTTAGATTGATTCTCTTTGCTTGGCATGGCCCAGCATAACCACACCAAGATATTCTGTTGTTAATGTACAACGTCGCAACATGCCCGTAAGCGCGCGCAACCGCCTCGGCTGTTCCATAGCCGGGCGAATGCATATTCTATGCCAATCAACCACCAGTTGTCAATGCGATTTAATCTATAATATTTGTCTCAGACCTTGATCAGTGATCAACCATAACTATTTTGAGGAAACTTGACCCGCTACGACAAAGATGCTAGAGTGCTGCCTATTCTTGGTGGGCGTGGCCAAGTCAGGTCTAAGGCGCCAGGTTGTGGCCCTGGAGAACGAGGGTTCAAATCCCTCCGCTCACCCCAATCCCTCTTGACTATGCTCACCCTGGCCTTCAACTAACGAACGAATGCCGACTACAGCAACAGGAGTCCACTGAACTGTCTCAATACCAACCAGTCTTCCACATGCTTCGTGAAGGCGATAGCTCGGGCAACTTAACTGTACTAAAATTGACATCCCAATCTGGGATATCAATTTGGGCTCTGGGCGTACCCCAACTTTCCCCAAGCAAGGTAGGCCCCACCTGGTGCTATCTCGTTGAGTCGGACCACGTAACTCTCATTGATTGTGGCGAAGCCATTTCAAGTGAAGTCTTGATATCGTTGCTAGCAGAGACCCCATTCCGACTACAAGACGTAGATCAACTCCTAGTAACCCACAGTCACTCTGACCATGATGGAAATCTTCAGGATGTCCTCCGAATAAGTAATGCGGATCTTTTGGGCCATCCGCTGTATCCATATCTTCGGTATCGCCCCGCCTCACAACCAGAACCGGCTAACACGATACAAAAATGGATGGCCCATTACCAACAGACCGTTTCTGCTAGACTCACACCCCATCTAGATCAAACCCTACCTGATCATAATTACAATCCAATTATCAATGGTCACGAGATCGGCAAACTGAAAATCATAGAAACCCCCGGTCATACTCCCGATTCTTTATGCATAGTAATCGACAACTTCATCATCACTGGAGATCATATTCTCCCATATATAACTTCTGGAGCATCCGTTAGACTAGTATTTCCACAATCCGTCCCACGCTTAGTAGCTGCAAACCACCCCACAGCAGAGTATTACGGACTGTCAACCTACTTGCAATCTCTGAAGCGCATAGAATCACTGGGACAAGACTATGCGCTACTACCCGGTCACTTATTGATGGTTCGCGGACGTATAAGGTGGCAATCACCACGAAGGGCAAGACAACTCTTGAATGCCCATCTCACCCGAGTAGAAAACATTCTTGAAGTGGTTACGGATGCTCCTGCCAAGATAGAAGATATTGCAAAACGTTATTTTCATCCAAGATTAATAGAAGAAAGGGGAATTGATCGATCAGTTGCGAGCATAGCGCCCCACATTGACTTTCTCATTCAACACTTATACCTGACGGAAGTTCAGGACGGTAGGTTATTCAAACAAGGGAGCAAACAATTCAACTCACAGTTCGACTTCTAACCAATGCCATCAATAGGGTTTCACTGATCGAATTGTCACTACATCCCAATGGAAGGTTATCTGGTTATTTTGATACTCTATGTTGAAGGCAGAAACAATATCTGAGGCTGCTCCAATGAAATCACGGCGTAACGTCTCAACTTCACTCTGGGGGGTGGCAGATCTCCTCACCCAATCATCAAACTCAAGATATACTTTAGTTACAGCATAATTGTCAGGCACCAACTGAGCATTGCCCAGCAAGTCCAACCATTCATTCATAGTACGATCTTTCACATGGGTATAATCCCGCCGTACCTCTACGTCATTCATCCATTGGTCAACCCCGAGAGATTCAGGTGCCAACGGATCAGTGACTACCATGATCCCACCAGGCTTAAGAATTCGCGCTGCTTCACGAACGGCTAGTGCCAGATCGTGAAAGTGGTGAGCTGCTTGACGACTCGTAACCACATCAACTGTATCAGATTCAAACGGCAGTGATTCTGCCTCTGCGTACACAATTGAAATATTATCCCTAGCTTGTTCCGAAAATATTCTTTCCGCCTCGTTCAACATACCTGAGGAAATATCTGTCGCTATTACGTGCGTCATTAAATCGCTTACACCCAATGCTGTGAATCCCGTTCCTGTACCCACATCCACCAATATGCCACCCGGGGATTTTGATACAAAGTCTCGCACGATCCCGAGACCCTCTCCGGCACGATGTTGTTGACTACCGGCGTAATACTCGCTCTGTTGACTAAATTGCTGCTGCGCAGCCTTGGCCTGACGAGAGTCCGTCATTACTTCACTCTCCACATGGACATGTAATTCCTTAAATCTCCGCTTTCACGAACACATCTGGCTTATGCTTTGGTGGTCCGGCAAACCAAAAACACACTGTTGCCATAATCGTCACGATTAGCAATATGAATATGCCCAGAGTATATTCGCCCTCTGGGAAAATCCACTCCTTCCCGAATACTGTGGCTACGAATCCGTTATCAAATAAATAACCTAGCAAAACTGGACCCACCACCGCACCACCAGAAAATACCAACCCCATCATTCCACGCAAGGTGGCAAACCGGGCTCGTCCAAAATAGTCCCCGACAATAGCCCAATTAAGAATGCCAGCTCCGTAGGCAAACGCAAACAGCACAATGAACAACCAAAGCTCGAAACGTGTATCCGCTCCATACAGAACAAATGTTGCTACTACCTGTATGATCATCAACCACGCAACGACTCGATTCTTTTGAAACCGATCCCCCAGAAATCCCACTAATATCCGACCCGGAATACTCAAAGCAACCATGATGCCGATTGCAAATCCGGCCAATGTTGTTGACATACCCTGAGATTCAAGAATAGGAGACAGATGTACCATAATGGCGGTATGCGCAGTGAAGCGCAAACTTATACCAGCCAACAATATCCACATAGCCTTGGTTCGAAAAGCTTCACCAACACCATATTCAACTTCGCCAACTAGTGGCGTGACCTTCTGGTCACTCGCATCCGCTGAACTCCCAGAGGATCCATTTGAAACTTCCTCCGGCACCGGGTCTCCATCGGGGCGCAGTCCAACAGACTCAGGGCTGTGTCTGATTACCAAAACCAGAGGCCATATACATACCAGCAATATAATCCCAGCAATAAATGCAACATTGCGCCAGCCAACATCAAATGGCCACCCCGTAAGATTATCAATTCCCATACCAACAGCCGGAACAATTATCGCTCCCCCGATACCGACGCCAGCAGAAATCACCGCCATAGCCTTAGCACGTTTTCGAATGAACCAGTTGTTCGCAACCGCTAACCCGGGGTGAAAAAACCCTCCATTGACGCCTAAGGCGATAATACCTACATACACAACAAGCAACGAGACGTACGAATCAACGACTGTTGCCCATAGTAAGTACCCCACACCAACAACCGGAATACCCACCAGCATTATCTTGCGGGCCCCCCATCTATCGATCATAAAACCGATCAGAACGCCCTCAAAAGCACCTTCTAGACGAGTAAGCGAAAACACCCAAGAGGCCTGAGTAGCACTAAGGGCCAATTCTTCGCGCAAGGGATTGAAAAATAGCGTGAAGCCATAGAAGTAGACCCCTCCACCATAGGCGCCAATCGCAGCGCACGCGGCCACGACGTACCATCCACGGAATATGCGAGTGTTCAGTATATTCAAAGACCCTCTTTCGATTCTTATCTCGAGACGATCACCGCGCTCGGATGTACTCAAGTACGTAACGCGTGTGATGTAATTATAAGTCTATATACCATTCAGACACACATTGGAAGTCTGAGCGAATCTAGTTCCGAGATGAGATAACAAACCACGAAGAAGAACGCAGCTAGCTAGGCAAACAATACCACAAAATACCCTGAAATTGCTATTACATTTAGTGGACCTCAGCATGTTGGGTACTACAGGAATTGACCAACCTCAATTTCGAATTGTTCCGTGTAGCTAA
>Ga0310344_10002096_pt1 | contig 15032 bp, 13 predicted proteins | sample HC15DNA20200_MG_FD_203801 | JGI IMG/M metagenome (GOLD analysis project Ga0310344, IMG submission 203801) | Marine microbial communities from station ALOHA, North Pacific Subtropical Gyre - HC15-DNA-20-200_MG | ecosystem: Environmental > Aquatic > Marine > Oceanic | place: Pacific Ocean: North... | reverse complement strand
TCATGATTACATTTAATTTTTTGTGGCTGTATATTTTTTTAAATTAACTAACTATAAAGAATAGAATTTTTTCGCATTATCAGAGAGGAACTTTCTCTTTACGTTTTCATTAAGATCTTTTTCTAATACTTTTTGTGGTAATTCAAAGACTTGTTTATATTCTCCTGCTAAAAGACAAACAGGCCAGTCACTACCAAACATGACTCTATCCTCTCCAAATTCTTTAAAAACATGATAGACATATTTGTTGAAATCATTAACTTCCCATTTCTCACTTGCCTCAGTAATCATTCCTGATATTTTGCAGAATAAATTAGGAATTGTAGATATTTCTGAAATTAGTTTAGACCAAGGCTGGAATATTCCTTCTGCAATCAAAGGTTTACCTATATGGTCTAGGATTCCTTTTAAATTTGGAGCTTTTTCAAAAACCTTAGGTATATAAGGTAAATGATTTGGTCTAGCTAAAAAATCGAAGGGAATCCCTCTATTTGATAATTCTTTTATTCCATTTAAAACTGATTCTTGAACTATCCAACTTTCTTCAGTTTCATCATGCCACACATGTCTTACACCTTTAAAAAAAGAGTTTTTTTGAAGTTTATCTAAAACTTTATTTAGATCTTTGCTTGTTAGATCAACCCAACCTACTACACCAGCAATGAAATCATTTTGTTCTGCTAAATCAAGTAACCAAAAAGTATCTTCTAATGATTGATGTGCTTGAACTGTTACTACTTTATTTATTTCTACTTGATCTATGTTAGGTTTTAAATTTTCTGGGAGATAGTTTTTTTCTAAAATGCTACCTTTTTCAATCCAATCATAATCTCTCAGTTTAAAATCCCAAAAATGTTGATGAGTATCATAGATGAAATTGGGTTTCACTTTTGTATAGTTCCGATTTCAGGGAAATCTCTTGTTGTTGGAGGAGGATGTACCGCATCGCAATACCAAAGAGTTCCATTGTTATCTATAGATAATCCATGTGGATCTGGTCCATCTTTAGGAAATTTGATTTTTTCTAGTTCATCTCCGTTATCCACATCATATTTGATAATTTCTTTCGCTCTCCTATCAGCACACCAAATCCCATCTTCTACTCTAGCTAAACCATGGGCCACTTCTTGATTAATAGGAATTTTCTTAATTTCTTTAAAATTATTTGCATCTACTAGAATTAAAGCTTTGGGATTAAAGGCAGTAATCCATATCTTTCCGTCATCCCATTCTATTCCATGAATTCCGCCACCATCAGGTGTTGGAAATCTATCTATCATTTCACCAGAATCAAGGTCAAGTTTATAAATCCAGCTGATGTGAGTATCTGTTGACCTATATTCACGTGCCTTTGTTCTTCCATTAGATGCTGTCCATAGAAAACCTCCACCTATAGTAATTCCGGATCCATTCTCTGTTATTGTATTAATTACCCTAATAATCTTGCCTTTTTGGTCAATCACGAATACATTATCAGTTAGTTGATCCATAATGAAAATTTCATTGTCGATGCATTGGAGACCATTTGGCATAGCGCAAGGTGGTTTAAAATTTACTGATAATTTCATTTTATTTCCTTAAAATTTTTTAAATAGTGGGGTTATTATAATATAAAATCAATATTGGTACTAAAAGGTTTCCTTATTCAATTGTAATTACGAGTTACATGATAAAAAATTAATAAATCTAGAAAAAATGATTGATAACCTAGAAGTAGTGGGGAGAAAATATGGTGAGAAAAAGTGGAGAAATAAAAAACCAAGAAAAGACTAAAGTTAAAACTAAAGAAAAGACTAAAGAAAAGACTAAAGATCGTGTGATGGTATTCATAGATGGTAGTAATCTCTATCATGTTATGACTCAGAATTTAACTAGACATGATTTAAGATTCGGGAAATTTTCTGAAAAATTAGCTGGCACTAGAAGCTTAGTTAGAACTTATTATTATAATATTCGCCAGAACATCAGATCAGATGAACAAGAAAGATTCTTGAATTCTCTTTACGATACCCCTTATATGGAAGTTAGGTTAGGTATTGTCAAGCAAAGAGGTCAAGCTATGGTTGAAAAAGGTGTAGATGTGATGATAGCCATAGATCTTCTCAAGTGTGCTTATGAAGATCTATATGATACTGCAATACTTGTAAGTGGAGATGGAGATTTTTACCCAGCAATACAAGCTGTTAAAGATTTGGGGAAACATGTTGAGATAGCTGGTTTTGACACGAATATTTCTCCCGAGTCTTCAAAAATTTCTGATTTAGTAATTAAATTTAATAAATCATATTTCAATAATTTATGGATGACAAAAACAGAAATAAAGAAGATTAAGGAATCATTTTCTAAGAAAGAAATTATGGATGAAGATTCTTCGCCAGAAGGAGAAAATAAAGTATCCAGAAATACATCGAAAAATGCTAATTCTAAATCTTCTAAAAAACCTCCTGTTAGAAGGCCTTCTATTAGGAGTATGAACGGCAATAATATTTCTAAATCTTCTAATAGAAACAGGATTGATCCAAAACCTAATAGAGAGGAATTTAAGAATAAAAGGTTAGTTAGTTCTGGTTATTCTAATGGTAAAAATTCTCATGTTTCTAGTCCTCCTGAACTTAGGAATGGAAACTATAAATCAAAAGAGAAAGAAAAAGCTAAGATTAAAATATTTTCTTGGTTAAAAAAGAATTCCGATTAATTTTTAAACTTTAATTGGCTGATATAAATGTTTCCTAAGCAATTTTTATATACTGTCATTCCATTTGCTTGTGTGGTTTTGGGAGATTCATTAATTTACTTAATACTTCCTTTAAGTCCTGAGGAATTTGGAATTAAAGATTATTGGGGACTCAAATTAGCATTTTGGATAGGAATAGCATTAAGTATTAACAGATTTGTTAGAATTTTTACTAACTTTTTAGCATCAAAATATTATTTGAAATTTGGATTCAAATTTCCATTTATTATTTCAATTTTTATTGGATCTTTAACAACTATTTCTTATGGAATTAATGAAAATATAATAATTTTTTTAATTGCTAGATTGTTTTGGGGTGTATGTTTTTCATTTCAAAGATTGGGGGTTCAATTATCAGCTTTTGAGTTTGGTTCAGACCATCAAAAGGCTCGTTATTTGGGATTTGCAAATGCTTCATTGAGAGGAGGAAGTTTATTATCTGTTGTGTTAGGTTCGCTACTAATCCAAATAACAAATATAGAAATAACTTTTATTATTTTTGGATTATTTGGATTATTTATGATGTTAATAGCAATTTTAATTCCTGATTTTTCGATAAGCAGTATATCTAAAACAAATCATGAAAAAGATTTAAATAAAAATAATAGATTTAACTTGATTTCAACAGGATTGTTACGATTTTCTTCTGCATTTACTGCTAATGGAATATTATTAGCTACTGCTTCTGTATTTGTTTCTAAAGTATTAGAGAATGATAATACTTTGATAGGTTTCCAGTTAACTGCAATTACTTTAGGAAGTTTCGTTTTAGGTCTTAGATGGTTTGCTGATTTATTTTTGTCTTTTATATATGGTGAAATTTCTGACAAAATAGGTAGAAATTTTGTTGTGAATTTGTGTGTGATCTTTATGATTATTGGTTGTATTCTATTGATTTATTCAACTTCAAGTTTAGAGTTGATGATTTTATCTTTTTTATTGTTGTTTTTCTTCAGTGTTGGAACAGACGTATCTCTAGAATCCATTACTGGACACTTAAGTGGTGATTCTTCTAGATCTATTGAATTATCAAAATTTAATACTTGGGCTGATTTTGGTTCAGCTATTGGTCCTTTTATAGGATTTGTTATTTTAGGAGTTTCTGGATTTCAAGTAATTTTTATTATTTCAGCAACTATAATTTTTTTCACTTGGATAATATTTTTAATTGGATTAAAAAATATCACTATCCAGTGAAAGCTCCTTTAGATGCTGGTTGAACAAGTTTTATATATTTTCCTAATACACCACTAGTGTAAGGAGGTTTTGGTAATACAATATTATTTAATCTAGATTTCATTTCTTCATTACTTATTTTGATGTTTAATTCAAATTTTTCTAGATCTATTTCTATTAGATCACCATCTTCTACTGCAGCAATAGGTCCTCCAATTGCTGCTTCAGGTCCTACATGACCTATCATTGGTCCATGCGATGCTCCAGAAAATCTTCCATCAGTCATAAGAAAGATTTTATCCCCTAAACCTTGTCCTACTATTGCACTTGTGACTGAAAGCATTTCTCTCATTCCAGGTCCTCCTTTGGGACCTTCATACCGTATTACTACGAAATCTCCAGATTTTACAGAGTGTTTTTTTAATGCTTCCATACATTCTTCTTCTTGATTGAAAACTCTAGCTGGGCCAGCCCATTTTTTTCCATAATTATGACCAGCAACTTTTAATACAGCACCATCAGGAGCAAGGTTACCATGCAGTACCACTAATCCACCTGTTTTACTAATAGGAGAATCTGTTTTTACGACAACGGTGTTTTCTTCTTCATTGTCTGGAATATTACTTAGATTTTCCGCTACTGTTTTCCCAGTTACTGTCATACAATCTCCGTGAATTAATCCTAAGTTAAGAAGCCTTTTCATTACTAATGGTACTCCGCCAACTTTATCTAAATCATACATTAAAAATTTTCCAGCAGGTTTCATATCAGCTAAATGAGGTGTTCTCATTGAAATTTCATGTATATCATCTAGAGTTAAATCTACACCCATTTCTTGAGCAATTGCAGGCAGATGGAGAGCACTATTTGTTGAACCTCCCATAGATGTGACTACAGTTACAGCATTTTCAAAAGCTTTTTTGGTAAGAATGTCCGATGGTTTTATATTTTCTCTGAGTAAATGTAGAACTGCTTCTCCAGCAGCACGACTTGAAGCAGATTTCCTTTGATCTACTGCAGCTTCTGATGCTGACCCTGGTAAACTCAAACCTAGAGCTTCCCCAACTGATGACATAGTATTTGCGGTAAACATTCCTCCACAAGATCCTGGTCCAGGGCAAGCTCTTGATTCAATTTGATATAATTCATCATCATCAATATCACCTTTTTGATGTTTTCCTACTGCTTCAAAGACATCCTGGATTTGAATGTTTTCTCCTTTATAACTACCTGGAAGAATTGAGCCTCCATAAACAAAAACAGAAGGGACATTAAGTCTTGCTATAGCCATCATAGATCCTGGCAAGCTTTTGTCACATCCTGCAATTGCAATTAATCCGTCGAATCTTTCTGCAAAAACTACAGTTTCAATAGAATCTGCTATTACTTCTCTACTAACTAATGAACCTTTCATTCCTACTGTATTCATTGAAATAGCATCACTAACGGTAATAGTTCCAAATACAAAAGGAGTTCCTCTAGCAGCAAAAACTCCTTTTTTTGCTTCTTCTGCTAATGGTCCTATGCCAGCATTACATGGAGTCACTTCATTATGAGTAGATGCAATACCTACAAAAGGGGCATTGATGTCTTTATCTGTAAGACCCATTGCTTTCATCATAGATCTATGTGGAGCTCTTGCTGCTCCTTCAGTAGTTTCCCAACTCCTGTGTTTTCCTAATTCTCTTTTAGGTGCTTTAGAACTACTCATTAAATTCTCCTTAGAAATATTTTATGAATTCATTTTACGTTATTTTATTATGATTTTTTAGTACATAATTTATTGCTTCTATACCTAATATTTTCACATCATCAGGAGGTGATAGTTTCAAACCATCTGTTTTTGTAAGAGGAAGAGATTTTTCAAGTTGTTTTTTTGTAACCCATTGCCAATTTCGGGGTGTATCTAAATCTTGAATGTTTATTCCAATATAAATCATATCTATATGTTCATGTATACCTGATTTAGGGTCATCAATTTTTTCTAACAGAATGGTATGAGGTGGCTCTAATTGTGTAACTTCTTTAAATTTGAGTTTATTTTTTTTCTCTACAATTTTTATGTTTAATCCTGTTTCTTCTAAAACTTCACGCTTAGCTGTCTGTATAGGATCTTCGTTTTTTTCTACATGACCTCCAGGAGGTAGCCATGCACCAACTTTTTCATGCCAGTGTAGAAGTATAGCTTTTTTGAGTAAATCAACTACAAAAACTGTAGAAGTAAAATGTCTTTCCATATTATTTTTTTATAGTTTTAAAGAAAGGATTTAAAAATCATTTAATAATATCAAATTCTATTCCTAATTCTGAACATATATTTTCAAACCAACTTATTACTTCTGGATGTAAGGGAATTCCATCTTTCAATCTTTTTTCAGATTCTTCATGTTCAGGCAAACCTGCATATAATACTCTGTCATGTCCAGGTGCTGGAGGCAATTCTCTCAAAGATTTTAAATATTTATCCATTAGTTCTTTAAATGTTTTTGTGTCTATAAATGCTTCAATTGAATATGCTGCAACGAAATGATTTTGATGAAGAACATTATTACTAAGAGGACCTGCTAAATTTCCATTTAAAATCGACCCTAAAATATCTACAACAACTCCTAAAGAGTAGCCTTTATGAGAGCCTAATTCTCTAGTTGCTCCTAATGGTAATTGAAGTAGTCTTTCTTCATCAGGATCATTAGTAGTTTTTAAGGAAAAATTTTCCATAACTGGATTTCCATTTTTATCAGCTACCCAACCTGGTGCTAATTGAACACCTAATCTTTGTGCTAATCGAATTTTGTTGGTTGCAATGGTACTAGTAGCAGCATCAAATATAAATGGAATTTCATGTTTTGCAGGAGCTGCCAAAGCAATAGGGTTTGTTCCTAGCACTGCTTTAGAAGCAAATGTTGGAACAACACCACTAGAAGAAGAAGTCATGCATACTCCAATCATGTCATGGTCAAGTGCTTTAGCCGCGTGATATCCTGCCATTCCTAAATGTCTTCCGTTACCCATAGATACCATTCCAACTCCTGTATCTTTTGCCTTTTCAATAGCTATATCCATACATTGAGGAGCTACAATTAGACCTAATCCTCTATCACAATCAACAGTAGCACAAGAAGCAGTTTCTCTAATAATCTTCCAATTTGCGTCAGGCTTGGCTATTCCATCATCAAAATACTGTAAATATCTTCTTAACATGTTAGAAACCCCATGAGTATCAACACCTTTGATATCAGCAGATAGAAGAACGTCTGAAGCAATTTGAGAATCTTTTTCAGATATTCCTCTACTTTGGAAAATTTTTTCTACTACTACTTTTAATTTTTTATCATCAACACGAACCGCAATATCATCAGGCACATGAAATCTTTCAAGCATTTTTATTCCTTTAGATTATTAATTATTATTTTTTGACTTCAATATTAGATTGATCTTCAACAAACTGTAATATTCCTGAATGATCAAGCTTTCCCTTTCCATGTAAAACCAATGATGTCAGAACTTGATGAAGGTTAGCAGTTACTTGCAAAGGAATATTTAATTCATTAGCCGTTTGCATTGCATTAGTAATATCTTTTAAGTGTAACTCTATCCTAAAACCCGGATCAAAATTTCTATTGAACATCATAGGGGCTTTTGTATTCATCACATTACTACCTGCAAGACCTCCTTTAATAGCATTGAACACTGTTTCAGGATCTAATCCGGCTTTAGTTGTTAGAACCAATGCTTCTGATAAAGCATGTATATTTGCGCCAACTATTATTTGATTAGCTAATTTTGTAAAATTTCCAGCCCCTATATCTCCACAGAGCACTGAAGAGGATCCTAAAATTTCGAAAACTGGTTTAGCTCTTTCGAAAGAAGAAGAGTTTCCTCCTACCATAATAGCTAGAGTGCCTTCGATTGCTCCAGGCTCTCCTCCTGAAACAGGAGCATCAATGAAATCTACTCCTTTCTTTTCACATTCATTAGAAATTTTTTGTGAAACAAGAGGAGAAATTGAACTCATATCAATTATTAAATTCCCTTTAGAAGCACCATTCAGTATTCCGTTCTCACCAAGAATTGCATTCTCAGATTGAGGAGAATTTTGAACCATAACTATTATCACATCACTATTTTCAGCAACTTCTTTCGGACTAGCAGAACTATCTATGCCTTTCTCTAATAAGGAATCAAGATTTTTGCTAATTAAATCATATGCATTAACAGAGTATTCTGCGTCTAATAAATTCGATGCCATTGGCTTTCCCATAATACCCAGTCCAACAAAACCTATTTTTTCTTTCATTTTTCCTCCGATTTATTGGAATTAATTTATATGTTTATTATGTTTTCCTATAGATAAAAACACAAGCAAAATCTTTGAATTTTATTACAATATTACAATCAGTATTATTTGTTAGAATAAAATGTATTCAAAAATTTATAAGAATTTATAATTATGAAACAACTTTCTATAAGAGTGACTAATAGTGTTACTTTGAGATCTGAATATCCTAATGGAAAAGAAATGTTTTATAACTCTAAAAGGTCAAGTTAAGTATGAAAATAGGTGTAATTGGTGGAGGGATTGTAGGGTCCTCAGCGGCCTATTATTTATCTAAATTTGGATATAAACCTGTTGTATTTGAAAAAGATGGGGTAGCTGCACATGCATCTGGATTTGCACAAGGTGGATTAAACCCAAATGTTAATCCTTTCTCAATTGATTTTAAGTTGCATAAACTTGCATTTAATTTACATAAAGAAATAAAAGCTGATTCATATTTGAAAAATTTGCTAGATCCTCAATATGTAAAGAAAAGCATTATACTATTGACTACCAATCGTAAAGAACAATTATCTTTCAAATCATTACTAAAAATATTTACAAATACTACTTCTAGTTCTACTAGATGGTTAGAACCTAAAGAAATTCAAAATATTGATTCTAGGGTTTCTAATGAAATATTGGGTGGTGTTTACTATGAAGATTATATGGAAGTTAATGCTTTAAAATTATCAGAACTTTTATTAAAAGCTTCTCAAGAAATGGGAGCAGAATATGTTTTAGGAGAAGTAGATAATATTTTAGTAAAAAATGGATCGGTTGTGGGATTGGAAGTAAATGGTGAAAAACAATATTTTGATGTGGTTTTAATATCTTCAGGTCCATGGTGTACTACTCTTTTAGAGAAAAATGATATTCACCTTCCTCTATTTCCTCTTAAAGGACAGATATTAAGGCTTGAAAACCCAGGTTTAGATTTCCAAGTGGCCTTTTCGTGGGGAAAAGATTATTTAACTCAAAAAGAAGATGGATTACTATGGGTAGGGACTACTGAAGAGAAGGTTGGTTTTGATGATAAAATTACATCTGAAGGTAAAGAAGTGATATTGAATACGGTCGAAAAATTTTTCCCTGATATTAGAAAATTGAAAATCTTAAAACAGACGGCTTGTCTTAGACCTGTAACCCCAGATAATTTGCCTATAATAGGAGAAACTGATATTGCTAATTTATATATTGGCACAGGTGCTGGAAGGAAAGGAATAAAATTGGGTCCTGCGATTGGTAATTTAGCTTCAAGAATTATTTTGGGTAAAGATTTGCAATTAGATGTTTCACCTTTTTCACTCAATAGATTTCGTAATCTTGCTAAACGATAAGATTGATGCTAGAGTTCTTGAGAATTAATTTGAACCTTTAATCCAGTCCAGTGAGGCTGGCAAGGATAAAATATGATTGTTTTGAAACATAGACTTTTAATTTCCCTTGCTCCATGCAAGGTTTTTTAATGGATTCTTTTCTAGATAAAGAATTGCTCCCCAAAGTTTTAATGACATCTAATCAAGTCAGAAAAGCTTTAATAAGAATTTCTCATGAAATATATGAGAAAAATAATGATTTTGAGAATTTAGTAATTCTTGGGATTCCAACTCGTGGAGTCCATATTTCTAATAGAATTGTAAAAATTTTAAGTCAACTTTATTCTGTAAACGTTAAGTCCGAAATTCTGGACCCCAAATATTATCGAGATGATATTTCTTACAATGATAAAAAAGGTTTAAAGTTTTCAAAAATATCTGAGAATTTAGAAAATAAAATTATAATTTTGGTAGATGATGTTCTGTTTACAGGAAGGACAACAAGAGCGTGTTTAAATGCTATTTTGGATTTTGGAAGACCTAGATCTGTACAATTGGCGGTATTAATAGATAGAGGACATAGAGAATTACCAATAAGACCTGATTTTATTGGTAAAAACATTCCTACAAGTAGAGATGAAGTGGTAAGAGTTTTGTTGGAAGAGGAAGATTTAGTAGATGAAGTAGTAATTATTAATCAAGAAAGTAGTGTTACACAATGAGTTTTATAGATACAGATAATCTAAATAATAAAGATATTCAAAGGTTAATCGATAAAGCTGGATTTTTTAAGAAAACATTCTTAGATACAAAACAAATACCAAAGTATTTAGAAGGAAAAATTATTACTACTCTTTTTTTTGAACCCAGTACTAGGACTAGGACATCATTTGATATTGCAGGAAAAATATTAGGAGCTCAAATTATCAATATCCAAGTAGATTATTCTGCCGTTAAGAAAGGTGAGTCATTTTTGGATACTATTAAAACTTTAAACTCTATGCCTATTGATGGAATAATATTAAGACACCCTAAGAGTGGTGCCTCATATTTTGCTGATAAAAACCTTGATATTCCTGTGATAAATGCTGGAGATGGAAGTTTTGAACATCCTACTCAAGCATTAGGTGATTTGTTTACCTTAAATGAAACTTTAGGGAAAGTTAAAGGTTTAAAAATCACAATTGTTGGAGATGTTTTGCATAGTAGAGTTGCTAGATCATCTATAAAATCTTATCTGGAAATGGGATGTGAAATAACCATATGTGGACCTTTAGAATTTCTTCCAAAGTTTAATTTTAATTATGGAGAAATAGTTACTGAGAATTTGGATGAAGCATTAAAAAATGCAGATGTGATTATGACTCTAAGGATACAAAATGAGAGATTGCATGAATCTGAAAAAATGAATTTAAATAGATATATTTCTGATTATCAAATAAATAAGGAAAATTTAGGTAAAGCAAAATTAATGCATCCTGGTCCTGTAAATCAAGGAGTAGAAATAGAAATCGGTTTGATCAATGATTCTAGATCATTAATTGGATTACAGGTTAATAATGGGTTATTTATGAAAATGGCAATTCTTCAAGAATATTTGGGTGATCAAAATGAATAAATCAACTCCAATGGTAATAAGAAATATTAGATTAAAAGATGATGATTCTAAAATAAGTAATAATTTTTTTGATGTTTTTATTAAAAACTCCTTAATTGAAGACGTAATAAAAAGTAAAATTGATTCTCGGTATGAAGATTATTTAGAAGTAGATGGGAAAGGTAATATTATGTCTCCTGGATTAGTAGATCTACATGCTCATTTTAGAGATCCAGGTTTTACATACAAAGAGGATTTAAAATCAGGATCCAATGCTGCTGTTAATGGAGGGTTTACTACAGTAGTGCTAATGCCAAATACAGAACCTCCTATTGATAATCCTGATATCTTTGATGATCAATTAGACAGATCAAAGGATTTATCTGTTAGATTACTTCATACAGGTTGTTTAACTAAACAAAGAAAAGGAGAAGTTCTTTTAGATTTTAAAGATTTTAATTCTATGATTGAAAAAGGTTCTGTGGGCTTTTCAGATGATGGAGATCATTTAAAAAAATCTATTATGATAGAAGATGCTTTAAAGGTTTTCTCAGGTAGAGTGCCCTTGATGGATCATGCTGAAGATCATTTATTTTTAGATGATGGTGTAATGAATGAGGGTGTTGTTTCTACAAGACTGGGTCTTATTGGAAGACCAAAAGAAGCTGAAATTAGATCTGTAGAACAAAATTTAAATATTGCTAAGAAAACAGGGGGATGGATTCATCTTCAACATTTGTCATGTGGGGAGTCAGTTGATTTGGTAAATGAAGCAAAAATTAATGGAGTAAACGTAACTTCTGAAGTTACACCTCATCATATTTCTTACACAGAAAATCAAATAGAAATAAATAAATTTGATACTCAATTTAAAGTTAATCCTCCATTAAGAACAGAAATAGACAGGGTGAAATGTTTAGAAGGTCTTGAAAACGGAATTATAGATGTTGTGGCGACTGATCATGCTCCTCATTCATATATAGAAAAGAGAGAAATTTTTAGTGATGCACCTTCAGGTATTAATGGTTTGGAAAATGCTTTTGGTTTAGTAGCATCCAAAATAGGTATAGGGAAAGCAATAGAAAAAATGGCTGAAAATCCTGGAAGTATAATTAAAAAAATCTCAGGATTAAAAATTGGTGAAATCAGAAGAGGATATATTGCTGATCTTACAATTATAAGTGATGAAAATTGGATATTGGATTTGGCGAATATCAAATCAAAAAGTAAAAATTATGTAATGAATGATAAAAATGATTTTTTAAAAGGAAAACCTATTATTACAATTTTTGAAGGTAAGTTGATAAATAATGAATAATCATAATAAAAAAGCTTATTTATATTTAGATGATGGATCTATATATAGTGGTATAAGTATAGGATCTGAAAAAGAATCCAATGGTGAAGTGGTTTTTAATACTTCGATGACTGGATATCAAGAAATGTTGACGGATCCTTCATATGGGGGTCAGATATTAATAGCTACTTATCCATTAATTGGTAACTATGGAATTAACCCATATTTTAATGAATCAAACAATGTTCAAGTTAGTGGGTTTATAGTTAGATCATTATGTGATTTTCCTTTTCATAATTTGTCTACTTTATCTTTAGGAGATTTTTTGATTCAAAATAATATTCCTGCTATTTCTGATATAGACACAAGATCGATTACTAAAAAAATACGTAGTAAAGGAGTAATGAAAGGTTTAATTACTTTAAATAGTGATAAAAAAAGGGCTTTAAAGATTTTAAAATCTACTGAAGATTATGATCAAAAAGATCTTGTATCTAGTGTTTCAACTAAAACATCCTATGAATATATTGGCCAAAAAGAAAATCATATTAATAGAGAATTTAATATTGTTTTAGTGGATCTTGGTGTGAAAAGGAATATTTTAAGAATTCTTGATTCTAAAGGATGTAAAATTACAGTATTACCATGGAATTCTAATGCTGAAACAATTTTAGGATTTAACCCTGATGGAATTGTTTTTTCTCCTGGCCCAGGAGATCCTTCTCGTTTAGATAATATAGTGAATGTTGTGAAAGATATTATTGGTTCAGTTCCAATGATGGGTATTTGTTTAGGTCACCAGATTATAGCAAGAGCTTTTGGATTTGATACTTTTAAGTTACATTTTGGTCATAGAGGAGGAAATCAACCGGTAAAAGATTTGAATAAAGGAAAAGTTTATCCCACTGCACAGAACCATGGATATGCTGTTAAATCTGATATTTCAAATGATGAAATTGAAGTAAGCCATATTAATTTAAATGATCAAACAATCTCTGGTTTGATAAATAAAAAAGATTCGGTAATAACACTTCAGTATCATTCAGAAGCATCTCCTGGTCCTCAAGATTCAGAATATTTATTCGATGACTTTATAACTATTATGAAAAAATTCAATAAAAAATAAAAAATTAACATGACTCAAGAAATATCAAAAGTTTTAATAATAGGTTCTGGTCCAATAGTAATAGGCCAGGCTGCTGAATTTGATTATGCTGGCACACAAGCATGCAAATCATTAAGAGAAGAAGGTATAGAAGTAGTTTTAGTAAATTCCAATCCTGCTACTATAATGACTGATTTGGATGTCGCCGATAAGGTTTATATAGAGCCTTTAATACCTGAAATAATAGAGAAAATAATTATTGAAGAAAACCCAGATGGCATTTTGGGTACATTAGGGGGGCAAACCGGATTGAATTTGGTTATGGAACTAGATGAATTGGGTATTTTAAATAAATATAATGTAAAAGTGTTAGGTACTTCAATTAGTTCTATCAAAATGGCTGAAGATAGAGATGAATTCAGAATTTTAATGAATAGTCTTAATGAACCTGTACCAAAAAGTTTTGCTTGTTCTTCAATACAAGAATCATTGGATGCTGCAGATCAAATTGGATATCCAGTAGTTGTACGTCCAGCATATACTCTAGGTGGAAGTGGTGGAGGAGTAGCAGAAAATGAAGAAATGCTTAAAACTATTGCCGATTCTGGATTGAAAGCTAGCAGAGTTAACCAGGTATTGATAGAAGAATCATTAGTAGGATGGAAGGAAGTTGAATATGAAGTTATAAGAGATTCTTTTGATAATGCAATTACTATATGTAACATGGAAAATATAGATCCATTAGGTGTACATACTGGGGATTCAATAGTTGTTGCTCCAAGTCAAACTTTAACAGATAAAGATTATCAACTTCTTAGATCAGCGTCACTTAAAATCATCCGTGCTCTGTCTATTGAAGGAGGATGTAATATTCAATTTGCTTTAGAGCCTTATTGGATATCAGATCCTAATAGAGGAGAGCTAATTAGAAAACAAAGATATTATGTAATTGAAGTTAATCCTAGAGTCAGTAGATCCTCTGCTCTTGCTTCAAAAGCTACTGGGTATCCTATTGCTAGAATTGCAGCAAAAATAGCTTTAGGAAAAAAATTGGATGAGATGACAAATGTTGTTACTCAAAAAACTACTGCAGCATTTGAGCCAGCATTAGATTATTGTGTAGTAAAAATTCCAAGATGGCCATTTGATAAATTTGAGTTAGGAGATCGTACTATAGGGACTCAAATGAAGGCCACAGGTGAAGTAATGGCAATAGATAGAACATTTGAAGCAGCATTTTTGAAAGCTCTACGTTCTCTAGATATTAAAAATCAATCTCAATTATCTGAACTTGATGAAGTAGGCCCAACTATAGATTTAAATCCTTCAGATTCTAGAATTTGGAGAGTTATGACGGCGCTAAGGAAGGGTATGGATCCTATTGATTTATCTAGAAAAACTGGGTTTGATCCATGGTTTTCTAATTCATTCTTAAAAATTATTAAAATGGAAAAAGAATTATCTTCAAATGTTATTGATTCTAGTA
>Ga0310344_10002094_pt1 | contig 15038 bp, 15 predicted proteins | sample HC15DNA20200_MG_FD_203801 | JGI IMG/M metagenome (GOLD analysis project Ga0310344, IMG submission 203801) | Marine microbial communities from station ALOHA, North Pacific Subtropical Gyre - HC15-DNA-20-200_MG | ecosystem: Environmental > Aquatic > Marine > Oceanic | place: Pacific Ocean: North... | reverse complement strand
CCAATTATTGAAGGAGCAGCAAACCAGTGGACTTCATCCACTAAGCCACGCTTTAGGAGTGCCGCGGCCAAGCCCCCTCCCCCCTCAATAAAAATCTCAGTCAGGCCCAATTTGGCCACGGATTCCAAGGCCTTGCAGAGATCAAGATGACCGGCGATCTTTCGGGATCGAATTACCCTTACCCCCTGAGACAGAAAACGCTCCTGGTCGTCTTGGTTCGCTCTGTGACCACAAATCACCCAAGTACTTTCAGGAAACTCTTGCACTAGTTTGTTTCCGAATGGGAGAGAAAGGTTCGAATCAAAAACCAGACGGATTGGTCGGCGCAGCACTTTATCTCCGCGACGGACAGATAACTCAGGATCATCTCGACGAGCAGTAACCGAGCCCACTCCGATTGCATCCGCCCTACCTCTCAAAGCATGAACCTTGCTTCGTGCCTTTTCTCCTGTAATCCAGCGCGATTCTCCTGAACGGGTCGCAATTCGTCCATCCATCGTTGTCGCCAGTTTGAGTGAAACAAAAGGGCGTCCTGATTTCTGAACCTTAACAAATCCTCTATGGTGCTCACGACACCTGCTTTCAAGTACTCCTTCGCGAACCTCCAGGCCCATATCACGCAGCTTTTCTAGTCCTCTTCCCGAAACTCTTGGATGGGGATCGAGGGTACCTACAGCAACCGAACTCAAGCCCGCCGAGCAGATCGCGTCGGTGCACGGACCCGTTCTCCCTGTAAAACTGCATGGTTCCATAGTGACTGCCATCGACGCTCCCCTAAGAACATGACGTCCGTGAGTTCTAATTGCATGTCGAATGGCTTGGACTTCGGCATGATCTCCTGGTGGGGGCTGGGTGCGACCTTTACCAAGGACTTCGTTTCCGCGATATATCACCGCTCCAACTGCTGGATTAGGAAACACTTTCCCTCTTGCACCAGCAGCGGCTAACAAGGCCAAACGCATTGCAGCTTCAGCTTGCACCGTTTACTCAATCTTTCTTCTGTAAGGAAGCAAAAAATTCTTCGTAATCTTCTGCACTTTCAAAACTCCTAAATACTGAGGCAAAACGCGCAGCAGCTAACTTATCCAAAAGAACCAATCCATCTAGAACTCTTAAACCAACGAAGTCAGTCGAAATTTCTGCCTCCGAAACTTCCTGAAGTGCGTGCTCAACATTATCTACGAGCAGCTGGAGCTCATCCTCGCTTACGGGACGTTTCGCACAGGCTTTTTGTAGACTGTGTTCAATCTTTAATCGATCATACTCCTCTCTTCGCTTATCTCTCTTAACTATCTTCGGAAGTATTTCTTCCATTCTTTCACGTGTAGTGAAACGGCGGCCGCATTCTAGGCACTCGCGGCGGCGGCGGATCTCTCTGTGATCTCGGGCACTCCGTGAATCAATCACTCGATCGACGACTTCAGAGCAAAAGGGGCAACGCACTTTCTAGTCCATTTCTTGCCAACGATTCGCGTAGAGAGGGAATCGCCGGCACAAATTCTCAACACGCATTCTAATTAACTGTAGTTTCTCATCATCATCAGGAGCCTGGAGAACCTCGTAGATACATTCCGCAATCTCCTCCATTTCAATTTTTCCCATCCCCCTAGTGGTAACCGCCGGAGTACCAAAGCGAACACCCGACGTCACCATTGGTTTCCGAGGATCAAAGGGGACCATATTCTTATTTGCGGTAATCCCCGCCCTCTCTAAAGAGGCCTGGCCTTTCTTTCCTGTAACTTCTCTTTCAACAAGTGAAATCATAAAGAGATGAGTATCTGTTCCTCCCGATACTATCCGTATGTCTCGTGAGGAAAGAGCAGAAGCAAGAGCTTTTGCATTTTCAACGACCTTCCTGGAATACTTTTTAAAATTTGGATGCGCTGCCTCACGAAACGCTACCGCCTTTCCGGCAATAACGTGAACTAAGGGACCTCCTTGTCCGCCTGGGAAGACCGCACGATTTATAGCCTTCGCGTGTTCCGAGTCATTGGTTAAAATCAGACCGCCTCGTGGGCCTCGTAATGTCTTATGTGTTGTTGTAGTGACAATATGTGCTTTTCCAACGGGAGTTGGGTGTTCGCCGGTTGCAACGAGTCCAGCGATATGAGCAATATCCGCAAAAAGCAAGGCTCCAACTTCATCTGCAATACTTCTAAAAGCATCGAAATCAAGAGTACGGGAATACGCAGTAGTCCCACATTGAATTAATTTCGGACGATATTCCTTTGCCAATCGTCTCACCTTGTCATAATCAATTTGTTCCGTGTCCTCTCTGACGCCGTAGGAAATTACGTTATAGAGTTGACCAGAAAAATTTACTGGGCTTCCATGGGTCAAGTGTCCACCATGGTCTAAATCCATCGCTAGGATCGTGTCTCCAATGTTTATGCTGGCGCGATACACGGCCTCATTAGCTTGGGAACCCGAATGAGGTTGAACATTTGCGAATTGAGTTCCAAAAAGGCTTTTAGCCCGCTCAATCGCAATTGTCTCGATTTGATCGACGATGTCGCAACCCCCGTAGTACCTTTTGCCTGGATAACCCTCAGCATACTTATTTGTAGCTACGGACCCCGTCGCTTCCAGAACCGCCTCGGAAACAAAATTCTCCGAGGCAATAAGTTCGAGGTTCAGCGCCTGGCGTTTCGCTTCTTTACGCAAGAGGCTCGCAACTTTCGGATCTTCTCGTTGGAGGTCTGCTCCTCCGGCACCGGGAGTCACCGAGTCAACTTTCGCAACTCTGCCCTCATGACGGCCGCCTTCAAACGAAGTTTCAAGCCAACTATGCAAAATGACCCAGGCTTCTTCTGGATCCTGACTATCTGCTGAAAATGCCAGTATATTCGAATCGTTATGCTTTCGAGATAGAGCTGCAGCAGGTTCGTCGTGTACTAGCGCCGCTCGCACGCCTGGAAAACGGTTGGCCGTATAGCTAACCCCCAAACCCGAACCGCAAATGACTACACCTCGATGAGCCAGACCCGTCGATACCGCGTGAGCCGCTGGAGCGGAATAGTCGGGATAGTCGACAGGAGCGGAACCGTCCGTTCCGAAATCCATGACCTCATACCCAAAGGACGTCAACTTATCAGACAAAAACCTCTTAAGCGCAAAGCCGCGATGGTCATTACCTAAAGCAATTAGATCAGCCATCCATTCTCCTCTGAAAGAGTCTTAAATCTAAAAGAACCAGGTCTGGCTACCCACCTAGCAATCAACGATCTCCAGCTTTCGAAAGCTGGAGATCCTAATGGCGTCACCCCTCCCCAAATTCCGGTAACAACAACAGTCGCCCGACCGACAAAGGTAGAGTCAGCTCGCAAGTTTTTTCTTTAGATAAGAAAGGGCAGCCCCAATGGTCTGGATTTTTTCGGCATCGTCATCTGGTATCTCTACGTCAAATTCTTCTTCCATCGCCATCACGAGTTCAACAATGTCAAGAGAATCTGCCCCGAGATCATCTACAAACGATGCTTCGGGCACTACTTCTTCCTTAGAAACGCCAAGTTGTTCAATTATTATTTCGCCAATCTGCTTTTCTAAGTCCATTTAAACCTCCTGCAGCCAAGAAAGCCACAACACTAATAAATCTAGTCTTCCCTACCCTTAATAAAATCGCATGCGCTCTCGAGTGTCTCGAGGTTATTAATCGATCGTCTAACCATCCGACGATTAATTCTAGGAATTAATGCAGAAAGGACTTCTCCTGGTCCAACCTCGAGCACACCACTCACTCCGGCTGACACAAGAAATTCAACACTCTGAGTAAACCGTACAGGCTTCGTTACCTGAGATTTCAGGAGCGGCGCGATTTCCTTTGGGGTTCCATAGGGCTCGGCAGTGACATTACTTATCACGGGTACTCTTGGTGTCCTCCATGGAATTTTCACAAGCAATTTCTCTAAACGCTCAGCCGCAGGTTCCATAAGAAGGCAGTGGAACGGTGCGGAGACTGCCAACGTCATAGCTTTTTTCGCTCCAACACGCAGGGCTTCTTCACACGCTAGTTTTACCGCCTCACTATTACCGGCAACGACTGTCTGACTTGGAGCATTGTAGTTGGCTGGCTGCACAAGGCCCTTACCGGAATCTGTAACAATCTCACAGACCTGTTCAACCTTTTGGGCGGTGCATCCTAGAATCGCAGCCATCGCTCCCACCCCGTCCAAGGCCGCCTCTTGCATAAATTGGCCCCTTGCACGAACAAGTCGCACTGCGTCCTCAAGGTCAAGAGCATCCGCAGCAACTAGTGCGCTGTACTCGCCAAGGCTATGGCCCACAAAGAATTTGGGAGCTAAGTCAAGCCTCTCTCTCAAAGCCTCAAGCATTGCAATCGTTGTTGTCAGAATAGCTGGCTGCTGATTCGCGGTGGCTCGAAGAGTTTCTTCATCACCATCAAAGCACAATTCCCTCAGAGGGAAGCCGATTGCTTGGTCAGCCCGCTCAAAGACTTCTCTCGCTTTTGCCGAAGCTTCATAAACATCCCGACCCATCCCGATCCGCTGAGAGCCCTGACCAGGGAAAAGCAAAGCGTCCACCGAAGCTACTCCGCGTCAGTCTCAAGGACTAATCGGTCACCATACCACCCGCAATTCCCACAAACGCGATGCGGAGCTTTTGGGGCACCGCAGTTCGAGCAAACCGATCGAGCGGGCGCCTTCAAAGCATCATGGCTGCGCCGTTTATCTCGCCGGGAGCGAGACGTTCTACGTTTTGGTGCTATCACAATCTTAGTCCTCTCTGCGAGTTAGACTTTCCTTAAAACCCGCTAAAATCTCAAATGGACGATTGGCTGATTCCTGCTGGCAATCGCATTTTGTCGAGTTTTGGTTCGATCCGCAACTTGGGCAGAGCCCCAAACAATCGTCCTTACATACGGGTTGGACGGGAACGACTAACATCAACAATTCAGCAAAAAAATCATCCAGTGTCAGCTCCTGGCCACTAAACCAACCAAATTCTAATTCCTCGCTCAGGTATAACCCGTTTTCTGCAAGCTGCCTGGCCCCCTCTGGATCCGCTGGCACCCTTTCACCAGCCGGTTCCAACACAAGCCTAAACTGATCTTGGAACTCAGGACAATAGCGTTCGAGACAGCGACCGCACGTAAGAGACAGAACACCCTCAAAACTTCCTTCCAAATATAGAGACGAGCCGAGCCTAGAGACCTCAACTCTCAACTCAGCAGGCGAAAGTACCGCCTTTTGCATGTCAGAATCTGCCCCTCGGGCGCGCCACCAATCAGAGTCCGCGCGAAAGTTGAAGTTTCTTGGATTCTCGAAAATCTCGTTTAGATAAATATCCATGAGTGACCTTTGTAATAAAATACGAGAGAGACCGCTTTTTGGCGAGCCAAGAGGCCAAGGTAGATGCTGAAGAGCTCGTAAGGGCCTTACCGCAGGAGATTCGCCCCAGCAAAACAAGCCGAGGCGTTGTGAAAAATACGGGGCTCCGTTAACAACCATCCCTATCGCAATTCCCCGGTCGTCTAACGGCAGGACAGCAGGCTCTGAACCTGCGAATGAAGGTTCGAATCCTTCCCGGGGATCCATGCTCCCTCTCCACAGGGGTGGCATTAGGGAAAATCGGGGCTACATCTTCTTTACAGGCTGAGTCGCTAAATTAGAGAAGGGCCTTGTTGAGCGAGAGTACACGACTAAACATTTTGTTGAGGCTAATTGGCTAACGTATATTGGAAGGCCTGCCCCAAAAGTCCACCCGTATCGAAGAGTTGACAGCTAACCGACGGGGGCTAGGGTACGCCGGCCAGTCCAACGAACGCTCCCATCGTCTAGTGGCCTAGGACGCGGCCCTCTCAAGGCTGAAACACGGGTTCGACTCCCGTTGGGAGCGCCATTAGCTTAAGAGCTGTAGCAGTAACAATCGAACCTCGTTCGACCCCTAGCAGGTTGACGAGACGTAGAGAGAGAAAAAACGTGGCCACATTTGCCTTTGCTTTCCTGGACTGTGAGTTCGGAGGACTTGATCCAGAACTCCACGATATAACTGAAATTGCAGTGATAATGACCGATGAGCGCCTTGTCGAATTTGCCCAAGCCGAATGGAAGGTTTCGGCTCGAGAAGAACGTATTACAAAGGAGGCTGCAAAAATTTCGGGCTACGACCCCGAAGTCTGGCGAACTGAGTCGGTCGCGCTCCCACAAGCCCTGAACGAATTCTCTTCACTTTGCCCTGAGAATCAGACTGTGGTCCCTGCCGGCCAGAATGTTCGAATGGACGTACAGTTTCTGGAACGAGCCTACAAAAATACTCACATCGATTTTCCGTTCGATTATCACACACTCGACCTAGCAACCCTGTTTTATAGCTATTGCCTTATCGGTGGCAAAAACGTAAAAGCATTATCCCTTAGGCGTTCTGCCACTGTAGCCGGGCTCTCCGATGGCTCAGTACCACATAGAGCTATGGCCGACGCCCGCCTTACCTTGGAAACATTTCGATACTACATTGAAAATTTACAGATCTCACCGGAGAAACGCGTTTCGAGCAAACCAAGTCCTTAGACCCATCGATTTCAGAATCCCTCGGCCCCTATGACAGGCGAACTCGCCACTTCTCAAAGGCCCTTTGATCTAATCGCGCTAGGTTCCGCAAAACCAACTTGCCGAAAATGCCGAAAGGGTCTCCACAAATTGCAGAAGCAAAATCAATTAAAACTGGCTGACCATCTTCTCCAACAAGCACGTTACTTCGATGTCGAAGATCCAAATGGACCACTCCTAAGCGATGCATATCGTCGATAGCTTGTCGAAGTGTCGAGAGAAAATCTGATGATACTCGCCCTTTTAGGGAACGAGACATTCTTTCTCCCGGCCTATATTCCAGAGCAAATGCCATTTTATCCAATCGTCCCAGATAGCGGGGAACAAAGGGATGCTCGCTTAATGCCTTATACGCACGAACTTCGCGATCAACGAGCCACGGACCTAAAATATTCCTAACAAAGGTGCCGCGTGGCGAAAAATCTTTTAATACGAAACGTTGTCTATCGACTTCTATTAGAAACACATCAGGGTTACGACTCTTACCCCGATGGAGGATATCTATCACGCAACCAGCTAACTCCTCACGTGAAGGAAGAGTCGCTTCACTCATTTCACTGTTATTATTCAAAGGTCTTCCAACTACTACTAAATAAAGAGGACAGAAAAGTCATTCTAGACAGTTCTCTTGCGCACAGTCGACACAAGTAAAAAACTCATACCTTTCCTGGTACCAGCCACCATTGTCCATCGTGACGTTCCCAGCGATCAATTCTTACGAAATCCGTTTCTCCGGGTCTGAGGGCCCTAGAATCATCTCCAATAAAAAGGATTTCCACGGCGGCGACACCGACTTCCTCCTGCGAAAATTCCTGGACCTTGAGATTTAAGGGTCGAGTTTTAGAGATGAACGCTGTCTGTAGAGAATGCGTCAAGTCCGCATAATACGTGTCAAAATCGTCAGCATCTCTAAAATATTCACGCAAATATTCATCCTGATAAGTAAGGATACTGTTGAAGCGTCGATTGCGAAGAGACTCATAAAAAGAGGACGCCCGTAGGTGAAACTCTCCGACATCACTAGAGCCCGCAATAGTTGTAACTCCAAGGGTTTCATCCGGCTGGGGACCGCCTACATCATCATTAAATGGATTTAAATCGGGCAGTTTTGGAAGTTTTATTGCCGGCATTTTGGGTAGTTTTAAATCCGAGAGATCTGGAAACGAGGGCCTCCACGCACATCCGAGGGAAGTGCACACACCTAGCAGTAACAATGACAACCCGGCACGCCTCGTCCTTTCGAAGAACCATCTTATCGAAATTGTTTTTAGGTACTTTTCGAGATCCAATCCCTTCACCTCAAGTCAGATCGGTAGACAATCTGTCATTTAAAACCATTGATATAGAATCGATGGGCACTCTTTCTTGCTCCATAGTGTCGCGATCACGAATTGTTACTTTGTCGTCTTCTTGAGAATCAAAGTCGTAGGTTAAACAATAAGGTGTCCCTATCTCGTCCTGCCTTCGATATCTTCGACCAATGTTTCCTGAAACATCAAAAAACACATTCCAATTACGACGTAACTTCTCGACCACTCGTTCAGCCGGTTCAGCAACTTTCTTTGAAAGCGGCAAAACAGCCGCCGTGTAGGGCGCTAGATGCGGAGCAATATGCATCACTACTCGACTTTCGCCATTCGCTAAAAGTTCCTCCTCATACCCATTTGCCAAAAGAGCCAGAGTTGTTCTATCAATACCGACAGAAGTTTCGATCACTGAAGGCACAAACCTCTCCTTTGTTGCTTCATCTGTAATAGAAAGATCTTTTCCCGAGAATTCTGTATGTCTATCTAAATCCCAAGTACCCCGGTCATGAATACCTTCAATCTCTTGCCATCCAAAAGGAAACAGAAATTCTACATCGGCTGCCGCCTTAGCGTAATGTGCGAGCTCATCTTCGGCATGCGGTCGCGTCCTAAGGTTGGACTCTTTGAATCCCAGTGATCGATGAAACTTCAGGCGTTCCTCAAGCCAATAGGCAAACCATTCTTCGCGTTCCTCGATTCGGACAAAAAATTCTAGTTCGGCCTGTTCAAATTCCCTGGACCGAAAATTAAAATTCCTTGGATTAATCTCGTTACGGAACGCTTTTCCTATTTGCGCAATCCCAAAGGGAATTTTTTGTCGGGCAACCTCTTTAACTCTTCTAAAGTCAGTAAAAATGGATTGGCAGGTCTCAGGCCGGAGATAGGCCGCCGACGCTGCATCTTCAGAGGCTCCAATTTGAGTCTGGAGCATTAAGTTAAAGTTTCTAGGAACGGTGAAGTCACAATTTCGATCCGAATCTCCCTTGGAACTCGCCGGACAAGATCCGGAAGGTAACTGGTCGGCCCTGAAGCGCCGTTTGCATTTCTTACAATCAACCATAGGGTCCGTGAAATGCGCCACATGACCGGAAGCCTCCCAAGTACGTGGATGAGCGACGATAGAACTATCGAGCCCCTCCACATCGTCTCTTTGACGTACGACACGGTTCCACCATGCGCTCTTCAAGTTGTTTTTGAGCTCAACACCAAGAGGACCGTAATCCCAGAAACCGTTAATACCCCCGTAGATCTCGCTTGACTGGAAAATGAACCCCCGCCTCACGCAAAGTGATACAAGTTCCTCCATTTGAAGCTCTTTTTTCGACGCCGTGGCGTCCGACATAAATGTCTCCCGTTGTGAGGTGGCGGAGAAGTGTCTCTTGACCTCACCTACATGTCAATCTATGAACCAACTCTTTTCCTCATGAAAGGCGATCCACAAATTGTTGGCTTCTAAGCTCAAGGCCAAGGTAGAAGCGCTGGAAATTCCGGATGGCCCTATCAGCTTCCTCCAACATCTTACCTCCCATTGATAGCCGACTGAGCGATCCAATCGGCATTGTGAGGGATCGTGAAAGCATCCGTACGGTGCCACGGCTTAAAGCGGTCGCAGCATCTTGAGGGCGCCGACAAGGTGCGCACAAAGTCCCTCCCTCAGAAACCAAAAAATAGGGTGAAAGCTGACCACACTCGGGCAGCCCGCACCGAACACAGGCGTCGAGTTCGGGCCTAAATCCTAAGCAGGCCAATGCCCGTAACTCATATAAAACCCTTAAGCTCCTATCAACACGACCCTCCACGAGAGACGACAGTGCATCCAGAGCAAAACCAAACAGTCTCTGATGGTCTCTTGCTCCGCCTCCCTCTGGAGCCGCTCTATCAAGCATTTCGAGAACGTAGCAAGCTAAACCGAAACAACCGAGATCTCGACGGACGGGTGGGAATAGATTCAACAGCTTTGCTCCCTCCAGGCGTTGCATTCCGGGACTGCTGCGTCTGTTAAGTTGAATTTTAAGGTGATTGAAAATATCGAGAGTGCCGGGAAAGCGCTTTTGACTGCGCCTCGCTCCTTTGGCAATTGCAGCAACCCTTCCGCGGTCTGGGGTAAGGAGATGCACAATTCGATCTGATTCACCGTAATCCACAAACCGAAGCACTAGAGCCTCTGTGTTATGCGTCATAACATCTCTCAATTTTCGTTCTGGCTACAAAGCTTATGGAATTTACAAAGTGAAGCCAGAGCTCATTGGCGGTCAGAGTCGGAAGTTGAAGAATTCTCAGTCTCCTTCATCTCGGGCAACATGGGCCTCTGCAATCGATCCGCAAGCTCTCTGATAGGGTCCACTCTCCACACCGAAACATCAAGGTCCGAAGACGCTTTAAAGAAAGTTTGTGAAAAACGACTTAGGAGAAAAACTGTCGATACAACGACAAAGAATGCCCCCAAGAACATAAGAAGACGAACCCGAGACCGTCGAAGTAGACTTTCCTTTGGCACCTCCAGTTCAACCAACATCCGCGTGACCGCCTCCTCGGGGTCAAGGCCTACCGCATCCGCATATGTCCTAACAAAGCCTCTTGCAAAGCCGGACCGATCGTGATCGAACGACCCAGTCTCCAATTGTTCCAACGAGCGCAACGGAAGATGAGTTACTTTGGCAACATCTTTCAGCGGTATGCCCCTAAGCTCCCTTTGCCTTTTCAAATAGTTTCCAATTGAGTAGGAATCGGGGTCTTTTCTGGCGTTGTCATTCAAAGCTTATTTCAATTTCTCCCGCCAACGGTGAATCTCGCCCTGGCAACTTTTTGTTGATTAAGCAAATGCAGACTCTGCTGAAAATACTTGTGATTTTCCCGTCATCGGTCGGCAGTTGATATCGGTCGAACTCGCCGCAAAGGTAGTAATAGAAACCTTTAAACAACCCCAGAGGCATGTTGAGCGAGAGTTTCTCCTATGTCTGCAGGAGAGCGAGAAACGGCTACACCGGCAGATTCCAACGCAGCAATTTTGTCGGATGCTTTTCCTTTACCTCCAGCAATTATCGCACCCGCATGCCCCATCCTTTTGCCAGGCGGGGCATTTTGCCCTGCAATAAAGGCCGCTACTGGCTTGGACATCTCTGACGCTACAAACTCCGCAGCTGTTTCTTCGGCGTTGCCGCCAATTTCCCCAATCATGACGACCGCCTTCGTTTGTGGATCTTTCTCAAATAAAGCCAATGCATCTACGAAAGTGGTTCCTATCACAGGATCTCCTCCTATGCCGAGGCATGTCGATTGTCCAATTCCGAGACGTGAAAGCTGATCAACCGCTTCATATGTCAATGTCCCTGAACGAGAAATAACCCCCACAGGACCTGGCCGGGTAATCTGCGCGGGCATTATTCCGATCCTACATTGCTCAGGGGTAACGACCCCTGGGCAATTCGGACCGATAAGTCTCATCCCCGATCCGTGAATAGCACGCTTAGCGCGAGCCATATCCACTGAAGGAATACCTTCCGTTATACAAGCCGTAAGATCGATACCGGCATTAGCAGCTTCTAAAATTGCATCTGCAGCTCCTGGAGGCGGAACAAAAATCACCGAAGCATTAGCACCCGTATGATGAACAGCGTCGCCTACGGTGTCGAAGACAGGAATGCCGTCGATCTCTTTTCCACCCTTTCCGGGATGCACTCCACCAACCACCTTTGTTCCATATTCCAGGGACAGTTTTGCGTGAAACTGCCCCATCCTTCCCATGCCCTGAACAAGAAGCTTAGTTTCTTTGTCACATAATATGGCCACGTCAAACAACTCCCTTGGCTGCTGCTACAGCTCTTTCGCCCGCTTCTTGAAGCGTCTCTGCCGGCGTTATATTTAATCCAGATTCCTCAAGCAGCTTCCTCCCCTCGGCGGAATTTGTCCCTTGCAATCTCACCACCAACGGCAGAGTAAGACCCATGTCCTTCGCAGCAGCAATAACGCCTTCAGCAATCATGTCACAGCGCACGATCCCGCCAAAAATATTTACAAGAATCGCTTTAACATTTTCATCAGCGAGAATCAGCTTAAACGCCTGCTTCACCTTTTCTGTATCTGCAGTTCCTCCAGCATCAAGGAAGTTGGCCGGGTGACCACCACAAAGTTGAATCATATCCAGAGTCGCCATAGCTAGACCAGCGCCGTTAACCATACAACCAATGTCCCCATCTAGGCCAACGTAGGCGAGATCAATTTCGTGCGCGGCTCGTTCCCTGGGATCTTCCTCTTCGGGATCTCTCAGGGCCCCAATATCCGAGTGTCTATAAATTGCGTTATCGTCAAAGTTTAGTTTTCCGTCTAGCGCAAATAACTCTCCCTGGTTAGTGACTACTAGGGGGTTAATCTCCGCGAGCGAAGCATCTTTATCTACGAATAAACGAAAAAGTCCACCAAGAAACTCTTCTAATTGTCTTACTTGATTCAGGTCCAGACCAAGGTCAAACCCTATTGAGCGAACCTGGTAAGCTTGCAAACCAACGTTCGGATCCACATAGGTAGTACTTATTTTTTCGGGAGTTTTTTCTGCTACTTCTTCGATGTCCATGCCTCCTTCAGTAGAAGCGACCACCGCGAAGTTTTCCGTAGCACGATCAAGAGTCATGGCTAAGTAGAGCTCTCGGTCTATTTCGGACCCAGCTTCAACATAAACCTTCCTGACAAGCTTCCCGTCAACTCCCGTCTGGTGCGTCACCAAGTTCATACCTAAAATTTCTTCTGCCATTTTCGCCGCTTCTTCCGGGTTTTTGGCAAGTTTTATGCCCCCACCCTTACCACGGCCTCCCGCATGAATTTGGGCCTTCACCACGACAAGACCCCCCAACCTCGAGGCTACAGCATGAGCTTCTGCAGCTGTCTCAGCAAGTTCTCCCTCCGGCACGGCGACACCGTAATCGCGAAGTAAGCCCTTCGCTTGGTACTCATGAACGTTCATACAAATCTCCCTTTGCTCGGCTTTGGCCTTTTTAACCTTGATTCAGTTGCGGTCGTATTTGCTCAACAAGAGACTTAACATGCTCAACAGACGCATCAAATTGAACCTGTTCCGATTCGTTAAATGAAATTGGAATTATACGTTCAACCCCGCTCGCTCCAAGAACGCAGGGTACACCAACATAAAGCCCCTCGACGCCGAACTCACCCTCAAGTAGACATGCACAAGCCAAGACTCGCTTCTTATCCTTTAGAATTGATTCCGCCATCTCTATCGCCGAGATGGCAGGAGACACAAAAGCCGACCCAGTCTTCAACAGACCGACGACTTCACCTCCAGCCCCCTTCGTGCGTTCAACGATAGCGTCGATACGATCTTTACTAAGTAAGTTTTCTATCGGTATACCGGCAACTGTGCAATATCTCACTAAAGGAACCATCGTATCTCCGTGCCCCCCCAGAACTAAAGCCGAGACGTCTTCAACTGAGACACCTAACTCCCAAGCCACAAAAGCACGAAAACGGGCAGAATCCAAGACGCCTGCCATTCCCACTACACGATTTTTCGGAAAGCCGGAAACTTCTTTAAATGTAAAAACCATTGCATCTAGTGGGTTCGAAACAACGATGACGTATGCATCAGGTGCGTTATTTTTCACTCCTTCGGCGACCTGGCTCATTATCGACAGATTGGTACTAAGAAGATCATCACGCGACATACCTGGCTTCCGTGCCAAGCCCGCCGTAATGATCACTAAATCCGAGCCCGCTATATCTGAGTAATCATTTGCACCAGAGATGACAGAATCTGCTCCTACCAAAGGGGCTCCTTCAGCCATATCAAGCGCCTTACCTTGAGGAAGACCCTCTACTACGTCAAAGATCACAACATCACCAAGCTCCCGGTAAGCAATCTGCTCTGCCAAAACTCCACCAATGTTTCCGCCGCCGATTAAGGCAATCCTAGGCCTAGCCATAAGAAAACTCCGTTATCCGTTGCGCCTAAGCGCCGATTAAAACCCAAGACGAACCATTCGCACTTGGTAGTCGCGAGAGCAACCACTTCTTGTAGGGTTGGCCCCAGATGACCTAATCTAACTCAACACTCAGCCCGTCGTGTAGCTCATCTATACGTCCGAGGCGAGCGCTATAGCATCTCACCACAATTTCAGGTTACCGCAAGAATAAGTTCCGTATGTCCATGCGAATTTCGGCTCGTCTTTCTTGAGATATTGGAGGCACAGCCAGAAGCTGTCCTACAAAAATCTTCGTCGGATCCTTGATTCGGTCACGATTTTCTAGGTAAAGCGCAGGCCAGAGCGAAGCATCACCGTAAAATCGGGAGGCAATATGGGACAACGTCTCGCCACGGCCGACCACCGCCCAGTCCTGAGCCCTGTTCAACTGCGACTCGCCAAAGGCTGCCTCAGGCAAAACCGCTCCCGCTAGAATCAAAATTCCCGTGAGACACCTCAGGTACCTAATCAATTTCGCTTCCTCTTCGCCACTCGAATTGCTAAGTCATCTAAAAGAGTGAAGGGAATTTCAGAAGGGGCTTCCAGAAGGAGATCCTGCCCGCGCTGGGTTTTGGGAAAAGCAATGACATCTCGAAGATTATCCGTACCCGCCAAAACCATGGCAAACCGATCCAAACCAAATGCGAACCCGCCATGAGGAGGAGCTCCTGCTTCCAACGATCGCAAGAAGAAGCCAAATTTCTGCTCCATCTCTTCAGTTTCGTAGCCCAAAAGGCCTAATATCTTTCTTTGCAAGTCTCCACGATGATTACGCAAACTTCCCGACCCCAGCTCGTATCCGTTCAATACTACATCGTAGTGTGTAGCCCGAACCGCTTTTGGATCGGTCTCAAGTAAGGAAATATCTTCTTCGACTGGAGCAACAAATGGCATGTGCATGTAAGTAAGCTTTTGATCTTCGTCTTCTTCAAATAAAGGAAAGTCCAGCACAAAAAGTGGGTCCCAATCTCTCGGCTCGATTCTTCGCAGCCTTCTTCCCAGATCCACTCGCAAGCGAGAGAGTATTGAATTTGCCCGTACATTGGTGTCGGCTTGAAAAATCAGAAGAGAGCCCGGTGAGGCAGAAGTAATCCTGGAAATATCCTCTTTATCTTTCTCGCTCAAAAATTTCACTATCGGACTTTGCCACGAACCATCCGCGGCGACTCTAATCCATCCTAGACCGCGAGCAT
>Ga0310344_10002093_pt1 | contig 15042 bp, 9 predicted proteins | sample HC15DNA20200_MG_FD_203801 | JGI IMG/M metagenome (GOLD analysis project Ga0310344, IMG submission 203801) | Marine microbial communities from station ALOHA, North Pacific Subtropical Gyre - HC15-DNA-20-200_MG | ecosystem: Environmental > Aquatic > Marine > Oceanic | place: Pacific Ocean: North... | reverse complement strand
TCCGATTCGCCCGGTTTTGATTCTTCAGGTGCGTTGTTGCAGTCCATCATGGAGGCAGCAGCTGCAATGTGGGAAGACATCATTCACGACAGTGGGACGCTGGACATTGAGTATTATTATGACGATCTGAGCGACGCGAACAGCACGCTCGCGAGCCACAATAATTTAGCCGTTAGTGGAGGCAAACCGACCTCGGCGCGTGTCCGCTTTGACACGCAAACCGGTGGTACGGAGCGAAACTGGTTCTTTGATCCGACTCCTACGAATCATGATGAATATGATCTGCAGCAGACACTTTTCCGTGACCTTTCCGCTGCCAACCAGACGGCTTGGTTCAATGACTCTCCACCCGATTTGTTAGAAGTTGGTTTTCGGGGAGGTTTATCTGAGGCGGCACCGACCGAAGCAGTAGGGGCATTTGATATTCTTAGCACCGCCATTCACGAGCTCGGACATGCTGTGGGTCTGACAGGTAACGTTTCCAGTGGAGAATACGCGGATGGAGATTACGATGTTCCCTCGAATTTTGTGGGTGGGGTAACGATGGCCATCGAAGGGAATGCTCATGTCGATCCTCGAGTCGCTTTGATGTGTTCTGGTTGCGGTGCTACGGAGTTGCGCCGGCTGCCGACCGCTACCGATGTATTTGCAGCGGCGACTGGAGCTGGCTGGACGAACATTGATTTGCCGCGACAGGATATGTGGAGCGGCGGTGACATGAATGATGCCTCGAAATGGGAGGGAGATGCCATTCCTGGCTCGGCGGACCATGCGTTTGTCAGGCACGGGGGCATCGGAATGGTGACGGGTAATCTTCGTTTCCAAGATCTGACGATTGCCGAAGACTCCTGGGTACAAACTGGTAGCAACACATTAGAAGTCGACAACGATACGGTGGTTACACGGGAAACCAGCGCCACCACACAGATCTTTGTCGATACCGGTGGTACGCTCATGACGGAAGACTTACGTCTGTTTGGCGCCGAGTTGGATATGAATGGTGGGACCCTCACCGTCACCGATTTTTTCGAAATTCAACCAGACGACGAAACAAACACCAATTGGGAGGGAGAGCTGACTGGTAATGGGATCGTTGATGTGGCCGACCAGCTGGAAAACGATGGCATTATCCGACCCGACGGCGGGGCGCTCACGTTTCGTAGTATCGCATCGGACGCATTCGATTTGGACGGCGACGATGGTACAGGGCGCTTGGACGCGAGTGTCGGTGATGTCATTTTCGATACAGGCGGTTTACGCGATGATCACGACGGCGACATCATCATCGGTGGAGGCCACTTTGTGCGCTTTGACTTCGATTGGGAACTCGGATCCGGTGGCGATATCGACATGAATGGAACCAGCACGACAGTTGCCGAGTTAGACGGCCCGGGCACTGCGATGATCACGGGGGACATCAGTGCCGAGGGTCAATCGAACTTAGACACGGATCTGATCTTTAATCCGGCGGCGGACGTCTCGACGGTGGACGCCGACACTGTGCTGAAACTGGGAGTCCAGACGACTGACTTAATCACTTATCATGGCGGCGACTTCACAGGACCGGGCAAGATACGGCAGAACGGGGATGCCACAGTGACCAATGGGAGTACCGTCAACATTTCGGTGGACACGTTCGATTTCGATGGCACCACTGTGAGCGATACGACGATTGAGAACGGAGCCACCATGCATATCACGAGCAATACGCTCAATGACACCGTCAGCGGAAATCTAATTGTTAACGGTACACTGAACATGGATCTGTCAACCAGTTCCTCTTGGGATCTCGATGGAAGCTTGGTCGTCAATGGTGGAGGCGTTGTGGATGGTGTCGAGCTAAACTTGAATGGAGCATTGAGCACGGCTGTTGGAGGCACGGGGATCATTAATGCACCCCTCGACATTGGCAGTAACTCGTCGCTAGAAATCACTGCAGCCAGCGACAATCTTAATTTGAACGGCACCACCATCTGGGGCGGCCCGACAAGCGTTACGGGATTGGGGGATATTGTTCAAAATGGCGATGCGACGTTTACGTCGAACACCACGATCTCGGTCGGTTCGTACAACATGGACGGTAGCGGCTCGACGGCAATTACTGTGAATCCCTCTGTTCATGTGACACTCAATGTGAATTCCATTGACCAAACTGACGGGTTCGACGGCACACTCAATCTCAACAGCGGCCTGATCGAGGTGAACACGAGCGCACCGTGGAGCATGGAAGGTACCACCAATATGGATACGGCTTCGGGGACGGCTCACATCGATGGCCAGACGCTGGAAATTGCTGGGACCATCCATGCCATAGGAGGCGGGACAGCGCACCTGGACTCTGATGTGGTCATGCAGCCTGGTGCCCATGTGAACGTGGCATCGGATACCAAGCTTCAGTTGGATGGCACGATTTCGTTCACCGGTGGTACGATCTCGACGGCACCTGCGTCGACAGTTTCACCCGCTGTTAGCCGTGTGGAATTGAATGGTTTCACCAACTATGACGGCGGGACACTTACCGTTAATGGAGTTGTTTGGCAGGACGGCGATGCTACTGTGAACACAGCGACGACAATCACTGGTGATCATTTCGACATGGATGGTGGGTCCGGAGGAAACACGGTTTGGACACTTAACAATGATTTGACTCTGAATGTTTTGGGAATCGAACAGGTTACCAACAGTAACACATTCAACGGTACGATCAATATCAACAACCATGGTCACCAGATTACTGTCAACACGGCTGATCCTTGGACGATGGCGGGAACTTTGAATGTAACCGTGGGTACCCATTATACGTTGCCATCGATTGACGGACAGGACTTCACGCTTGAGGGTCAAGCTAACATCGAAGGTGGAACCCGTTTTAATTCCATTGCCAGCTTGACGGGAACAGTGGATCTGTTGAATGCCACCTCCAACCTCGCTTTGATTGGTGGCGACCTAGTGGACACCAACACGATTGGTGGTGGCACGGTGAATGGACCGGCTGGAAGTACCCTGCGCATCGATGCCGGTCGCAGCCTGGTGGGCTTTGGCGAAATTAATACGGGAGCTCACTTTAAGGATGGGTCTGTGGTGTTGGCGGACAATGGAACCTTGTCAGTCAACGGCGAGCTGATTGATTTCGGGATGATAGGAACCAATGATACAGATGGCAATTTGCAAATTACCAATTCCTGGAACACCAGCTTGGCGGATCAATTACAACTGAGTGGTGGGACGGTGTCTGGTGCGCAGATTACCAACGGTGGGTTGACGACCGGATTCGGCACAATCCAAACGGTCGGATTCGACAACTCGGCAACCTTGACGGCCATGGGAGGTACTTTGACTTTGGATACAGTGGCCATTCCCGATTTGGACGGTTCTTTAAACAGTGGTGTGATTAATGCAGTGAATGGTGATGTGGTCGTGACGGCGGTAGGGGGTACTTCTGTATTTCAAGGGACGCTGAATGTGGGTGCCGGTTTTGCGTTTCGTATGCTTTCACACAGGCTGGTCAACCAAGGTCTGATGAGCATGAATGGTGGCACAGCAACGGTTGCCGCATTCCGGCAAGCCAACCAGTTGAGGGTCCATTCTGGTGCGGCCGCCACAATCGTGTCTCCCAATCAGCTCTATGGGGCTATTAGTGATAATTTGATTGAGGACGATTTGCATATTGATGGTTCAGCTCAGGTGGAGTCGGGTGCAAATTTTGTTGGTGCCGGAAGAATGATTGTGTTAAACGGTTCGACGCTCCAGTTGCTCGATGGTGCTGCCATGGGGATTGATGTCATCAATTCGGGTTTGGTATTGGTAGGTTCCTCGCCCGGGTTGGCGAAAGTGGTGGATTTCGAGCAGGCTTCCAGCGGTGAGTGGTTTGTGGAGCTAGGGGGTACGTTGCCTGGTACCGAACATGACGCGTTGTTGGTGACAGGCACTGCGACGCTGGCTGGATCGTTGGCCATGCAGCCCATGGCTCCTTATGTGGACCCGGCGGTACGTGGTACCGTGGACGGATTTGACATCTTAATCGCTGACTCGGTAATCGGCACTTTTGACGATGTGTCTTATGGCGCAGCTCCGTTGACGCCGACGTTCGTGGATGTAAACGGTTCGTTTCGCAGTCACCAGGGAAACGGCCTGTTCCGTAATGTGAACTATTCCCGAACGAGTGTGGAGGTCGAGAATCTGTTTGCCATGGAGGGCGATGTCGACGGTGACAGCGACATTGATATTACCGACTACAATATGTTGATGGACAACTTTGATCCGAATGGGCTGTCACTACCAAATGAATGGATCGAAGGGAACTTTGACGGTGATAACGACGTAGACATGACCGACTTTGGCTTGTTGGCGGCGAATTTTTTACCGGGAGTTTACGGTGCTGCAAGCACCATTCCCGAACCGACCGCCTTCTGTTTGTGGCTAGCGGGTTGTCTCTTTCTCGGAATGTTTTACCGACAAAGCCAGTTCGTTGCCGTAGGACATGGAGCGGTCGACAGATTCAGTCCCAACCAGGACTAGGCAGCGTGCTGTCCGCTGATCGGATTCGGGAGGGAAAATAGGCCGAATATTTCGTCCTGCGATAGTCCGAGCGAAGGTGGTGATTCGCGATCGGCCAAGACGGTTTCAAAGAGCTCTCGTTTTTGTTGAAGGATCTCGTCAATTCGTTCTTCGATGGTACCTAATGTGATGAAGCGTGTTACCGTTACGGGACCAGCAACGCCGATACGGTGAGCACGATTGATGGCTTGATCTTCGACAGCCGGATTCCACCAGCGATCGAAGAGGAAGACATAATTGGCAAATTGCAGGTTCAGTCCAACACTCCCGGCGCCATACGTCATCAGCAGGACTTGATGCTCCGAGTTGTCACGGAACGCGGTTAACACTTTGTCTCTATCTCGATGAGGAATCTTGCCGTGGTATTCCAAAGGGTGGTAAGCATGCAATCTTTTCTTCAGTCGGCGTAGTGTGCGGACCCACTGGCTGAAGACAATGGCCTTGGCTCCACTGGCAGCCACCTCTTCCAAGTCTGCCTGCAGCCGGTCAAGTTTAGGACTTTCTTCAGTGGCCGGATCGAAGTTGCAGATTTGTTTGAGACGCAAGACAAGTTCGAAGACGTGCTGTACCGTGACTTCGCCTCCCAGCCCCGCCAACCGCACCACTCCCTCTTTTTCCGCCAGCGTATACGACTGGTGTTGTGCTGAGCTGAGTGATAACTGAGCATCACGGAACAGTTTAGGAGGTAATTCGTCGAGGACTTGGTCTTTTGTGCGACGCAGTAAATAGTCCTGTGTGGCGAGACGGAGTCGACGTGGCGTCAACTCACCTCGGAGCACGCCCGGTCGTAGGAATTCGAAGATGTTGAATAGATCGTCCGCACTGTTTTCGATGGGGGTGCCTGTCAGTGACCAACTTCGCTTGCGCTGGATGCTCCGCACAGCACGGTTCGTTGCGCTGGAGCGGTTTTTGATGCGCTGTGCTTCATCCAAAACAACCAAGTCAAATTCTAAATCGTTTTCCTTGAGGAAGGGGGCGTCACGTACGACCAACTCATAATTGGCAATTTTGATCGGTTGCTCTGGCATAGACCAAAGCCATTCTCGTTTTCGACCGTTACCCTCAATGATTGTCACAGGCAGTTCTGGTGCCCACAGCTGGAACTCACGTTGCCAGTTGGTGACCAGCGGCTTGGGGCAGATTAACAAAACGTTTTTCAAATCACCTGAGTAGGCCATCAGCCGAATCGACGTGATGGCTTGCATTGTTTTGCCCAAACCCATTTCGTCAGCCAGCATGGCCGCTTGTCGCGTGAAAAGGAAAGCAACCCCTTCCATCTGATAGGGAAAAGGTGGAAATGGGAACTCCAGCGACTTGGACGAAAAAATGGTTTCTAGAGGTGGCTGCAGTGCATAAAAGAGCCGATCCTTGAGTTTGATCACGTCGTGAGGAGCTTGCAAGCGCGTGCTGTTGCCTCTGGCTTGAGGTGGGAGAGGAGTTTTGGTGGCCAGACCTGACAGCTTTCGTTTGCCTGTACGCGGTGCGGTGCTAGATACATCGCCTTCGTCACCAAAATCAAAACTCCGAACGGGAATCGAATGCGAACCAAAAGGAATCGACACCACGTCGGGAATCGAGATTTGCACTGCTGGAGAACTTAGCGAAATAGACGGTTTGCGGAACAGAGCTGTTTGCCATCCCGTTGCCACGAGGGATGCCCGCAATTCAAGATCCACAGTCAGGTTTCTCACTGTTGTTGAGCTTCCTGGATGGCATGGTGGATACGATCGAACGGTTCGAACAGGTCAAAGCCGTCTCCGAGCAGACGATACTGTTCCTGCACAACAGCTTCGTCCTCTCGATAGCTTTCCGCAACGGACAGCGTGTAGTCACCGGTGTGGAAAGTGCAAAGAGAAATTCCCATCGGTGCGTTTGTGTCAGGATGGGGTGGGTCCAAGCGGCTGCTGCTGGATACAGAACTGGGTGGCTCTGCTGCCGCAGCTGTTGAATTTGTCTTCAGAAGAGCGATAGGACACTTGCTAAACTGACGCACGTGAAGGATTTCGGGCATATCCGTGCAGATGACACTTGGTGGATTCTTTGTCTGAGACCAGAGTGTTTGCCCAATTTGTTCACCGATCAAATACGGTTTTAGGGTAGGTCCATACAAGATTTCTTGGGCGCGGTTCGGCCGTACGGGTGCTGTGCAATGAAATTCGAGCGGACGACCCGTATGGTTAAGCACCAGATAACCACCGAAAAAACCATGTTCGGTCGACTCAACAACCGTCATGAAGCCTATGTCTGGCAACAATTTGGAACGAGAAGAGGTCATGGTATTGAGGCGGCAAAGCTGGGGATCATCAGCAGGGAGTGAGTCGCGAGGTTTGCGGCGGACGAGGGGACGAGAAGCCATGGCCGCATTCGTCTCATCGGGCTGTAACGAATGGAGACTTTAGGACCAGCTACACGGTTTGTCAGACAGCTGCTAGCAAGGACGGCCTGATTTCCACATTGCGTGCCCAGCTGCAACGGTATGCTAGAAAATGGAGAAAGTTTTAGGGACATCTTTTATTGGGTGGCTCGACGGGGGTTATTCGGTGGCTTATACTGAATCCCTGCACTTCCACTTCCATTAGTGGATGTATCAAACCAGGTTCCAGACGACAGTCCCCCGCATACTGCGCGCAAGGCGCACCACGACGGCACAATCATCAGTCACGTTTTGTACGGCCTGGGACCTTCCTAGATCGCCCAAGCGTATCGCATCTTTTAAATTTATCTTTCCAAGCTCGAGGAGTTGTACCGACATGGCGGACGATCCCAGGCAAGTCCCTCCTATCTTCACTCAGTATGATGTTTCTCCTAATTCGGCACCGAATCGAGGAAATGATCCTGAAGCGGTTCATACCGAAGTCGTTGCCTTATTGCGAGATATTCTTTCGGCACAAGACCGACAGAATCAACTCATGGAAGAGCTTGTTACCCAAATGGGAGCAACCCAGAAACAACGTCTAAACGAGTTAGGTCAGTGGAAGCAGGCGAACCCGCACCTGGCAAGGGATTGTCGTCGCGCGGCCGAGTGGTTAAGTCAGGCTCAGACTGAATACCTGCGTGGCGTTACTGAAGAAGTGAACGACAATGGTGATGGAATTGTTGACAGCGAGTACTTGTTGAACGAGCTTGTCGATCGATACGGTCCACGTTTAGCGCATTTGAATGGAGTCTTACAAGTCTTATCGCAATTGGGTAATGTGGTAGACGAAGCGGAAGAGAAAGAGTAAATAACAAGTGGTCCTACAGGCGGCCGGCAGCCACTTCGACTCAGGATATTGTCTGCCAAGTGTTGACACAGAGGATGCTGTTTTGTGGGACCTATAGATTTGTAGCTGGACATGCTGAGGCCGTGATGGGACGCGGCCTCAAGTTTTGGTTCCCGTTTTTGGGAAGCTGAGAGACTTTCAGATTTCTCCTGCCTGAGCCTTACCTCAGTCCCACCTGCCTTTTTTTCTGGACTCGGTCTTCGGTCGTGTAGGCTGATGCCTGGATGGTCATGCGATTGACTCGCCCGCAACACACATTGGTTATTGTTCGGTTGCCAGTTTCACGTCTCGCCAGAGTTTCGCGACAATACCAGCGAGCTGATTCACATGGCGGGAGCTCATGGCGAATCGTGGCACGAATGGACTTCGTCTGATCCTAATGGTCCTTTACTTGCCATACGCCCAGGTGGCTGCGGCGACGTAACCCAGGCTCATGTTTTGTGGCGTGATCCAAGTGGTGGGTCCGACGTCGTGTCCGGGGTGGTGTATCAAGATCGGATGTTTTCTGTTTCAAGTCGTGGAGTGGTGGCGTGTCGGGAGCTGACCCACGGAGGCTTGTTTTGGCGACAGAGACTTCAAGGCGATGTCTTTTCGAGTCTTCTTACTGGTGGTGGCCTCGCGTACACGACAAGTGAACAAGGACGTGTCGATGTTATTGAATCAGCAGACGAGTTTCGTCTAGCGACAACCAATGTCCTGGGCGATCGTAGCATGGTTTCTCCTGCGGTTGGCGGCGGAGATATCTTCGTCCGCAGCACGGAGTATTTGATCCGCATTGCGATGGCAGTGCCCGGTGGGCAGCCGGAAGGAGTCATTGCATTGGCCGAATGAAGTCGGTCTTTGGTGGAATCCGTTACTTGAAATGACGGAAGGATGTGCGGTAAAGATTCGCGCAGCCCGTTGTGTTTCCAGCTCATGTTAGTTATTTTCGGATGGAATGCCTGTACGTATTTCGCCTGCCAGCCGTGCAGTTTGACAATATAATCAGTCGTTGTACTTGGGTGTTTTGGTAGGATGCGGCCCAGATGAAGAGAGGTAAGGTCCCACCGGGATGAGCTGGCGGGAAAAATCGTACACTAGTCAAAGTTTATCAGTCACCTTTGGTGACGTTTTCCAACTGTGTTCGGCAATACAGGACACCCTTCACGAAAGAAGGTTTCCATTGAGATGAATGCTCCCGAAACAAGTAATACGCAGTCAGCCATTGGTGAATCGCAAGGTAGCGGATTGCAAGACAAAATCCAGCGAGCAAGTGAACAACTGGACGCGCACACCTATGAAACCGTGCAATGGCACTTCCATGAATCCACGGGCAGTTCTTTTTGGTTGGAAAAAAAATCGGAGCTCAATTTCGATCCGCTCAACGAAGTTAAATCTTTTGACGATTTGCGTAAATTTCCAGCGTTCGAGGACGAATGGTTGCGAGGAGGCCCAGTGCGTCGTTGGGTGCCTAAAGGATTAGCGGACAAGCCTGTTTATGTTTTTGAAACGGGAGGTACTACAGGAATTCCGAAGAGTCGAGTGGTGATCGATGATTTCCGAATCGACTATGAACTTTTTAGTGGAACATTACCGGATCAATATTTTCCACGTGGGGCCAACTGGCTCATGTTAGGCCCTTCTGGGCCTCGCCGTTTACGTTTGGCCGTCGAACACCTTGCTCAGTTTCGTGGAGGGATCTGTTTTTGTATTGATCTCGACCCGCGTTGGGTGGTTAAATTGATCAAAAAGGGATGGATGGAGCATCTTGAGGAATACAAACGACATTGCATGGATCAGGCCGTCACGATCCTCACGGCGAATCATGACGTCCGTTGCATGTTCGGAACGCCGAAGCTGATAGAATCGCTCGCTTTAAGGCTGGAAGAACTGGGGACTTCGCTATCCGAAATCGGAATCACCGGAATCTTTTCAGGTGGGACCGAGTTTACACCACAGTGGACTCGATTTGCGGTAGAGGAACTATTGGGAGGTCCTCCTGAGCAGAGTGGCGTGTACATGACACCGACATATGGCAATACATTGATGGGCCTTGCTTGTAGCAAGCCAGTCACGGCCGCTGACGGATACAAGATAACCTATTTCGCTCCTCAGCCGCGAGCTGTTGCGGAAGTCGTCGACTTTGACGACGACAGCCATGTGGTGGGTTACGGTGAAACTGGTCGTGTCAAACTCACCACACTTACCAAAGAGTTTTTCGTTCCAGGCTTTCTCGAGAGAGATGAGGCCGAGCGGGAGCCTCCGTATGAAACCTATCCGTGGGACGGTGTGAGTGGCGTGCGGCCGTTTCACCGCTTGGCAAAAGCGACAACGGTGGGCGTTTACTAAGCTGTAGACCGTTCCACGAACGGGGGTTCATGCATGCTTGAGACGCGGTATCGTAGTCCAAACTTGTTCACAGTCAATTTCTACAATTAAGGGGAAATTCTGCCGTGTTAAACATTCCGGTTCTGCGCTGGGGGCAGCCATATGACTCGTTGGAGACGGAAGATGTGTTCCATTTTGCCACTGGAGAGTCGATTGCTCGTGTGAGCCAGTCTGGGGGTGGGATCATTCAGCGAGATATGCGCAAAGCCGCGCGTGCACGTGAGGTATTGCGTGAGATCGGGCCAGCCGAATTGATCGAGCGAATAGGTCGGGCGGCTGAATTGTACGTTCAAGGCCAGTTGCCTATTGGTGATGGTACGCAAACGCCCGAAGAATTTGTCCATGCACAATCTGCGAGTACTGGATTGCCCGAGCACATGTGCCGTGCGAATATGCAAAAAAATGCATTCGTTCTGGAGCACATGGAGGAGATTCTGGATGCGCTCACTCGTGGGTTGCACTTAGACATTCTTGCTCGGGGTTTTGGAATGGAAGATCGGGGGGTGGTCGTGAGCTATCAGGCGCAGGCCCCCGTCCTAGGAGCCGTCTTGCCGTCGAACTCTCCTGGAGTACATACACTCTGGTTACCCGTCATTCCCTTACAGCTCGGTTTGGTGCTCAAACCGGGGCCCCAAGAACCGTGGACACCTTACCGTGTCGCGTCGGCATTTTGTGAAGCGGGAATTCCTCCAGAAACAATAGCAATCTATCCCGGTGGTCCGGAAGCAGGGGCCGCCGTTTTGGCTGGTTGTGATCGCAGTATGATTTTTGGTGGAACTCCGACGGTCGAACAGTACCAAGGAAATCCCTGTGTGCAAGCGCATGGCCCGGGTTTTTCCAAGATCCTGGTCGGCGATGACGTTGTTGATGACTGGGAGCAATATGTTGATCTCATGGCGGAAAGCATTTTCATCAACAGCGGGCGGAGTTGTATTAATTGTTCGGGCGTTTGGGCGTCCCGCCACACTGAGGAGATTGCTCAAGCACTTGCCGAACGATTGGGACCTGTTGAAGTAAAACCACCCCAAGATCCTGAAGCTGGCTTAGCAGCGTTCACGGTTCCAGCCATGGCGCAAGGTGTGTGGGAGATGATTCAAAATGATTTGGATGAAGACGGTGTCACCGACGTGACGGCACCTTTTGGTGAACGACTTGTCGAGCAGGAGCGTTGTGCATATTTGAGGCCTATGATTGTGCACTGCACGTCCCCTGATGTGGCGGTTGCCAAGAAAGAGTACATGTTTCCTTTCGCCACCGTTGTCCAATGTCCGCAGGAAGAGATGTTGAACAAGATAGGTCCTACGCTGGTTGGAAGCGGCATTACGAGAGATGCGCGATTTATTGAGCAGTTAAGTAACGCGGTTCACATCGATCGTCTCAATATTGGTGCGATTCCTACCAGTCGGTTGAATTGGAAACAACCGCATGAGGGCAATATCATCGATTTTCTCTTTCGCTCACGTGCCTATCAGGTAGCGGATGATCAGTTCGAGGCAATGTTGTCCTGATGAATGAGTTCGATTTTGAAGCTCGAACCCGCATTGTGTTCGGTCGACACAAAATCGACACGTTGGGAAAGTGTGCTCTCGAATTGGGTGCGAGTCGTGCTCTTGTGGTCAGCGATCCAGGCATTGTCCAGGCAGGACATTCACAGCGTGGATGTGATTCTTTGAAGCAGTCGGGGATTGAATCCTTGGTGTTTGAAGGGGTGCATGAAAATCCGACAACAGATGATGTGAATACTGGTTGCGAAGTGGCCCAAGCATTTCATCCTGATCTGATCGTAGGTTTGGGCGGCGGTAGTTCGATGGACTGTGCTAAGGGGATCAATTTTCTCTATTCGTGTGGCGGACAGATGCACGACTATTGGGGAGTTGGTCGCGCGACGAGGGACATGCTGCCCATGATTGCTGTCCCTACGACCTCTGGTACGGGAAGTGAAGCCCAGTCGTTCGCTTTAATTTCTGATGCAGAAACGCATGAAAAAATGGCCTGCGGTGATAAGCGAGCAGCTTTTCGTGTTGCGCTGCTCGACCCTAATCTCACATTGACGCAACCTCCACGAGTCACCGCTCTGACCGGAATTGATGCACTGGCACATGCCATCGAATCATATGTTACCACACGCCGTAATCCGATTTCGGTGGCGTTCAGCCGAGAAGCTTGGCGATTGCTTTCCGCGGATTTCCCTCAAGTGCTTGATGATCCAGAGGATTTGTCGGCGCGATCCGGCATGCAACTAGGTGCGTGTTTTGCTGGTCTGGCCATCGAAAACTCCATGCTTGGTGCGGCTCATGCACTGGCTAATCCGTTGACTGCTCGTTGTGGCGTACCCCACGGGGAAGCGGTCGGTTTGATGCTGCCACACGTCGTTCGCTATAACGGTAGCGATCATGACCATTGGTATCGTGAGTTGATGGATGTCCTTCCTCACAGCAATGGGTCTGCAGCGTCTTCCGGCAGTGCCGATCAATTGGCGGAATGGTTAGCATCGCAAATGCGAAAAGCCGGTTTGGCCTGCCGCCTGGAAGAATGTGGAGTGCATGAGCACGAATTGTCAGCACTGTCCCATGGCGCCGCGACGCAGTGGACAGGCCAGTTTAATCCTCGGCAAGTCGATGCGGCATCCTTGATGACACTCTACCGGGAGGCCTTATAGATGATCGCGTACTGGCGGTTTTGGTGTATGTGGCTTTCCTTGGTGATCTTGTACATGAGTGGCGGCTGCCAGCCATCGGATGGAACACCACCGAAAAAAAACTCTACGGTGGCGGCGCAGCAGGCCTCACCGATGGTGACTCTTAGTAATTGGCCATTGTTTCGCGGCGATGCTTGCTCTACGGGAGTGTCGCAAGGCGAGTTACCTTCGTCTTTGGCGCTTCAATGGAAGGTTGAAATCGAAAACGGCGCATTCGAGTCAACAGCCGCCGTTGTCGACGGTGTCATTTTTATCGGCGATCTCGATGGCAGGTTGTTGGCCCTGCGTTTAGATGATGGTCAGGAATTATGGCGGAAAGAGTTGCAAGATCAATTGGGCTTTGTGGGTTCTCCAGCTGTGAAGAACGGACGGGTATTTGTGGGAGACATGGATGGAAGCTTCTACTGTTTTGATGCGACAAACGGTGACTTGAAGTGGACATTCGCTACGCAGGCGGAGATAAATTCCAGTGCCAATTTCTTCCAGAACAACGTATTGGTCGGTTCCCAAGATGCGACATTGTATTGCTTGAACGCGGAATCTGGCGAGTTGGTTTGGAAACATCAAATTGAAGACCAAGTCCGTTGTACGCCTACGATTGTCGAAAGCCGAACTTTTTTGGTAGGTTGTGATGCCAAATTACACACGATTGACTTGAATTCAGGTGAGTCGCTCGACGCGGTCGAATTGGATGGTCCAAGTGGAACGACTCCGGCTGTACAGGGGGATTATGCCTATTTTGGTACCCACGGAGGCCGATTCTATTGCGTCGATTGGCGACAAGGTGAAGTGGCGTGGACCTTCAAAGATGCTGAAGATTCTCAATCGTTTCATGGTTCTGCAGCGGTGACCCCTAGTGTTGTCGTGATTGGTAGCCGCAATCGCCGGGTCTATGGATTGAATCCGGCTAATGGCGAGCAGATGTGGACATTCATAGCTAAGCGAGGTGTTGACTCCTCACCTGTGATTGTGGGTGATCGTGTGTTCGTCGGCTCCTCCGATGGACGGTTGTACGGATTAGATGTGTTGACCGGCGAAGAAGTTTGGAGCTACGAAGCTGGAGGTAGGATTGTTGCGTCACCAGCGATAGCCGACGGGCGCCTGATCATCGCGAACGATGATGGTAAAGTGTTTTGCTTCGGCCATAACGTTCGTGCCGGCTCCCTCGCTGGGATGGAAAGTGGATGAGAGCCCAGATCATAATCTATCATTCAGTAAGCCAGACTAAGTGAAACTCGTACTGGATTTCTCGATTCTCCTCGAAATTACACGAAATGAATATGGAATTCGACGAAAGATTGCAGCGAGCCATTCAACGCGGATATGGCCGAGGTGATGTGCGCCGACAAGAAGTAGCCGCCAAGCAATTCAGTGAAGACGAATTGCGATCATTGCATTCCAAGTATCGGCTCAGTTTGTCGGAAAAAATCGAGTCTTGTGTGCAACGACTGCCAAATCATTTTCCAGGATTTCAGTACGAAACGATTTACGGCGAACGAGGTTGGGGAGCTGCCATCAGCCGAGATGACATTGAAATGGCAGGTGGCAAACGCAACAACCAATACAGTCGACTGGAAATGACGATTCGACCTTTTTCGTCCGCACACGTGTTGGATTTAGCGGCAAAAGGGACCGTGCGTAACCGTGAAATCTACAACCGTAATCACTTCGAGGCATTAGACGAAGCCGATCACGATAACTTTGCGGAGCTGATCGACTTGTGGGTGCTGGAATATGCCGAAATGTTCGCTAGCAAATGATCGAATCACACTGAATCGTCATGAGGCTCATTCGGATTATTCGGATTATTCATAGGCTCAGGTTCATTTTCGGTCCCTTGAGCTATCCTTTTGCAGAGCCTGTACCCACGAACGTTGTGGCGGGTACCTGTGAACATGTTGGTATGTTGAAACCGCACGACTTGGTTGTTGTATGCGGCTCTACCATTTCGTAATACTGGATGCTGTGATGACCACCGCGCTGTACGTCATTCTGACGAGTTGTTTCTCTGGGACGGGAGACTATGAATCCTTGGAACAGTACGCCGTTACCGAGGTGCGTGGGTGGAAAGTCCGTGTCAACCACCGGCTGATCGAGCAGAAACCGCAGTTGCATGCTGATACGTTGCAGAGGTTGGACGTTAAGCTCCACGAAATC
>Ga0310344_10002092_pt1 | contig 15043 bp, 10 predicted proteins | sample HC15DNA20200_MG_FD_203801 | JGI IMG/M metagenome (GOLD analysis project Ga0310344, IMG submission 203801) | Marine microbial communities from station ALOHA, North Pacific Subtropical Gyre - HC15-DNA-20-200_MG | ecosystem: Environmental > Aquatic > Marine > Oceanic | place: Pacific Ocean: North... | reverse complement strand
CTGGAGAATGCCTTCCATAGAGATGCCAATGGGAGCAGATCTGGAAGAAGTCATGTGTCTGGCTATTGGAGGAGTAGATAGCTACGATTTTCACGCACTGGAAGTGATCCAGTGTATGGCTGAGCGCCGACGTGGTGGTGAAACAGGGGTTGCGTGGCTGGAAGCGCTACGTGGAGAGTCGGTATGGAAGGCAATGAACGGAGGATCCTGGCAGGGAGGAGGCTGGGATCCGGATCTGTTTCATGCCTGTTTATGCCGCAGTCAAACTCTGGCGCAAACCGATGAGTTCAGTCACCGTTTTCCCACGTCCAAGCAGATTCAAGAATGGGTCAAGGATCCGGTGGCGTATCGTTTTCAGTATAACGATGGATTGAAGGCGACCATGCTTCTGATGAATGGCTTGGTAGGCGATTTTACATTTGCCGGCCGGATTGCCGGTCAGTCAGAGCCTCTTTCAACGTTGTTTTACCTACCTCCTAATCCCAATGTCGTGTATTCAGCAGCCCTGATGTCCAAGGTTGAGGAAATGTTTGTTACCGGTAACGCTGCCTATCCTGTTGAGCGGACCTTGTTGACTTCCGGGTTAGTTACAGCCGGCATGCAGTCGCTTGCTGGCAAACAGAAGCGTCTGGAAACCCCTCACTTATCGGTTAACTATAAACCATCTCGGGAATCGACGTTCTGGCAGACGTAGGTCTTATGTTAATCCAACCAACATTCCAGGCGATCTGTTAACGGGGCTGCTGTTGCCTTTGTGTTCTTTAATACCGACTGAACAGGTGGGGCCTGCATTCTTGCGCGGGACTCGACTCATGGGCGGTCCGTATTGGAATACCGTCCAATGCATAGGGATATCTATATGTTGGTTGGATGCGGCGACCTTAGTCGCATGCCGAACTACTCGTATCTATGCGACAGGATCCAGAAACTATCCGTGTAGCTTAAAATGTTGTTTGAAGTAGCGTTTCTAGGCGTGAGATCGCATTAAGAGTACACAGAGAATCGTTAAGCAGGATGCACAACCGGCAATCACGATAAAACCCTTTTGAACACTTGAATTTTTAGCTACTTGCCCAACAATCAGAGGGATGACAGCCCAGCCAATACCACCGATACAGAAGAACAGTCCAATGGCACGACCCTGCAGTGCCGCATTGGTATCGAGAACATGACCCACGAGCACCGCAATCAGTATCGGGAAAAGGGGACCGAGTATGGCGCCCGCTGCGAGCAATAAGCCAGCGGTAAGCTGGCCAGACTTACTGATAACCAAACCCAGACTGAATCCAATACACAGAATAGCCAGGAACACCGCTATGAGGTGATCATATCCGGCAGGAATCAAAAGCGCCGCTGCCAGTCGTGAAAGTGTGAATGTGCCCCAGAATACGGACAGTAACAAGGAGGTCGTCTGGTCAGGCAGGTCTCGGTCTTTCATGAGGGTGGTTGCCCAGGTGGCTACGGTTGCTTCAATGGGGACATGAAAGAAGAAGGCAATACAGCAAAGCAATACAATCTTATCTCCGAGAAGAATCTGAAACGCGTTGTCCACGACTTCGGTAGATTCTGTCGTCAGCGGTTTCCAGTCGACTGCAAGGGACAGTAGCAATGGAATGGCGATAATCGCAGCAAAGGCCAGAAAAGTTCCCTTAAGGTCGAATGCTTTCAATGACCAGGCTATCGCGATTGGCATCACAAAAGCCCCTAAGCCAAAAATGAAATCTCCGAGGTTCATGGCAAAAGAGAGGGGGGCATCGTCTTTGAGCGGGAGAAAGGCAGGTCCCTGTAATGCATTGAGTACATTAACCATCGCCGACCAGCCGGTACCCAGTAGCAAAACCGAAATAAGGGCCATGAGATACGAACGTACGTGGGCCAGTACGCAGACACTGGCGATGAGCAGGATACAACCTAAGACAACCACAAATTTTTTTCCTTGGCTGTCTGCCAGAATACCAGCGGCAAACGCCATCGGGATCAGAGTGAAGCCAAAGATGCTCACCAATCCTCCCACCTTGCCTTCGTCAATGTTCAGTCGCTCCGAGAGGGGAACCTTGATACTGCCCAGTAGGGCATGGCACATGCCGGCGGCGGTCAGGGCGGTGATCTGCATCATCGTAAGTATGCTCATAATTAACCTGTTCGCGAGATTAGGTGGTGCAGTGGGTGGGTGAAAAACCGCAACCGGTCTATGCCTTGTGTGGGTTGCCGGTAACGTAATGTACTGTTTCAAGTTTTGGTTTGCGAGTCATTTATGTCATTACAGTTTACAAGTGTTGTTTGATTACATCCGTACCTTGTTCCTGGTTGGAAACACGGAACCAATATGTGTTCCATCAGTGAAGGATATCTGTTTACTGAATCGGGCCGGTAAATTAATGGTTAAGAACAGATCGGTATTTCTGATCAGGTCATGATTTCAGGTGTCACATTCCATGTTTGTAAATGTTTATGATAATGATGTAGATAACAGGGCTGTCGAAAGGTCCGTTGCGGGTCGAACCTCTTATCGCCTATTATCATGAAAGACACTATCCGGCATCCCGTTTAATGCACCTGACAGTTTGAGAGGATAGACAATCGGTTGATGAATCTCAGAGAAGGACAGACAGCGATCATAGATCGGGTTACAGGAGAAGACGCTACGGCCATTCGACTGATGGAAATGGGCTTTGTTTCCGGAGTGGAAGTGCGCTATGTGGGATGTGCTCCATTGGGGGATCCCCTCGAGTTTGAAATACTGGGCTTTCGAATCAGTTTGCGTCGTAGAGAATTACAACGGATTCTCTTTCGTAAAGGTTAAATGAATGTAGCCGTGGTTTTCTTTCCAGATTTTGAGTGGACTCAATGATGAACGAGGTCACGGTTGTTCTTCTTGGTAACCCCAACACGGGCAAGTCTGCCCTGTTCAATGCCCTTTCAGGGTTAAACCAAAAGGTGGGACATTATCCGGGAGTAACGGTCGAAAAGAAGCAGGGGCGTCGACGATTTCGCGAGACGTCCTTTACGCTGATTGACCTGCCAGGTACCTACAGCCTTTCTCCGCATTCTCCGGATGAAAAAATTACGGTGGATGTATTACTTCATCAAGATACGGAGGTTCGACCAGATGCAGTTCTCTGCGTAGTGGATGCCAGCAATTTAGCACGCAATCTGTATGTGGTAACTCAGGTCATAGAGCTGGGTCTTCCTGTGGTGATGGCTCTGAATATGACCGATCTGGCCCGAAAGAAAGGGTTGACCATTGATGTGAGTGCTCTTGAAAAGCAGCTGGGTATTCCTGTTGTGGAGACACAGGCTAACCGGAAAGTTGGAGTCGAATCACTGCTTGAGACGCTCTGCAGGCAGCCTGCAATCCCATCGCCTTGTGTTTCTTTGCCAAAAGCTTTTAATCAACAGACAGCTCTTTTGAAGGCGGCATGGGAGTCTGAAACGGGGGATGTTCCTTCAGATTTTCTTGTGAGCCGGGTTCTGCTTGACACGACAGATTTTCTGCAGGGTTCCTCTCAGTTTCCTTCTGGTGAAGCCTTCCGATTAAAGCTGTCGGATTCTCGGGAACAGCTCAAGTCGCAGGGGCACCCTGTGCCGGCAGTGGAGCCTATTTCCCGTTACGAGTGGATTCAGAAAATACTTCCTAAAGTCTTAACGACATCGGCAAAAAATCCATCGCAAAGAAGAACACGGATGGATCGGTTTCTCATGCATCGTGTTTGGGGTTCCTTGGTTTTTCTGGCGCTGATGGTGCTCGTGTTCCAGGCTGTATTTCAGTTTGCCGCACCGGCAATGGACCTGATAGATCAATTTTTCAGCATCTGTGGTGATACCGTTACTGCAAAAATGGGGGAAGGGGCACTGACCTCCCTGATTGTGGATGGTGTGATTGCTGGTGTTGGGTCAGTAGTTATATTCCTACCTCAAATCCTGATTCTTTTTTTCTTTGTGGGATGGCTGGAAGACTGTGGCTATATGGCACGCGCGGCATATCTCATGGACCGGATAATGGGTCAGGTTGGATTGAATGGAAAATCTTTTATTCCACTGCTTTCGTCATTTGCCTGTGCGATTCCTGGAATTATGGCAGCGCGCGTGATTGAGAATCGTCGTGACCGATTGGTAACCATGCTGGTTGCACCTTTGATGAGCTGCAGCGCACGTTTACCTGTATACGTACTACTCACAGCGGCCTGCATTCCCAATAAATCCATTCTGTGGGGATGGTTGAACCTGCAGGGAGTGACACTGGTTGCCATGTATGTAGTGGGAATTGTCGTTGCGGTAGGGGTTGCCTTTGTTTTGAAAAAGACGGTTCTTCATGGAGAGACCCCACCATTTGTAATGGAGTTGCCCTCCTATAAATGGCCCAACCTTTTGCTGGTGTTCCGTGGAATGGCACGGCAGGGGTGGGAATTTGTGAGACAGGCCGGTACTTTGATTTTTGCGGTCACCATACTGATATGGGCGGCCGGTTATTTTCCCCGTGATCCCGAATTGCCCCGAAAAATACGTGCTCAATATCCGCGTTTGAGCGAAATCCGCCAACAGATTGAAAAACTCGGACAGAATGTGGGAAGCACTGCAGGCAATGGAGCTGAGGGACTGGCAACGATTAAGGATCTAAAGGGAGAAGAGCAAAAGCTCAAAAGCGAAATGGATGCTGCTATTTCCGGATCGTATTTGCGGTCCAGTGTGTTGGGAAGAATGGGGCAGATCATAGAGCCAGTGGTGCGTCCATTGGGATGGGACTGGAAGATAGGAATTGCAGTCATTGCCTCTTTCCCGGCGCGCGAAGTGGTGGTGGGCACGATGGGGGTGATCTACAACCTCAGTGGAGATGAGGATGAGGAATCCCGAACTCTGAGGGAGCATTTGCAGGGAGCAACCTGGGATGATGAACCGGAACGCCCTGTTTTTACGGTTCCGGTAGCGCTGTCGATTATGGTGTTCTTCGCGCTTTGTGCACAATGTGTTTCCACTCTGGCTGTGATGAAACGGGAAACACTTACCTGGCGGTGGCCGGTGTTTACGTTTGTTTATATGACGACACTTGCCTATATTGGCGCTTGGTTGACTTATCGATCTGGAATCTGGTTTATGGACGGGTAAGCCCCATGGGTGAACACGTACAGAATTACGTTGTGTTACTGACAGTGCTGGCCGCTTTGTGTTATGTGACTTACCGCATCAGCAAACTGTTCCGGTCCTCTTCGTCCAGTGGATCTTGTGGCCACTGCATGAGCAAAGCGTGCAATGAAACCGAACAGGTAACCGAGTTGCATCAGATAGAATTCGAGCCGGCGATTCGTGACAACGTGTAAACTCATGATGTCGGCGTTCACCAGCTAGCCTTCACAGCTGGTGCTTCCTTTCGTTTTTCCGAGAGCTCTCGGATATGCCGGCTTTGCGTTTCAGATGTCTGGGATACTTGCAGTACAGGTGAGCATGGAGGAGTTGTAAGATGCCTCATGAACAGTTTGTGGAGAGAGGTCATTTTTTTAATGGGGAAATGTCACACGATTAATACGATTACAAGAAAATGAATGAGAGGGAAAGCGATGCAGTCGAAGCAATTGAAGCGGGAATCTCGGATTCGACAGGTTATTCAGATGATGGCCATTCCAGGTAAGAGTGGTGAAGAGAAGGAAATTGCAAACTATATCACGAACCAACTGATTCGTGCCGGCGCTGATCGTCGTTCTATTAAGACCGATACGGCTCATCGTCGCACGGTTATCAAAGGAAATTGCGGAAATCTTATTTTCAAAATGCCAGGGACCTATCGAGCACCACGCCGAATGCTGAGTGCGCATATGGACACGGTTCCGATATGTGTGGGGTGTCAGCCCGTTCGAAAAGGAATGATGGTAACGTCAAAAGATCCCGCTACCGGTCTGGGTGCGGATAACCGGGCAGGGTGTGGAGTGATTCTTTCTGCAGCGCAGGAGATATTGAAAAATAAATTACCGCATCCTCCTCTTACCTTTGCGTGGTTTGTTCAGGAAGAGGTGGGGCTGCAGGGATCGCGTCATATGACCCAACGCGTGCTGAACAACCCCCAGCTAGCTTTTAACTGGGATGGAGGTTCTGCAACAAAAATGACGGTAGGTGCTACGGGGGGATATCGCATGCAGATTATAGTGCATGGTATTGCATCGCATGCAGGTGTTGCGCCTCAACGAGGAGTCAGCGCGATTGCTATCGCTTCTCTGGCCATAGCCGATCTACATCGAAACGGGTGGCATGGACAAGTTCAGAAAGGACAGAATAAAGGTACTTCCAACGTTGGCGTGATACAGGGAGGAGCGGCGACGAATGTCGTAACAGACAGGGTCGTCGTTCGAGTTGAAGCCAGAAGTCACAGTCGGAGATTCAGGGAGCGTATCGTTCGAGAGATTGAAAGAGCTTTTAATCGCGCCGTCACACAAGTGAAGAATGATAACCGGAAAAAAGGGATGGTCGAGATTTCAGGACATCTTGATTATGAAGCATTCGTACTTAGTAAAAAGGAGCCTTGTGTCCGTATTGCACGGAATGTGATTCAGTCGAAAGGGTACGAGCCTGTGTTTGCAGTAGCAGACGGAGGTCTGGATGCAAACTGGATTACGGACTATGGGATTCCTGCTGTTTCCATGGGCGCTGGGCAGTTGAATGCGCATATGGTTTCTGAGTCACTTGATCTCAAACAGTATCTGATTGCTTGTGAAATAGGACTATCGATTGCGACGGGTGAAGCCGGTTAAAGCGTTTCTTTCATGATCCATTGAAGGTGTATGAATACCGATCTGGTGATTTGTGTTCAGCCGATTCAGGTGTCTACGATAGCCTTAATCCTCGCTGTAATGGATGTCGACGGCATGTGTGCATGGGGCAATTTGGCATCAAGCGAGGCGAGGTTGTACGGGGATTTGCGGATCTGAGCTGTTCCGTGAGCTATGTTTAAGAAGTGATGCCACAAGCTGATACCCCTCCTGTTTCGGCACGTTATTGGGGGACGCATTCATCATGGTTACAAACGGCAAAGATCGATGGTTCTGTCGCTAAAACCATACAGATAGTCAGAGGCGGTAAAACCGGTAGAGCCATCATGACGGTTTGATAATCCGTTGGCAGCAATGATAACGCACGGAGGCGGTATAGTATGGCATATGGGTAACACGTTCGACCATTCATAGAAGAGAGATATGATGGGTGATGAAAATCAGAATACCCGGTTGTCCGCCTTTACTCGTAGAGACTTTGTAAAGGGAGCATTGGCTACAGCAGCGACGCCGGCAGTGTCGGCATCGGTAAATACATGTGATGACACCGCGAGGACTACACAAAAAGAACTTTCCTGTTTTGGTTCTACGGTGCGGATGATCGATGCATTGAGGAAGAAACAAATTTCGTCAGAAGAACTGGTGAAGTTGCATCTCGAGCGAATTCAGAAAATCGATCCGGCCATTAATGCTCTGGTTGGAAGTTGTGCAGGTGCCTTGGATTTGGCCCGTGAGTCTGATCAGAAACGAATGGCTGGTGAGGTATGCGGTCCACTGCATGGTGTGCCGATGACGATTAAGGATTGCTTTGATACGGTTGGTGTGGTGTCTTCGTGGGGGACAGAAGGCAGGAAAAATTTTGTGCCATCCCAGGATGCAACGGTTGTAAAGCGGCTGAGAGATGCCGGTGCCATCCTGCTCGGAAAAACTAATACTCCAGAGTTTACGCTGAGTTTTGAGACCTGGAATCGAATATACGGATTTACTCACAATCCCTACGATTTGAACCGTTCACCTGGTGGTAGCAGCGGCGGGGCGGCTGCGCTGATTGCCGCTGGTGGCACTCCGTTTGACATCGGAACGGACTATGCCGGTAGTATCCGTGTTCCTGCACACTTCTGCGGGATAACCGGAATCAAACCAACGGCGGGAAGTATTCCCCGAACGGGTCTATGTCTTCCAGCAGGTTTGATCAGTGAACACTTAAGTCACATAGGTCCCATGGCCCGTTATGTAGAAGATCTGCACCTATTGCTTCCTTTACTCTGGGGACCCGATTCAATTGATTCACACATTGTCCCTGTTCCTTATCCAGCGGCACTATCATCTGACGCTGACAATTTACGGTGTCTTGTGACCTTTGATAACGGGATAACGACACCTACGGAAGAAACACTTTCGGCTATTGATCAAGCTTCGACAGTATTGAGGAAAAAAGGAATTCATACTACCGAAGGTCGGTTACCTTTGGCCGATCAAATATGGACCATAATGGAAGGGTACGGAAAAATAGCGACAGATGCTTCGGTATTCCTGCTTATGAAAGGAGCGGGGACGGATCCTGGTCGCAGTTCATTAAAATGGTTCCGAAAATTTCTACAGTCTCTGATGGGGAGTCCTGGTTCACAGGATATTGCCGATCATTTTTCCCGTGTTGAACAATTTCGTTCAACTTTATTGAAAGAGATGTGCGAGTACGATCTTATTCTATCTCCAGTCAATCCGATTCCAGCACCGCTTCACCCTGAAGAAGGAAACGATCCATTTCCTATTGATTACGCTTCCTATACAGCCGTTTTTGATATTACCGGCTGGCCATCAGGGGTGGTGAGAGCGAGCACTTCACCCGAAGGGTTACCTATTGGCGTGCAACTAACGGCCAATCCATGGCGTGAAGATCTGGTATTGGCGATTCTCGGCATACTGGAAGATGAGCTGGGTGGGTATCGGCCACCCGTGATACCGGTTTAGTGGTATGTAATAATCCCGAATTTTGAAAAGTACTTTGACGGTATAGCTTATTGTCCGAAAACTTCCTCATTTGACTACCATGAGCTCAGTGTTTACGCTTCGCTGACGAGAGAGGTTAATCTGTTGACCTGGGGACGATTGAGATGGATTCGGAAAAAATACTCAGGACAGCTTTACGCATTGTGGGAACAGGATCCATGCTGGCAGTGGGTGCGGTAGTGATGCCGGGATCCTGGATGGCAGCTCTCCATCAGAAACTGGGATTGGGGCTGTTTCCTGACAGTGCGATTGTCGATTATTTGGCCCGACAACTGTCAGCATTTTATGTTGTTTTTGGCGGTCTTTTTGTGATGCTTGCATACGATGTTCGAGGCTATGCTAGGCTCATAAGTTACGTCGGCTGGGCTACGATGGGATTAGGAGTAGTATTCACAGTTGTCGATATTTTAGACGGTTTGCCTCTTTGGTGGATCGTTGCAGAAGGTCCTGGTGCCGTTGGATTTGGGGTAATGGTCCTTGCTTTACAGAGAAAAATAAGTCGCGATTCTTCATCGTTTGCGACGTGATTACAGCAAGAATGCTTGTGTGAGAAGGTTGACTTTGAAGGTGCTGAACGAGCGCGTCAAACGCTGCCGTACGATTGAAAAGAGAATCTCATCGTCCTGAGAGAACGTCTTTCAGACGATCGATAACGATGACCAGTTCTTCTTCGCTGACATTCAGAGGGTCCACGGCGAGGTCATCCGGATTGCCTAGGGAATGCAGAAAAATAGGAGGATCCCCCTGGGCCATTATATGCAAAACCTCATTTCTTGAGGGCCCTGGATAGTCAGGAAGAAAGTGAATAAGTGCCGTGGGGATCAGGTAGTCGTGTGAATCATGTTTGACACGGACCTCTAGCCCGGGAATGTTCTCGAGCGCGTCGGTAACCGCTTGTCCCATTGCGTAATAGCAGTCTGTTTCGGCTTGCTCGTCTTCCTTGACAAAGATTTCCAGCGCAGTGATCAGTCCGATGATTTCTTCTTTTGAAACTTTCATTCCACGACCAAGAAATGGATTGGGACTGGCATTGGCCATCGCTGCCTCAATCAGGTCGCTTCTGCCACAGAGGATGCCGGTTCCTTGAGGGCCACGGACACCTTTGCCGCCACTATAGATTACCAGGTCAGCACCTTCTGCAATAAAGCGACGCAGATTGGCTCGGGGCGGAATGAAACTGGCGGCGTCTACGATAACCGGCACGTGATACCGATGTGCAATTTCGCATACCTGATTCAACGGTAGTGCGAGACGAGAAAGAAAGGGTGAAAACAGGTAATTTACGGCAGCTGTTTTATCGCTGAATGCGGATTCAAATTCCCAGGTGGAACAACGCCTTCCCTCTCCAAAATCGACCAGTTTTGCCCCGGCAGCACGATAACACTGGTCATAGAGAAATCGCTGGCTTTTGTGGACAAGAATTTCATTTTTCAGGTTCTGTGTATCGGGTAGTTGATTCATTTTTCCTGGATCAGATCCGGCGATACACGCTGCCGCCTGAAGCGTCATTCCGCTGGCTGCACCACCGGTAACCAGCCCTGCATCCGCACCTGTAAGATCCGCAATAATACGTCCTGCGGCCAGATTGAGTTCTTTCATATCGACCATGACCGATGCAGCTTTGTTCATGGCATCCATGACTTCCGGACGCAGTTTCGTACCTCCGTAAGCCGTGGTGGATCCTGATGCAGTGATTGCGGGCTTGACGTTGATAGATCGATAGAGGGCTTTGGCTTCTTCTAGAAAAGTCATGATCATGCTCCTAGTGAAAGTCGGATTATACCAATCGGAAAGAAGGTTGGTGAGATGATTTTGTAATCCTGTAATCTACCGTGATAATTTGATAAATATCATTTCTGGAAAACATCGTTAGAGGTGACGGTCTGTCATACGATTGATGCTGTTTGATTTGTGACGGTCTTGTTTCGGTTTTGAGACCATGGTGGTCTTCTGAGTGTCTCCGTTGGTAATATGATGTCCAGCTAACCGATGTACTGTTCGCAAACTTGGAAGGAACCGTATGAGCACATATCAGAAATGGTGCCTTCCGATCATGGTGAACTGCGTGTGTAGTCTGAAACCTGTCATGCAACAGCGGGCAAAGATCGTACCTCTTGCCAGAGGGAAAGTTCTGGAAGTCGGGGTAGGTACGGGTTTGAATCTTCCTTATTACAGGAGGTCGGAGGTATTGCAGTTGTGGGCCATGGACCTTTCCAAAGGGATGATCAAGTGGGCGGGCAGGCAGGTTGAGCAATCAGATTTCAAGGTTCACTTGCTTCGAGGCAGCGCGGAACGTATTCCACTAGAAGACAATTCTATGGACACAATTGTTCTGATGTACACGTTATGCAGTATCATTCAAGTAGAAATGGCAATTACCGAGATGCGTCGAGTACTCAAAAACAGCGGAAAGCTGTTGTTTTGTGAACATGGGTTAGCGCCGGACAAACAAACACGATGCTGGCAGAACCGATTGAATGGAATATGGGGTAGATTGAGTGGTGGTTGTCATTTAAATCGCCCTATACCTGCTTTGCTGGAACAGGGTGGTTTCCGTCTTTCTGAAATGGATACGATGTATTTGCCTGGTTGGAAGCCTTTCTGCTTTAACTATCGCGGAATAGCACATGCCTGAGAGAAGCGGGTTCTGATGTTCCGACGAGGCGAAACTGATGAGGTATCATGCAAACCACATAAGACAGGAAGTGGTTGTTTATCAGGATCACAGACTCTGACGCTAGAGGGATCAATATGCACAAAGGTATACATCTTCTGAAATCGACTGTTCCGACAACCAGTGGGAAGCTGGAGTTGAGCGGTCTGGAAAAAACCGTACAGATATTTCGTGATCCATACGGTATCGCACATGTCCTTTCTGAAACGAGTCATGATGCTTTTTTTGCACAGGGATTTGTGACCGCGCAGGATCGTTTCTGGCACATGGATTGTGATCGTCAGCGGGCTTACGGAAGATGGTCAGAATGGATGGGAGCTTCCACCTTATCTCAGGACCGAATGTTGAGAAAGTTCCAGATAGCCACAACCGTTAAGCAGGACTATGAATCGGCAAGCGAACCAGCGAAAATCATGCTGGATGCTTATGCACTAGGGGTCAATGCTTTCCTGGACAGTGCAAGGGCACGGCCTGTTGAGTATGAGCTGTTGGCGGCTGATCCTGAGCGATGGCAGCCTTGGGACGGACTAGCGGTTTTTAAAGTTCGGCACATTTTGATGGGAGTTTTCGAAGGTAAATTGTGGAGGTCGCGGCTGATTCAGATATTGGGTGCGGAAAAGGCCAGTCAGTTGCTTAAGGGCTATCAACCAGGACACCTCATGGTTATGCCTCCTTTGTCAGAATATCAGGGGGCACAACTTGAAGGTTTGGAAATTCTGAGTCAAGGACTGGAGCATCTTCAATGGCTTCAAAGCGATCCTGACTGGGGAAGTAACAACTGGGCGTTATCCGGATCCCGCACGGCTTCCGGAAAGCCTCTTCTTGCAGGAGATCCGCATCGGTCACTGGATGTTCCCAACGTCTACTACCAGAATCATATCGCCTGTCCGGATTTTGATGTGATCGGCCTGTCTTTTCCCGGGTGCCCGGGTTTTCCTCATTTTGGACACAACGCTCACGTTGCCTGGTGTGTAACGCATACGGGCGCGGATTATCAGGATGTTTATGTGGAACAGTTTCAGCAGCAACAGGAGGGCCTATGTCATGCCTGCCAGGGACAATGGAAGCAGACCCAGATTATCTCGGAAGTGATTCAGGTGAAAGATGGGCCTTCCGAAGTACTCGACGTGAAAGTTACCGATCACGGTCCCGTCATCATGGAATCTTCTGATGGCCATCATGGAATGGCTTTGAAATATACTGCGACATCAGATGTAAACCGTACAGCAGACTGTCTGGTAGATATGTTGTACTCAGATTCGATAGACAGCCTGGATGGTTCCATGCGTGAATGGGTGGATCCTTGTAACAATTTTCTTTTTGCGGATATTCACGGTGATATTGGATATTTGAGTCGTGGTAAAATCCCTCTGCGTCCAGAAGACAACGCCTGGTTACCAGTACCCGGATGGACAGGATCTTTTGAGTGGGAAGGAATGATTCCCTTTGAAGAGATGCCTCGAATCAGAAATCCCGAATCAGGATGTATCGTGACTGCTAATAATCGGGTAACGGGAGAGGACTACCCCTATTATATCGCGCTGGATTATGCTCCAGAGTATCGGGCAAGAAGGATAGCAATTCGTCTCCAGTCTATTTCCTCTGCCTCCGTCGAAGACATGCTTTCTATTCATGCGGATCGCGTCTCTATTCCGGCACAAACCTACTGCGCTGCGCTGCCTTCTGGAGACGGGTTAGATCTCCAGACTGTCGAGGCCTTGTCGATTCTCAAAGATTGGGATGCTTCGATGGATGTCGATTCGGTGGCAGCTTCCATTTACAGTGCCATGCGTAATCGGTTACATGAAAAGGTTTTGAATTATTGGCTGGGTCCACTGTACAAGGAAGCGATGGAGGCTTCCGGGCGTGGTGCACCGGGGCACATTCGTCAGCTAACGTCTGCTTTAGTTACCATGGCGGCAAACCGTGATGACACGAGACTTCCGCCCGGAGAAAACTGGACAGACTTATTATTGCAATCACTGACTGAAGGGGTGGAAGATCTCAAGCAGAGATGGGGTGAAAACATGAGTTCATGGCAGTGGGGACGTGGGCATCACACAAGGCCAAGCCATTCCTTGACATCGCTGTTTCCCGAGTGGAAAGACCATCTGGATCCCTTGCCAGTGGCTGCAGGGGGAGATGGGGATACACCTCAAGCTGCCGGTTATGCTTATCAAGATCCTTTTGTCATGACAAGTACTTCGGTAGCACGTTATGTTTTTGATACCAGCAACTGGAATCAGTCCAGGTGGATCGTCCCGCTGGGTAATTCCGGTAATCCTGGCAGCAGACATTATTCTGATCAGAGTATATTGTGGGGTGAGGTCAAAACCGTGCCGATGTGGTATGACTGGAAAGACATCGAAAAACAAAGCCAATCTACTCAGCAGTTAGACCCCGTGCACACATGATTCCAAATTCCGACGCACTTGTAAGAAGAGGCCGTTAACATGTCCAGTCCTTATGATGGATCGGCTCAGCAGTACGATGTGGTGGTAGAAAAATCGCACATGGTTCCGATGCGCGACGGCACGATGCTGGCTGCCGATTTTTATTTTCCGGCGAATGGAAGCCAAAGGCAGGGAGGCCCCTTTCCCGTCATTCTGGAACGGACTCCCTACGACAAGTCGGCTTCCAGACAGGTTACAAAAGGAAAGTATTTTGCACGAAGAGGGTATGTTTGTGCGGTTCAGGATGTACGTGGTCGATTCCAGTCAGAGGGTGAATGGTATGCTTTTGCAGAAGAGGCATCAGATGGTTTTGATACGGTGCAGTGGCTTGGAAACCAATCGTGGAGCAACGGTAAAATTGGCACCATGGGGGATTCCTATGCCGGTAGCGATCAGGCCGCACTGGCCACGTTGAATCCTTCGTGTCTGGAGACCATGATTGTAGCGGTTGGTGCCTCTAATTATTATCACAGTTCCATGCGGCAGAATGGAGCGCTGGAACAGCGTTTCCTGATATATGCGTTTCGTATGGCGATCACCAGTAAAGAAGCGGCGGCGGATCCCTCTCTGAAGCAGGCACTGAGTCGACTGCTATCGGAGGAGATGGGGCAGGTGGTTCGGACCTTTCCGCTGGAACCTGGTCAGACCATTCTGCGTCGAATTCCATCTTATGAGCGCTGGGCTCTGGACATTCTGACGCATGGAGAATATGGCGATTACTGGAAGCAGCGGGGCTATGCTCCATCGGAGTATTACGAGCAACATGCAGATGTTCCAACATTGTATCTGGGAGGCTGGTATGACTCGTATGCACGTAATACCTGTGAAAGTTATGAGCAGCTCAGCAAGATTAAAACCACATCTCAGAAACTGCTTATGGGCCCCTGGACACACGGGGCCTATGAAGTAACGTATTCTGGAGATATGGATTTTGGTCAAGAGGCTCATATTCACTATCTCGATCTCAAATTGTCTTGGTTTGATCATTACTTGAAAGGACTGCACACTGAGGTCGCGGAGTGGTCGTCTGTTCGTTACTTCTGCATGGGCACAGGTACGGGTAAAATCAATGATGAAAATCGATTGGATCATGGCGGGAACTGGCGGTCATCCAGTGACTGGCCTTTGCTGGACACCCGGATGACTCCCTA
>Ga0310344_10002091_pt1 | contig 15048 bp, 18 predicted proteins | sample HC15DNA20200_MG_FD_203801 | JGI IMG/M metagenome (GOLD analysis project Ga0310344, IMG submission 203801) | Marine microbial communities from station ALOHA, North Pacific Subtropical Gyre - HC15-DNA-20-200_MG | ecosystem: Environmental > Aquatic > Marine > Oceanic | place: Pacific Ocean: North... | reverse complement strand
GCGATGGAAAACTTCCAGGAATAACTAAATCAAGTTGGTAAAAAAAAAATGACAGTTACAGATCCAATATCAGATATGTTAGCAACAATAAGAAATGGTCTTTTGTTATCAAAAGATTATGTTTGCACTCCTTCATCAAAATTAAAATTGAATGTTTTAAAAGTTTTGCAGGAAGAAGGTTATATTGGGACATTTAAAGAAAATAAGATACGAAAAAATATAAATGAAATAAAAATAACTTTATCTTATATCAATGGTAAACCTTCAATAAAATTAATTACTAGAACTTCAAAGCCAGGACGAAGAGTTTATTCAAAACTAAAAAATTTACCATCATATTTTAAAGGATATGGTGTAACAATTGTTTCAACTTCAAAAGGAGTTATGACTGATAAAAAGGCAAGAATTTCTAATCTTAGCGGTGAAATTTTATGCCAAGTATTTTAATATCTTTTAAATATGTCTAGAACAGGAAATACACCAATAGAAATACCAGAAGGTATAGAAGTGACTTTGAATGAAAACAATATTACAGTAAAAGCTAAATCACTTGAGAAACAGTTTAAATTGCCTAAGGACCTTATTATCTCAATTGAAAAAAAGCAAATATTAATAAAACCAAGAAAAGAATTAAATAAAAAAACTAAAATGATTTGGGGAACAACTAGAAGTTTATTAAATAGCATTATTTTAGGGTGTACAAATGATTTTACAAAAACACTAAAACTAGTTGGAACAGGATATAAAGCAATTTTACAAGGAAAAATTTTAAAAATAAGTGCTGGTTATAGTCATGATATAGATTATCAAATACCAGAAGGTATAAATATTAAATGCCAAGATGCAAATACTGTTGAAATATCAGGGCCAAATAAAAATCAAGTCGGACAAGTTGCTGCTGATATTAGATCTTATAGAAAACCAGAACCTTATAAAGGAAAAGGAATAAAATATGAAAATGAATATATCTTTAGAAAAGAAGGAAAGAAAAAATAAAAAGAGATGAATATAATGAATAAAAACATATTGAAACAAACTAGAACAAGAAAAAAAATAAAGAAAGTAGCTAATGGCCGCTATAGATTATCTATATATAGATCGTTAAATAATATTTATGCACAAATAATAGATGATAATAAAGGAACAACAATAATATCATCATCGACACTAGATAAAAAAATTAAGTCTAAACTTAAAAAAACAGGTAATAAAGAAGCAGCAGGAGAGATTGGAAAGATTTTAGCAGAAAAAGCTAAAGAAAAAGGAATTAAAAAAGTAATTTTTGATAGAGGAAAATATCTTTATCATGGAAGAATAAAAGCACTAGCAGATGGTGCAAGAAAAGGAGGATTGGATTTTTAAATATGGAAGTTGATATTAAAAAAAATTATGGAAATAATGCAGATAATTTAATTGAAAAAGTTGTCTTTGTAAACAGAGTCTCCAAAGTTGTAAAAGGAGGCCGTAGATTTGGCACAGCTGCTTTGGTTGTTGTTGGAAATGGTAAAGGTAAAGCCGGTTTTGGTAATGGAAAAGCTAAGGAATTTCCTGAATCAATAAAAAAAGCTACAGACAAAGCTAAAAAAAATATGAAACATTTTCCTTTAAAAAAAAACAGGACTTTTTTTTACGACGTTCAAGGTAAACACGGTTCTGGAAAAGTTTTAGTGAGATCAGCACCACCTGGAACTGGAATTATAGCCGGTGGACCGATAAGATCAGTTTTTGAAGCATTGGGCGTTCAAGATGTAGTCGCAAAATCAATTGGAACAACTAATCCACATAATATGGTAAGAGCAACTTTTAATGCATTAGAACAGTTAGATGATATTAAAAAAATTGCTGAAAGACGTGGAAAAAAAGTAACTGATTTATATTTTAAAAAGAAATCAAATGAAAAACAAAACAACTAAAAATAAAACTCTTAAAATTACGCAAATAAAAAGCACTATTGGTAGAAATAAGAAACAAAAAAAAAATTTACTTTCTTTAGGTTTAAGAAAAATTGGAAATTCTAAATCAATTATTCTTAATAAATCAACTGAAGGATTAATCAAAAAAATAAACCATTTAATAAAGATTGAGAAAGTTTGAAAAAAAAATGCTTAACACATTAATTAATTATAGAAAAAAAAAAGTTTCAAAAAAAAAATTAGGTAGAGGTATAGGATCTGGCACTGGAAAAACATCAGGCAGAGGACACAAAGGGCAAAAATCAAGGTCAGGAGTATCACTCAAGGGTTTTGAAGGTGGGCAAATGCCTTTATATAGAAGATTGCCAAAAAGAGGATTTAAAAATATTCATAAAAAGTGTTTTAATTCTTTAAATTTGATTCAAATTCAAAGTTTTATAGATAAAAAAAAAATTAATACTAATGAGGAAATAACACAAGATTTATTATTAAAGAAAAAAATTATAAAAAAAAGATTAGATGGTTTAAAAATTTTAGGTAAAGGCGAAATTAAATCTAAAATCACACTTCAAGTACAAAAGGCAAGCAAAACTGCGATAAAAAAAATAGAAAAAATTGGTGGAAAAATTAATATGATTAAAAATGTTAATAATAGAAGAAAAGAAAATAATTTAGAGAAAGACTCTATTAAAAAAAAAACAAATAAAAATAATATAAAAAAATAATGTCTACTTCAGATTACACGAATGCCCAAGCAAGCATGGGAGCTTTTAGCAAAGCTAAGGATCTTCAACAAAAGATACTATTTGTTTTATTTGCATTAATAGTTTATAGACTTGGAACTTTTATTCCAATACCTGGTATAAATTCTGATATATTTCAAGAAATTTTTGCCCAAAATTCTAGTGGTTTACTAGGAATGTTTGACATGTTTGTAGGTGGAGCAGTTCAAAGAATGAGTATATTTGCTCTTGGTGTTATGCCATATATTTCTGCTTCTATCATAATGTCATTATTAACACATGTTAATCCATCACTTTCACAATTAAAAAAAGAAGGTGGGGAATTGGGTAGACAAAAAATTAATCAATATACAAGATATGGAACTGTTTTATTAGCAACATTGCAAGGCTATGGTTTAGCTGTAGGTCTAGAAAATATGGGTGGAAATATAGGATCTGCTGTTATTGACCCCGGTCTCTTTTTTAGACTTAGTACAGTTATAACTATAATTGGTGGAACAATTTTTTTATTATGGTTAGGAGAACAGATAACTCAAAGAGGAATTGGAAACGGAATTTCCTTAATTATATTTGCTGGAATTGTTGCAAATCTACCTTCAGCTATTGCAGGAACTTTTGAATTAGTTAGAACTGGAGCTTTATCTCCATTTTTTATAATTGCATTAATTTTTTTTATAATATTAATTTTTATATTTATAGTCTTTATGGAAAGAGCTCAAAGAAGAATTTTTGTTCAATATCCTAAAAGACAAATAGGAAACAAAATGTATGGAGGAGAAGGTAGCCATATGCCTCTTAAACTGAATATGTCAGGTGTAATTCCTGCAATTTTTGCATCTTCTGTTCTTCTTCTACCATTAACTTTAAGTGGATTAACTGGTGGCAGAGGGCCAGGCTTTATAAATTTTCTAAGTACTTATCTTTCTCATGGAAAGCCTTTATATTTAATTTTATATCTTTCATTAATAATTTTTTTCTGTTTCTTTTATACATCTATAGTTTTTAATCCAAAAGAAACTGCAGATAATTTAAAAAAAAATGGCGGGTTTGTACCTGGAATAAGGCCTGGAGAAAATACAGCACAATATTTTGATTATGTATTGACAAGAATAACTCTTGTAGGAGCGTTATATTTAGGTTTAGTTTGTATAATACCAGAAATATTAATATCAAAATTTTCTGTACCTTTTTATTTTGGTGGGACAAGCTTACTTATCGTAGTTGTAGTTATGATTGATACTATTGGTCAAATACAATCACATTTATTTGCTCATCAGTATAAAGATTTATTAAAAAAAACTGATTTCAAAGGTGGATTATAATGATTGTAGTTTTACTGGGACCGCCTGGTGCAGGTAAAGGTACACAAGCCAATATACTTTGTGAATCAAAAGAATTATTTCATTTTTCTACAGGAGATATTTTAAGACATGAGGTAAAAAAGAAATCAGCAATTGGAAAAAAAATTGAAAGTATTATTAATGGAGGAAAATTAGTGGGAGATGAAATAATTATTCAAATTGTCGAAAAAATACTTTCAGAAGAATTATTAAAAAGTAAGGGAATATTATTTGACGGTTTTCCTAGAAACTTAGATCAAGCACATGCTTTTGCAGAGCTATTAAAAAAACAGAACAAAAAAATTGACTGTGTTCTCCATATTTTAATAGATAAAGAAGAAATAATAAAAAGAATTCAAAAAAGACAAACAGAAGAAGATAGGGAGGATGATAGTATTGATGTATTAAAATCAAGAATAGACGTTTATTTAAAAGAAACCACTCCATTAATAGATTTATATAAAAAGAAGAATGTTTTAAAAACATTAAATGGTATGCAATCTATTGCAAATGTGAGTAATGATATCTTTAAATCTATGGAAGAAATTTAGTAAATTTACCTAATGTTAGTTTTTATTGACTTAAAATCATTAATTAGTATAATTCGTTTTATTTTTTAAGGTATTCAATTGGCGAGAATTTCTGGTGTAAATCTACCAACTAATAAGCGTGTTAAAGTTGCTCTAACATATATATATGGAATAGGACCAACTATTGCTAATGCAATATGTAAAGATGTTGGCATATCTGATGATAAAAGAGTAAATAAATTAACTGATGAAGAAGTATTAAAAATAAGAGAATATATAGAAAGTAAATATAAGGTAGAGGGTGACTTAAGAAGCGAAGCATCGCTTAATATAAAAAGATTAACTGATTTAGGAACATATAGAGGTTTAAGACATAGAAAAAAACTTCCTGTTAGAGGACAAAGAACTCACACTAATGCTAGAACTCGTAAAGGGAAAGGGATCGCAATTGCTAATAAAAAGAAAGTAACTGCATAGTAAATTATGGCTGAAGAAAAAAAAGAAACAATAAAAAAAGAAGAAAGTGTAAAAACAGAGGAACAAAAGGATGAAAAGTCAAAAATTCAACCAAAAAAAAGGTTTATAAAGAAGAAAGTAAGAAAAAATGTTCCAAATGCTATTGCACATGTTAATGCTACTTTTAATAATACAGTAATTAATATAACCGATATCAAAGGTAACACTTTATCCTGGTCTTCATCTGGTGTAAAAGGTTTTAAGGGTTCTAGAAAATCCACTCCTTACGCAGCACAAATTGCCGCTTCAGATGCAGGAGAAAAAGCTAAATATCATGGAGTTAAAACCTTAGAAATATATATTAAAGGACCGGGAGCAGGTAGAGAATCTGCTTTAAGGGCTCTTCAAGCAGTCGGTTTTACGATAACTTCTATAAAGGATGTTACACCTTTACCACATAATGGTTGCCGACCACCTAAAAGGAGAAGAGTTTAATTTTTATAAATGAAAGGAATGATATGAATAAAAAAGAAGAAGTTAATAAAGATTTAAAAAAACCTGATCCATTAGCATTTAAAAACTGGACAGAGTTAATAAAACCAACAAAAATAGATGTTAATAAAGAAGAAGATAAAAAAGCCTTTGGGTCAGTTACTATAGAACCTCTAGAAAGAGGTTATGGACAAACAATTGGAAATGCATTAAGAAGAATTTTATTATCATCCCTTCAAGGAGCTGCGGTTACATCAATGCAAGTTGATGGAGTTTTACATGAATTTTCATCTATACCAGGAATGATTGAAGATGTTACTGAATTTGTCTTAAATATAAAATCATTAGCATTAAAATTAAATAGCGATCAACCAAAAAAAATGGTCTTAAAGGCTTCAGGGCCAGGTGAAATAAGAGCTTCTCAAATTGAAACTGGAAGTGAAATTGAAATTATTAATCCTGATTTAATTTTATGCCACCTTGAAAAATCAGCAAAACTAAATGTTGAATTTACTGTGCAAAACGGGAAAGGTTATGTTTCAGCAGAACAACAAAAAAAAGAAGACAAACAAATAGGTCTTATAGTTGTTGACTCAATATTTACTCCAGTAAAAAAAGTGTCATATAACATTGAAAATTCTAGAGTTGGTCAAGTAACAGATTACGACAAACTTACTCTAAATGTTGAAACTAATGGAGCAATAGAATCAGATGATGCTATAGCCATGGCAGCGAGAATTTTACAAGAACAATTGCAATATTTTATTAATTTTGAGGAACCAGAGGTTGACGAAAAAAGTAAAGAAGAAGAATCAGAAATTAATTTTAATAGAAATCTTTTACGTAAAGTTGATGAATTAGAATTATCTGTTCGTTCTGCGAATTGTTTGAGAAATGATAATATTGTTTATATAGGTGATTTAGTACAAAAATCAGAAAACGATATGTTAAGAACACCAAATTTTGGTAGAAAGTCATTAAATGAAATTAGAGAAGTTTTAATGCAAATGGGTTTAAATTTGGGTATGGATATTCAAGAATGGCCTCCAGAAAATATAGAAGAATTATCAAAGAATCTAGACGATAACTTATAAAACAATGAGACATAGAGTTTTAAAATATAAACTTAATAGAACAAGCTCACATAGAAAAGCGTTGCTTAATAATATGGCTTTAGCACTAATTAAACATGAACAAATAAGCACAACATTAGCTAAAGCAAAAAATTTAAGACCATTTGTAGAGAAAATAATTACACTTGCAAAAAAGGGAAGTTTACCATCTAGAAAAAAAGCTTTTTCAATTCTAAAAAATAAAAAAATTATTGAGAAGCTTTTTACAAGTATTGCAAAAAGATATGAAGCAAGAAAAGGTGGATATATAAGAATACTTAAAAATGGTTTTAGATATGGAGATATGGCTCCCTTAGCAGTTATTGAATTAGTAGATAGAGATGAAAAAGTAAAAGGATTAGATTCCGGGCCAGTGCAAAAAAAGAAACAAGAGGCTGAAACTAAACCAGACGAAAGTGTTTCTGGTAGTGAAGAAAAAAAACCAGATCAAGTTGTTGATCAAAAAGTTCCAGAAAATGAATTAAAAGAAAATCAGGAAATTGCAAAAAAATTAGAAAAAAAAAAAGATAAATAAATGGCAAGAACATTTGAAATTAAAAGGTTACTTAGCACTGCAGGAACAGGGTACTTTTATATTATTAAAAGAGGTGTAAAAGGAGAAAAAAAAACTAAGTTAGAAGTGAAAAAATATGATCCTGTAGCTAAAAAACACGTTTTGTTTAAAGAATCTAAATTACCAAATCCAAAAAAACAATAAATTGAAGTTCCAAATAGATTTATCTGATTCAGATCAAAGATTAGATAAATGGATCAAAAGAAAATTCTTAAAAGTACCTCAAAGTTTATTAGAAAAATGCTGCAGAAAAGGACAAATAAAATTAAATGGAAAAAATACTAAGCTTTCTTACAAAATAAAAGTAGGAGATTTTATTGAAACACCTAGTTTTAAATCTAAAAAAAGAATAAAAGCAAATATAAATAAGAATGACTTAAGAATTCTTAAAAAAAAAATAATCAATAATATTATATACAAAGATAATGATAAAATTATAATCAATAAACCATCTGGAGTTGCTGTTCATCGTGGTACAAAAACATTATTAAGTATTTGTGATTTGTTAGATGAATTACAATTTGATTCAAAAGAAAAACCAAGGATAGTACATAGAATTGACAAGGAAACAAGTGGACTATTAATAATTGCTAGAACATATAAATCTAGCGTTTATTTTTCAAAAGAATTTAATAAAAAAAAAATAGAAAAATTTTATATAGCTATTTTAAATGGAATTCCAAAAAAAAATGAGGGTAGAATGGTCAATCAAATTAAGGATGATAAAAATAAAACTTCTATAACAAGATATATTATTTTAAGAAAGATAGAGAAAAAATTTTCTTTTATACTTTTAAAACCTGAAACTGGAAAGAAAAGACAAATTAGAAAACATTGCTTTCAATTAGGTTGCCCAATAGTTGGCGATAAAAAATTTTTAAAAAAATTGGATGGGAATAAAAACATTAAATATAATAAACTTTTTTTGCACGCGTATAAATTAAAAATAAAATCATTAGATAATAAGAAAGAAGATTTTACCGCACCACTACCTAATCATATAATTAAATTTCTTTATTCACATAATGTATATATTAAAGAGAATTGTATAAATAAATTTGTTAAATCAGATATATTAAAAGGTGTAAAAAAATTGAAAAATTAGTAGAATTATTCCAAAACATACTTAAGTAAATTCTTTATTTTTTATGAAAGACATAATCAAATTATTAGAAGAAAAAAGAAAAAAAGCACAAGATGGTGGCGGTAAGAAACGTATAGACACGCAACACGCTAAAGGTAAATTGACTGCAAGAGAAAGAATAGATCTCTTACTAGATAAAGGATCATTTGAAGAATGGGACATGTTCGTTGAACACAGATCTACAGATTTTGGAATGGCTAATAATAAAGTTCCAGGCGATGGAGTTGTTACTGGACATGGAAAAATAAACGGCCGCCAGGTTTTTGTTTTTAGCCAGGATTTTACAGTTTTTGGCGGTTCTTTATCAGAAGCACATGCTAATAAAATTGTAAAAATTATGGAAAAAGCAATGCAAGTAGGTGCTCCAGTTATTGGTTTAAACGATTCAGGTGGTGCAAGAATACAGGAAGGCGTAGATTCACTTGCTGCATATGCAAAAGTTTTCGAACAGAATGTTTTAGCATCAGGAGTGATACCACAAATATCTGTAATTATGGGACCTTGCGCAGGAGGCGCTGTTTATTCTCCAGCTATGACTGATTTTATTTTTATGGTAAATAAAACTTCTTATATGTTTGTAACTGGGCCAGATGTTGTTAAAACTGTTACGCATGAAAGTGTAACTCATGAACAATTAGGTGGTGCTTCTACTCATACCACAAAATCAAGTGTTGCTGATGGTTCTTTTAAGAATGACATTATTGCATTAAAAGAGATTAGAAGATTATTTGATTTTATTCCTTTATCTTTTAGAGAAAAACCTCCAATAAACAAAACAAATGATAAGTGTGATCGAAGTGAAAATTCTTTAAATACAATAGTACCTAAGAATCCAAATAAACCTTATGATATGAAAGAAGTGATTGCCAAAATAACCGATGATGGAGATTTTTTTGAAATTCAAGAAAATTATGCAAAGAATATAATTACTGGTTTTGCACGTATGGATGGCCATTCGGTTGGCATAGTAGCAAATCAACCATTAGTTCTAGCTGGTTGTTTAGATATTGATTCATCGAGAAAAGCAGCAAGATTTGTAAGATTTTGTGATTGTTTCAATATACCTATAATTACATTTGTTGATGTTCCAGGTTTCTTACCTGGTACCAAACAAGAATATGGGGGTATTATAAAACATGGTTCTAAACTACTATTTGCATATACAGAGGCCACTGTTCCTAAAATAACTATAATTACAAGGAAAGCTTATGGTGGCGCATATGATGTTATGAGCTCAAAACATTTAAGAGGAGATATAAATTATGCATGGCCTACAGCAGAGATCGCAGTTATGGGGCCAAAAGGTGCAGTGGAAATAATTTTTCGTGATGATTTAAAAAACAAAAAAAAAATTGAAGAAAGAACTGAGGAGTATAGAGAGAAATTTGCCAACCCTTTTATTGCTGGATCAAGAGGTTTTATAGATGATGTTATTCGTCCGGCTGGAACTAGAGCACGAATTTGTAAAGCGCTTAAAATGTTAAAAAATAAGTTTTTGAAAAATCCACCTAAAAAACATAATAACATTCCTCTTTAAAAAAAATAATGATAAAAAAAATACTCATTGCAAACAGGGGAGAAATTGCATGTAGGGTTATTAAAACTGCAAAAAGGATGGGCATTAAAACAGTTGCTGTTTATTCAGAAGCTGATGAATATTCAAAACATGTATTAGATGCAGATGAATCTATATCAATAGGACCAGCCGCAGCCAATGAAAGTTATTTATCAATTGAAAAAATTATAAATGCAGCAAAAAAAAGCAATTCTGATGCAATACACCCTGGGTATGGTTTTTTATCTGAGAATCCGGAGTTTGTTCAAAAACTTTCAAAAACAAATATAAAATTTATTGGACCTAATATTAAAGCAATCAAAATTATGGGTGATAAAATTCAATCTAAGAACCTGGCTATGAAAGCTAAAGTTAATACTATTCCTGGCTTTAATGATGTAATTAAAGATACCAATCATGCATTAAAAATTGCTAAGGATATTGGTTTTCCATTAATGATTAAAGCTTCTGCAGGTGGCGGTGGAAAAGGAATGAGGATTGTAAAAAATACAAAAGCTATAAAAGATGCATTTCAATTAGCTTCAAGTGAGGCTAAATCAAGTTTTGGAGACGATAGAGTTTTTATAGAAAAATATATTGAAAAACCTAGACATATTGAAATTCAAGTATTATCAGATGAATTTGGCAATGTTATCCATTTAGGTGAAAGAGAATGTTCAATACAAAGAAGACATCAAAAAATAATTGAAGAAGCACCGAGTTCAGTAATTTCAAAAAAATTAAGAGAAGAGATGGGCGAACAAGCAAAAAATTTGTCAAAAGAAGTTGATTACAAATCAGCAGGAACTGTTGAATTTATAGTTGATCAAAAGAATAATTTTTATTTTTTAGAAATGAATACAAGACTTCAGGTTGAACATCCTGTAACTGAGGAAATTACAGGTATTGATTTAGTTGAGCAAATGATAAGAATTGCGAATGGTGAGAAATTACAAATTAGACAAGAAGATGTAAAAATAAAGGGCTGGGCCATGGAGGCAAGAATTTATGCTGAAGATCCAATCAGAAATTTTTTACCATCTGTTGGAAGAGTAAAAAAATATATTGAGCCTAATATTGAACAAAGTGTGCGTTTAGATTCAGGTATTATTGAAGGTTCGGAAGCTAGCATTAACTATGATCCTATGCTTGCAAAACTTATTGTTAAAGGAAAAAATCGAAAGCAATGTATTAAAACTATTATTAAATCTTTAAATTCGTACCACCTAAGAGGTTTTAACAATAATATTAAATTTCTAATTTCTATTTTTAAATCTGAAAAGTTTATTAAAGGTGACATTCATACTGGCCTCCTAGATGAAGTATACAAAGATGGATATAATTATCCAAATGCATCTAGTGAAATAATTAAAAAAATATTTATTCCTGTAGCATCTTATATTGGATATAAATCATTAAAAAAAGAAAATCATAATGTTGTTGATGAAAAAGATGATTGTTTTGTTTTATCATTAAATAAAAAACAATATTTAATTCGAGTTAAAGAAGATAAAAAGGATTCAATTAAGATTCAATACAAAAATTCTTTATTTAAAATAAAAAGTTTGTGGGACGGTACAGAAGGTTTAGCTGAAATCTATATAAACAAAAAAAAATATTTATTTCAGTTCGATAAATTTAAAGATCATTTTTCTATAACCTATTTAGATTATTCAATAAATTTTAGTTTTTATGATAAAACTACTGCAAATTTTGAAAAATATATGCTTGAAGAAGAGACCATCGACCTATCTAAATATCTATTAGCACCCATGCCTGGAAAAATTGTTTCAATAAATGTAAAAGACGGACAAAAAATAAAGTCAGGAGATAATTTGTTAGTACTTGAAGCAATGAAAATGGAAAACTTATTAACCTCTACTAAGGATACAAAAATAAAAAAAATAAATGTCAAAACTAACGATACTGTAGAAGTGGATCAAATATTAATTGAATTTGATGAATAATAAAAATTCTATTAAAACTGTTCATATTTATATAACTGGTAGAGTTCAAGGCGTATCATATAGATGGTGGTTTAAAAATGAAGGAGAAAAAAGAAAATTAAATGGTTGGGTCAGAAACAGAACTAGTAACAGAGTAGAAGCAGAAATTAAAGGCACTGATCTTAACATAGATCAAATGATAGAAAAATGTAAAACAGGATCACCTTTATCCAATGTTGAGAATGTTGTTACTAATATTATAGATGAATTAACATTAGTAGATAAAAATATAAATGGTATAAAAATTCTTGAAACAACATAATTTTCTCTTTATCTTCTAAATAATTTTAAAAATTTCGTTATTTTTTATTTTTTGCTTTTTTATACACTGCGGCCGTGGCGGAATTGGTAGACGCGCAGCGTTGAGGGCGCTGTGGGAGAAATCCTGTGGAAGTTCAAGTCTTCTCGGCCGCACCAAAGTTTTTCATTGAAAAACAACTATTTAAAAGCAATATTTATGAATAATTTCTTAAATATTTAAAAATGTTAAAATCTTTAAAAAAACTATTTAACAAAAGAACTGATTACAATAAATTAAAAAAAGAAATTGCACCAGTTCCTCCAAAATTCATTAACGCTTTAATGGATTCGTTAAATTTAGGTTTAATTGATAAAACGCAAAGCTTGTTATCAGATTTAAGTTCTGGTGAGATTGCTAATATTATTGAACAATTAGATGCATCAGATAGAAAGAAATTAATTTTTTTTTTAGGCTCATCTATTGAACCTGAAATAATTTTAGAATTAGATAAAGATATAAGAAATGAAATCATTTCAGTTGTAGGTGAACATACATTTCTTGATGTTGTTTCAAAATTAGATACAGACGAATTAATTGTCATTTTAGAAGAGCTAGATACTGATAAAAGAGGTCAGTATTTAAAGTTACTTCCTAAAAAAAGCCAAAGAGAACTTGTAAAAAAAGGTCTAAAATTTCCAGAGGATACAGCTGGACGTATCATGTCTACAAATGTAGTTTCTGTTTCAGCTTCATGGACAATAGGAAAAACTTTAAAATTTTTACGTCAGAAAAAAGAATTATTACCTGAAGATATATTTGAAGTTTATATTTTAGATAGTAAAAGAAAACCTGTAGGCACTTTAAATTTGAATACCATAGTAAGATCAAGCAGCAATACAATAGTAAAAGATATAATGAATACGCAATTTAAAACAATTCCTATAGATACTGACCAAGAAGAAATTGCACTTGGATTTAAGCAAAATAATTTAATAGCAGCACCTGTTGTAGATAAATCCGGCAAAATAGTTGGTCAAATAAATTCAGATGATATTATTGAAATAATTGAAGAAGAAGCAGAAGAGGATTTACTAAGATTAAGCGGTGTTCAATCCGGTGACACTTATAGTGCTGTACTTCAAACTATCAAAGCAAGATTTAGTTGGTTGCTTATAAATTTATTTACAGCAATCGCGGCATCATTTGTAATTGGAATTTTTGAATCATCTTTAAAACAAGTTGTAGCACTTGCCATATTGATGCCTATTGTTGCATCTATGGGAGGAAACGCCGGAACACAAACTTTAACTGTAGCAGTTAGAGCTTTAGCTCTCAGGGAAATTACTCGAGCAAATGCTTTACGTGTTATAGGTAAAGAATTTACAGTAGGCGCTATTAATGGATTAATATTTGCAGTAATAATAGGTACAATTGCTAGTTATTGGTTTCAAATGCCATTATTAGGTTTTGTTATTGCAGCAGCAATGATACTTAATTTGATCATTGCTTGTTTATCAGGAATTTTAATTCCTTTAATTTTAGATAAAACAGGGATAGATCCAGCTATAGCATCTACCGTTGTATTAACTACGATTACTGATATATTTGGTTTTTTTACTTTTTTGGGACTAGGTTCAATATATCTTTTGTAAAATTTTATGATATTAAGCTCAAATTTAGGATATCCAAGAATTGGCCCAAATAGAGAACTAAAATGGCTTCTTGAATCTTTTTGGAAAAAAAAAATAAATGAAATTGATTTATTTGAAAATATATCAAATATAAAAAAAAATAATTGGGCAAAACAAAAAAAAGCAGGGATACATTTTATACCTTCAAATGATTTTTCATTATATGACCATGTACTAGATATGTGTTTAACGGTAGACGCTGTACCTGATAGATTCAAAGAATTAAGGAATAAAAAAAATAAGCTAGACCTATATTTTGCAATGGCAAGAGGTTATCAAAATGGAAAAATAGATATTAAAGCTATGGAGATGACCAAATGGTTTGATACAAACTATCATTATATAGTTCCAGAATTTAAACCAAATCAAAAATTTAAACTAGCTTTTTCTAAAATTATAGATGAGTTTCTAGAAGCTAAAAACTTTGGCATTATTACAAGACCGGTAATATTAGGCCCAATTTCTTTTTTATATTTAGGTAAATCTATCTCTAATAAATTTAATAAAATAAATTTATTAAATAAATTATTGCCAGTATATAAACAAATTTTCAAATTACTCAAAAAATTTGGCGCAGAATGGATCCAGGTTGATGAACCTATACTTTCTTTTGATTTAGAAAATAATTTAAAAAAAAAATTTATTTCAACATATAATTATTTAAATAAAGATGCTCCAAAAATTTTACTTACATCATATTTTTCTTCAGCTTATCCAAATTATAATCTTTTAAGAAGAATTAATGTTTCAGGATTACATTTTGATTTGGTAAATACCGAAAGTAAAGATTTAAATAAAATTATACAAAATTATCCAAAGTCGAAATTTTTTTCTGCAGGATTAATTAATGGAAGAAATATTTGGAAGAATAATTTATCTAATTCTATAGAAATATTAAAAAAATTAAAAAGAAAAATAAGTAAAGATAAATTGATTGTTTCTTCATCATGCTCACTAATTCATAGTCCAGTTGACTTAAATAAAGAAGAAGTTATCGATAAAAATATTAAGGATTGGCTAGCATTTGCAGATCAAAAATTAATTGAGATAGTTTTTTTACAAAGATACTTCAATTCTAATTTATTAAAAAATAATAATTTTTTTTTAGATAATAAACTTTCTATAAAAAAAAGAAAAATATCAAAACTCATACATAATAAAAAAGTTAAAAAAAGAATAAAATCTATTTCTTCAAAAATGTTAAAGAGAAATAATAATTATTTTTTATGGAGTATGATTCAAAGTGAACTT
>Ga0310344_10002090_pt1 | contig 15048 bp, 12 predicted proteins | sample HC15DNA20200_MG_FD_203801 | JGI IMG/M metagenome (GOLD analysis project Ga0310344, IMG submission 203801) | Marine microbial communities from station ALOHA, North Pacific Subtropical Gyre - HC15-DNA-20-200_MG | ecosystem: Environmental > Aquatic > Marine > Oceanic | place: Pacific Ocean: North... | reverse complement strand
CGGCCGCCTCTTTGCCGCCCTGCACGAAACCGGCGCCAGTGACGAGACGATGATTCTCTTCGCCTCGGACCATGGCGAGTTTCTGGGTGACCATCGCGCTGTCTCCAAGACCTACTTCCACGAAGCTGCCGCCCATGTACCGCTGGTGCTTCGCCTGCCACAAGCTTGGGATGATCGGCATCATGGCGATACCTGCGATGCCCTGGTCGAGTTGAGCGACATTCTGCCAACCTGCGTTGCCGCCGCAGGAACCGAAGCGCCTGCCGACATCGACGGCATCGACCTGGCCGCGGTGGCCCGGGGGCAACATGAACCGCGCGATTACGTCGAGGCCACCGTCGCACGCCGCGACGGCCCGCACGCCTCGCGCGGACTCATGCGGCAATGGGGCACCTATTACCGTGCCATCACCGACGGACGTTGGAAGTACATCTGGTATCCCGAGGGCGGGTGTGAACAGTTGTTCGACCTCGAAAGCGACCCAAATGAATGCTCAAATGTTTGCGACCAACACCCCGACCACACCGAACGCCTTCGCGGCGAACTGGAACGACGCCACGGCATTCTCAAGCCCGTTCCCGAACTCGAGATCGATCAACGCGACCTACGTAATTTCTACCGCCTTTCATGCCTGACCGAAGAGACCGAGGAGGACATTCGGCATTAGGGTTGGTTCTTAGACCGTAGAGAGACGCTGTTTCACATAACAACCATGCATGGCTGTCCATGCTTTTAATCACCCCCGCATTGGGAGGCCTTCCTCCTCGCGTCATCCCTTCAATGCCCCCAGGCTCAGCCCCTTTAAAAACCAGCGCTGCAAAAAGATGAATACCACCAGAACCGGAATGATTGAAATCATTATCGCGGCACTCCGGGCGGCCTCATCGCTCGGGTCGTTGACGATGTAACTCTGGATTGCCAAGGGCACGGTAAGCTTCGACTCCGATTCCAGAAAGACATAGGGCCCGACAAAATTATTCCACGCCCCCATGAAGGCCAGGAGGCCCACCGTGGCCAGCGCAGGAAGACTCAACGGCAGGATAATCCGGTAGAAGGTGGCGTTCTCGCCGCAGCCATCGATCAGTGCCGCCTCCTCGATTTCTCGCGGTACGTTCTTGAACCAGTGGCAAAGCAGGAAGATCGTAAAGGCACCGGTGCCGGGGATCATGAATATAAGCAGCGAATCATAAAGCCCCAGCGCGCGGTAGAGAATAAATTGAGGGATCAGAACCGTCTGGCCGGCGAACATCATTGAACTGAGGAAAAAGAGGAGAAGCCATTTGTGACCTAGGCACTGGCGGCGACCGATCGCGTAGGCAGCCATGGCGCAGACAAGAACGGTGCCTACCGTCCAGATCACGGAGGTCATGATCGAGTTGAAGAAGGCAATGCCCAACTTTCCCGCCTTCCAACCGATCAAATAATTTTGCCAGTAAAAGCGATCAGGAATGAAATCGGGTGTCCGGGGACTCATCTTGTCGCCCAAGGTCGGGCACTTGAGAGAGGCTGTTAGCACCACAAGAAATGGAAGAATCATCCCCGCGCAGAGCACCCAAATCAACCCGTGCACCACGCAACACCGCCACTTTCGTTTCATCACGCCTGCAATTGAACAACATATTTTAGTATTGCATCCCTTCATGCCGTCACCTCGATCCGCCTCGACACTTTCAGATTAAACGCCGTCAGTGCCAGCACCATCAGGCATAGCACCAGCGACATGGCGGCGGCGTATCCGACCGCCCCGGTTCGGAGTCCGGTCTCAAATATGTGAACCATCACCACGAAGATCGCCTGCCGGATCGAGGGATTTCCCATGACGATCACCTGGTCGAATATGGAAAACATTCCGATGAAGGCCAGAATCGTGAGAACGACCCAGGTGGGAATTAAAAGGGGAAAGGTGAGATAGCGAAATTTCTCCCAATGCCCGGCGCCATCAATTTGGGCGGCTTCGTACATGGCAGGATCGATGTTCGCCAAGCTAGCAAGCCAGATCAGTGCGGAGACACCCGTGCCCATCCACAACCCGACAGAAACGAAAACATAACGCGCGGTAGCGGGATCGCCGAGCCAGAGAAGAGGCTCGGTAACGGCGCCCAACGAGATGATTTCGATCAGCACGTCCAACTGCCCGCCGGGCTTGAGAATCCAGAGCCATATCGCCCCAATGATGGGCCAGGAAAACAGAGATGGCATGATGCAAATGCACTTGTAGAACGTCTGCACCCTCCGATTCACCACTTCGTTAAGCAGATACGCCAGGGCCGGCGCGGGAAACTGTCCGAGCACAAAACCAATGACAAAAAACTTCATCGTATTGCTCAGGCCCAGCCAAAATTTGTCGTCGTGGACGATGTCCGCAAAATTGCTCAACCCTGCAAACGGCGCCCCGCCGTAGACGAGGGTTTGAAGATCGTGGTCGTAAAACGCCAATTTGACAGCCCAAAGAATCGGCAAATACGTGAAGACCGAAAAGAGCACAATCGCGGGCAGAAGAATCAGGTAAACCGCTGAACGGCCGGGACGCTGAAACGCGTCGAGCGCGGAGAAAAGGGCGGTCCAAAAGAGAATCGTTGCCGCGATGGCCAGCCGCACGGCATGGTGCCCGAAGGGGTCGGCCTCGGCCTCGGCCCGAGCATAAAAGGCAATCGTAGTCAGGCAAATGGCCGCGAGGGCAAAGAAGATGGAACCCTCCCGTCGCTCGCCTTTCAGATATTGGTAGAGCCCGGGGCACAACAGCGCGACCCGCGTTGGATGGGCTTTCATGGATGCCCCCCCACGCGCTGCCTGCGGGCCACGATCGCCCTGGCCTCCGACACGATGTAGTTGGCCGGATTACGACTGCCCGCATCGGTGATGCTTGTGAACCAACGGTACGCTTCTTCTTCGCGCCCATGATCTTCGGCGATGCGGCCCAGAAAGTACCACGCCACCAATTGCAACTCCCCGTGATACTCAAAATTATCTGGCGTCTGCGGAAGGTGCATAAGCGTCTCAGGATGATCTTTCAGGAAACGCTTGAAAAGCCGCTCGGCTTCATTCAGATCCCCCTGTTCATCGTAAATGAGAAACGCTGCTTTCAAATCCGCCAGGGCGCCAATGGAAAGATCATCGTAGTCGCGAGCCATCTTGCTGAACATTTGCCTCGCTTTTTCCACGTCGTACATCATGTACGCTGCCGTGGCCGCATTGAACGCCGCATGGGCTTGGGCATGGCGGCGTAGTATCCACCAGGCTGGACATACCACGGCGCCGATGAATACCACCGCCGATACCAAACCGAACAGAATGATTTTTCGTTGACGTGTCAGCAATAAACTCCCGGCATGGATGCTTTCAACGACCGGTGCCCGAACCATGAACAATTCGATTGAACCTCACTTCCGCTACCTCCAACGCTTCGGCGGCACTGTCATACCGATCGAGGTAGTAGTCGACGAACGTTTCGGCCAATTCCACCGATACCTGCGACCACTGGGTCATCATGGGCGTGGGCTGCAGGTATTGCTCCAGCGGTCGCACCATTGCCACGACATCCTCGCTCAGCGGCACCTCGGGAAACACGTCGTGGCGCACCATGCGCCAGGGTGTTTCCGAGCGAAACACGCCGAACTGCCCAAGGTACCGACCACGGACAAAGGGAAGTCCGCGGCGGCTGACATACTTGCTCAGCCACTCCTGTGAGAAAAAATATTCCAGGTACCGCCACGCCAGTTCTTTGTTCGGACTCGCCCGCATCAGACAGCGCATCCGCGTGAGATACGTAAACGTGCCATAGTGATTCGCAGCGCGTGCCGCCGTGTCCTTCCACAATCTCGGGACGAACGCGACCTTGTCCTCCATGCCATAACGATTGGCCAGGTTTGCAAACCAGTCGACGAAAAAGGGGCCGGCCATACCCAGATCATCCTCGGCAAAAAACCGGCGGGTCACGCTGCCCGGTGGCCGCACCATCACGTCGGCTCCGAACAAACCCTCCTTGACACATGACTTGATGAAATCGAGTACGAACGCCGCCTCCGGCGTGTTGAATGTCGGCACATACCTTCCTGCATCGTCGATTCGATACCAAGTGACTCGAACTGCGCCCATGAACGGGCGAAGGCTGTAGAGATGTCCCCCGCGACGGGTCTCCATCGTCACCCCGTAGCCACAGGTATCGTGTTTCCCGTTGCCGTCAGGATCCTTGAAAGTGAAAGCCCGCCACACTTCCCTGGCTTCCTCCAGTGTTTCCGGCGCCTCAAGGCCCAGTGTTTCCAGCCAATCCGCACGAATGGCGTACACGTTCGGGCTGTTCTGGTAGACCGGGATGCCCAGGATCTTTCCTTCCCGCCCGCGGCAGGCGTCCAGCATCGACGCATCGAACTTGCCGTCACGGTAGTCCTTCCATTTCTCCAGGTATGGATCCAGCGGCTCGATCAAGTTGTGCGCGTCGAAAAAACTGATTTGGTCGCGGGAGGCGATGATGACGTCCGGGCTTACACCGGCGATCTGGCCCGCGATGTATTTGATCGTGTCATCGGCGCCAACGAACCGCGTGACGATCAACTCGGTGTCTTCCCAACCTTGTTTGTTGGCGTAGTCGTGAAACTGCTTGACCTCGATCGTGTCCCACGAGACCTCGGTCCCGCCGCCTAATTCGTCGGCGTTCATGGCCGTCCGAATGACCGGGCGCCGGGCGGCATCGTCATTCCTCGCATGGCTGAATACGAGCACGGCCCAGGTGATTGCCGACACGATGACGCCGATGGCGATAAATGTTGCAAGTCCGGACACAGGACCGGAGGCATCCGCAGTGCCCCCGCTATCTACGCACGATCTCGTGTTGATCTGCTTCATCGTTCTTCAGCCTGAGCCAGCAGTGCCATGCCTTGGGTTCCTTTGTGGTCGCGAACCGGTAATGGTGGCCGCGAGGCGGATGAAGCTCATTTGGCATCACACTTCCACAAATCCGTACGACGCGTAAATCCGAATCGCTACCTCACGCATACGCTGCGTCGTGAGATAGGCCCTCGGATGTCCCAGAGCCATCATGACCTGCATGACCTGTGCCACCAGGGGGCGGGCCAGCCCCTTCCCCTGGTGTTTCTTACGAATGGCCACGTAGTGGATGCGCCCGTACGACCCATCCTTGTACTGGGGATTGAACCATGCCGAAGCCGTGCCGACGGGCTCTCCGTCATGACACAAGTAGAGTTGCCTCGCCGCTAGTTCCGTCTCATCCGTGCCGAATTGCTCGGCGAATGATGCATCCGGATAGTCCAAATACGGGTCGCCGTCGCGATGAATCGCCAGCCAGTACTCGACATCACCCCCATGGTAATGCCGGATGCAATAAGGCTCTGCCAAAGGCGGCAGGGGAACAGCGACCAGCGGATCCATTTCCATGACAACACGTGATGTGTCAATGGCCATACGCGACAGAATAGCAGGATAGCAGCGGACTAATATTTCGAACTGACGGCATGGTCGGCGGGAAGTCGATGTCGATGATCTCTACGACACACGTTCGGCGAAGGTGATCTTCGAGGTCTTGAGCAGCGTGCCGATCCCGACTGATACAAGGCATCGTACAAACCCGGATTCAATCACTTTGTGGTGCAACACATCTCGCTGCGGCGTAAACTTATATCATCCAATAGTCTGTTCCCATAGCTTTACTCATACCGCTTATGGTGATGCCCACGATGCTCAACGACCAGCAACTTGCCGACTACTCCGAAAATGGCTTCGTGGTCGTAGACCACCTTTTCGATGCGGAGGAGGCGGATCTCCTTCAGAAAGTTGCCCTGGCCGATCAGGCCCTGGCGGAACAGGCGACGGCGGCGACGCAGATGGATCACTCGCAGAAGCACGCGGCGCGTATGCTCACCCAGGGCGACAGCGCCGGCCGCAAAACGCAGTTCTGGGTCGACGACAACGTGGGAGACGATCTCTACAGCGCGATAGCTCGGTGCCGACGTGTGGTGGAACCGATGGCTCAGATCCTCGGCGACGAAGTCTATCACTGGCATCACAAGATGATGCTCAAACATGCCCGCAGCGGCGGCGCATTTCTTTGGCACCAGGATTTCGGCTACTGGCACGCCACCGGTCACTGCCTCTTTCCCCACATGGGAAGTTGTATGATCGCGGTCAACCGCACCACACGTGAAAACGGCTGCCTCCAAGTTCTGGCCGGGTCGCACCACATCGGCCTGATGCACCATACCCGCGTCGATGGCCAAGCCACCGCCGACCCAGATCGCGTACAGGCTGCCGAAGCAAAACTGCCGCTGGTTCACCTGGAACTGGAACCCGGCACCGGGGTTTTCTTTCACTGCAACCTACTGCACCGGTCCGACCAAAACCGCAGCGAAAACCCGCGTTGGACACTAATTTGCTGCTACAACACGGCGGGGAATGATCCCTACAAAGATTCTCACCATCCACGCTATACGCCGCTAAAGATACTGGACGATCCCTGTGTCAAAGACATCGGAAGAGCACAACTGGGACAGCGATAGGCTACAGATAAAAGGGCCATCGTACGAAGGGAATCGCCAGCCGGTTCTTCCACGCAGTTGGCGTTCAATCAACCGGTGGTGATACCGCAGACTGTTACAGCCTAGAGATCTAACACCTGGCCCCGCAGTAATTCATCGCCGTCTGCACGTAGACCTTCGTCGTACGCACGAGCTCTGATACCGGGACCCGCTCGTCCAGTGTGTGTGCGCCAGTGGCGTTCGGTCCGTGGGTGATGGCGGGAATGCCCGCATGGTGAAAGAACGTGTTCCCGTCGTCCAAAAATGATTTGGCGCCGGTGGGAAGCACTCGACCCACGATCTGTTCGTGGGCCGATTGGAAGTCCGATACAAAAGGATGCTTCTCATCCAGCTGAAACGCCTCTCGCACGGTTTGGCAGGACCCCTCCACCTGTACGCCGTGGTCACGGGCGACTTCGGCCAAAAGGGCATCAAATTGCCGGCCAATCGCCTCGCGATCGGCACCGGGCAACCAGCGACGGGTTCCCTCGATGCGAGCCGAGACGGGTGACTGGTTGTAGATTTCACCGCCTTGACAAAGCCCCACGAAAACACTTTCTCTTCCCGCCACTGAATCCGTATGAGCAGCAAGCTGCCGATCCAACGCCTTGATGCGCATCACCAGGTCGGCGCCGGCCGCGATGACATCCGTCTGCTCGATACCGCCCAACATCTCGTGCACGGGTTCACCGTCTCGCCGCACGTCAATCTGAAATACCGCGCCGCCTCGGCCGACGATCGCCAGGCGATCACACAGATACTCCGGAATGAGCACGGCATCTCCGACGAACCCCGCACGGATCAGCGCTTCCAATTGGCGGCCATCTCCCCACGGCGCTTCGTGATGGTCATGCGCTGTGAAAAGAAGTTGTCCACAGGGCAAGCTACCGGTATCACGCAGAACACGCATCGCCTCAACAATGACCGCCAATCCACCCTTCATATCCGCAGCGCCGCTTCCATGGAGCACGCCGTCTTGCACCCGTGGCGGCACAAAGGGAAGGTGCACCGTGTCAAGGTGCCCATCGAACTGCAAAATCGGGCCGGCACGACCGGTGTCGAACCGAACCACCACCGCCGGCGCGGCGGGCCAGTCCGCCTCCGGACGTTGGACCTCGAACCCATCTTCTTCCAGAATCTGTGCTAACCGGTCCGCCGCGTCGCCGGCCTGGCCTGTCCAACTCTGAACTTCCACCAGCCGTAAGGCGGTATCAAGCAACCGCGCGGCGTCGATGGCTTCCAACATCTGAGAACCGGGTGAGCTCATACAACGATACCTAGAATACGTTTGAAACCAATGCCCTGGAAGGACCGCACACAATCCTAGGGCTGATTCGGCGACAACAAATGTCGCTCGGCCCCCAAGCACACCGAAACATCCCTACAGCCTGCAGGCTGAATTGCACCTGCCCTCGACAGATTCTCCATTCCACGGACTTCTTCCCGTACATCGCATCGCCACACTCTTCGAGGCCGGCTACTGGGGGCCTCGGAAAACCGGTCTCCTGAAAATTCCAAATCTCGCAAAGTTTGCACACGGCCTCCCGTCACCGGGTGGATGTCTTGGCCGCTCCCGGAATCTTGGCGTGCGGCCCGTGACGCTCGACGGTGTCGTTCGCGGCGTCGTAGATCACCTGGCCATCACGGAGGAACGGAACGCACATGCCGCATAACACGCCGTCGGGGTGAATCACGCGTTCGGCACTGTACTGCGCGAGATAGACCCGCCGCATGCGATCGGTCGTGTTCGGCCCACTGCGGTGGAAATTGAAACTGGTGAAAATGACAATACTGCCCGCCGGGGCAATCACCGGGACGCCCGTCGCATCACCGTGATATCCCACCAGGTCGTTTGTTCGGGGGTCTTCCACGTGCTCGAAGATGCGGTCTCGCGTACCTCCTTCAGTGTGCGGCAGTACATAGACCGTGCCATTGGCTTCGTCCACATCGTCCAATGTGCACCAACAGGTCAGGTATGGACGATGCTCGGTGCCGGGCGTCCGCGTGGCCAGGTACCCCGAATCCTGGTGCCAGGAAAATTTCATCCCCTGGTCAGCTCCCTTCAGAACCCACTGCTCACCGAAAAGGTTGGCTTCACCGCCCAAGGCATCGCGGCAGATGTCCGCCATCAATGCGCCGAAGAGAAAATTCGGTAAACGGCGACTAAGGCGGTAGCGCTGCGAGATAAAGTAACGCTGGTCACGATGCGTGATCCCGTAGGTCGTGACCCCCTGATGATCCATGAAGGCGTCCATGTAGCCGTGGAAGTAGGCACATTCCTCGCGCAGCCATGTCAATGTCTTGGCGTCGATCACGCCGGGAAGAACGCAGAAGCCGTCTTCGCGAAACTGCGCTTGTTGTTGAGAGGTGAGGACAGGCATAAGGATTAACTGGGGGTTCCGAATCCTAAGTTCATGAGGACATTGTATACGTAAGGCACAAAAGCTTCGGGGCACGCGCCCTCTTGTTGCCAAGTGCCACGGCCAGCCCGTTGGGATACGGCAACCCCAAGAGATACACTGGCCCGCGGTGCAATCGACACCAAGTTCAGCCTGCTCCTCGATAGAACTTTTATCCACAATTCGTATGGAACCGTAGGTGTGCAAGCCTCGGGATACATCCCACCAGTGGCCGCATCCTGAATCCCTACGCCCCCCTGTACGCCACCTCCAGTTCCACGTTCTCCAGCGACGGCGTGACGTCCATCTGAGGATTCAGACTACTTACCGTCAGCGTCAAGGTGTTGTCACCCATATTTAAAACCTCCCCATGGACCGGATACGTCATCCAGGTATCGTTGTCCATGATGAACGCCGCTCGCGTGGTACGCGTGGCGGGATCCAGCAGGATCCCGTTGAGGCTCACGTCGAACTCATCGGGGAAAGTGTATTGCCGCAACTTAAGTCGCAAGGTGATTTGCGGGGTGAATCCGCGAGCTTCAGCCCCGGCAAGATCTTCCGCAAAGGGCAGGCGGATCGTGTGCGTGCCTACCGTCAGTGTCACCGGCAATTCGATCGCGTCAATGCCTCTGAAATGGCGATGGGCTTCGCCGTCTATGCCGGCGATCGGCCCGTGGGGATGAGCTTCCAGGTCGTAGAGCGCGTCTCCGTAAGCGATACGGTGCGGGTCTGCGATTTCGTGCAAAGTCTGGTAGAAGTCGGGATGCAGTTCATCCATCCAAACTGTCCCGAGTCGCTCGGACTGCGGTGGAGTATTTTCGTCGAAGCCGTGGAGCAAGTGGCCCCAATTGAACAAGTAGTACCCGTGCGCACCGCGATGGTCCATCAATTTCGCCCAGGCCCGCGCGGTTTTTGTTGTCTTCCAATGGTTGTTGCAGGGATGAATCCAGCATGGTCGGTCTTCGACCAGTTTCAACCAAGGGCCCAAGTCGAGCAGAAGGGGCAGGTACCCGGCCCCGGGCGAAATGCCGTCCACCAAGCCCTCCTCGACCCACCGCCGTACGTCCAGGCCACGGCGATGCGAAGCCTCAATCGTCGGAAGCACCCGCACGTGAACAAACATCGGATGCCCCCGCCGGGCCGCCTGCTCATCCGCAATACGGCGCACGTCGACCAGAAGCTCTGTCATTAAATCCGCATCCTCCTGGCGGCCCTCTTCCTGGAAAAACCATGGTGCGCGATCAAAATCGAGACAGATGCCGTCCTGATCCCACCGTGTAAGGAATTCTTCAATGACGCTCAACCGACGGGCCCGCACCTCAGCGTGGGCAAAGTCGAACATCCCCCATGTGAAGGATTCGATTCGCTCGCGGTGTGGATGTCCGTAGGAACCTTTCTCCCAATCCACGTATTTGCCATGACCCAGAAGTAGATGAGGATTGTCAAATTTGAACTGCGACACTTCATATTTGAAGAACATGTCATGCTGATCGTTCATGCGAACGATCGGCGCGACTTTTATTCCCAGAGCGTGACCATATTCCACCGCAAGATCGGGCGGATTCGCCCCTTCGGCCACCAATCGCTTCGTGTTCTCGCGGTAGCGCCACACCCACGCATCACCCAACTTCTCGAAGTTGTCCATCAGAATCGGACCGCTGTCGAGGGCGCAGACGAAGCCGTCACTGGAACAGAAGTTGTAGAAAAGACAATCCACCTGCGTCCCGGCCAGCGGGCGGATCGATTCAGAGACCCACTTCTCTGGAGTCAGCGGATAGTCCACGCAGGGGATGTCGTTCCATTCGGCCTCGAAGATGACGCGGTAGGGCTGGGATTCAAGGGGCATAGAAGTTACTCACAGATGGGGGTTGGAGGGATTCAGGAAGAAGTCCTTTGCAGTGCTACTGCATGTGCCTCAAACGCCAAGGACATATTGAAGGCGATCCGACAACCAATATATACAATTCATTCATTGTGAATAGAGTTACTATACTTCTGCCTTGGCGGATTCTCAATCTAATCGCATGATCATCCATCCACATTGTCCACTCGGAATTACCTGATGAACCTCTGCCTTGTCGGTTATGGCGCCATCGCCCGCAAACACATGGAAGCCTTCACCCGCATTGGCGGCATCCATCCCCGCGTGCTCGTCGGGCGCCGTCCTGAACCAACCGCCGCCTTCGCCGACGAGTGGCGATTCGATAGCCACACGCTGGATCTCGAAAAGGCACTGGCCGATCAGGCCGTCGACATCGTCGTGATTACCTCTCCCAACGCCATGCATTTCCCCCAAGCCTGCAAGGCGTTGGAACAAGGCAAGCACGTTCTTCTCGAGATTCCGATTGCGATGAACTTCGCTGAAGCCCGACACGTCACTGAATTGTCGCGCCAACATGGTGGGCGGTTCATGGTCTGCCATACCATGCGGACGATGCCGGGGCCCAGTGAAATCCGCCGTCGCGTGACGGCCGGAGAACTTCGCCTGCACAGCATCATCTGCTCCTTTGGCGTCCTTCGGCGGTCGAACACCACATGGACGGGAGCAAAGCGATCCTGGACCGACAACATTCTCTGGCACCACGGCGCGCACCTTGTGGATCTGGCACTGTGGGCTGCCGGTTCCGAGCGCGGGGAGAAGGTGCATTGCCGGTTCGGCCCCCCGCATCCGCGCCAAGGCAACATGGATTTAAGCATGTCATTTGCCTTGCCTGGCGGTATCCCTGTCACGGTTACCGAGTCGTACAACATCTCGACCTTCCGCTGGCGGGGCCTTTTTATCGGCGAGGAAGCGACCCTCGAATTCCGTGAGGGTGTGCTGTACGACGGCGACGACAACGTCATCATCCCTCATCATGACTATACCGATGTGACCGCGCAAAACCGGGAATTCATTGCCGCCGTGCTCGAAGGTCGCGACCCGGCCATCACGGGCGAATCGGTCCTTCCGGCCATGGAGATTCTGCAAAAGGCACAGCAGAGCGCCGATGAAGAAAGAGTCGTGCCGTGAACTGGGATATGGCAGGGGGTTCCGAGTTGCCGGTGGCGAAGAGAATGAACCCAAAGTGAGGCAGAGAACACAGTGGGTCAAAGCGGGGGGCCGCAACAAAGCGGAGAAATCTGTCTCTTGCCCCTCTACACCAAGGCTTCCGAACCGTCCTCGCGGGTAAATCGCGACAGAGGACGGGCGCCGCGATAGGGCCGCGCGTCCAGTCCTTCCCAGTCCAATTCCACGCCCAGGCCCGGCGCCGTGGGCAGTTCGGCGAAGCCGTTGCGAATGGTGAGACCCTCGGTCTGTACGTCGCTGTACCACGGTTCCATGCGGCAGTGCTCGAGGATCAGGAAGTTGGGCATCACCGCCGCGGCGTGGATACCGGCCGCCTTGTTGACCGGTCCATAGGGGCCATGCGGCGCGACCCGCACATTTTGGACTTCCGCCATGTTCGCAATCTTCAGCACTTCGCTGATGCCTCCGCAGTGCGACAAGTCTGGCTGGATAACATCGGCCGCGCCCTCGTCGAGGTATTCGCGAAAGCCCCAACGTGTGGCGATCCGCTCGCCGAAAGCAATGGCCACCGACGGGAAAGCCTGGCGAAGTGCCTTTAGATCACGTGGCGTGTCGCCATTGACAACCTCTTCAACGAAAAGCAGGTTGTCACATTCGACACCGGCAAGGTACTTGGCCGCCATGGGCAACGGCATCGTCCCGCCCACGTCCACCATCAATTCCATGTCGGGCCCGGCCATCTCGCGATATGCGTGTGTCTTCTCAATGAAATGCTCCGCCTGCTGCACGTTAAAAGGGGCCGTGCGCGTTGCGATACCCGCCTTGAAGGCGGTGTAGCCTTCTTCCTTCGCAACGGCGATCTCTTCATCAAGCGGCAACCCCAGGTCATGACGCGGGTAGAGCTGTACCCGGTCTCGCACCGCTCCGCCCAGCAAGCGATAGACAGGCTGGCCGAACGCTTTGCCCGTGATATCCCACAGGGCCTGGTCGATGCCACTGATGGCGCTGGACTGCACGATCCCGTTGCGCCACCAATAAAGACGCTGCATCTTCTGCCACTGGTACGCAATACGTGTGGGATCTTCACCGATCAGGTTGGGACCGATGTCCTGCATGATGGCCGCTACGACGGCTTGATCGAATTGCTCCGTCGTCGCTTCGCCGTAACCGTGGATTCCTTCATCGGTATCGATGCGCACAAAAATCCAATTGCGGCGGTCGGGTTCGCCCTCGGCGCCAGGGACAGCAAAAATTTTGACGTTGATGTCGGTGATGAGCATGGGAGATGTTCAACCGGTGAATCGGGGTCAGGGCTAGGTGAATTGTAATTGCTGGGACGCACATCGCGAAAACCGCAAAGGCCAAGGTATCAAGCCGACCTCTGAATCTCCTCTGCCATGATCGATCGCGCCGCTGGCCCTCGGCAAAGCCACCATTTACCATATCCCGCCATGAACTGCGTAAACCACCTCGACCTGTTTCGGAACAAAATTGCCGAGGGCAAACTCTGCCTCGGCACGGGCATTACGTTCATCGATCCGGCCATCAGCGACTTGGTGGGTGAGGTGGGCTTCGACTTCACCTGGGTTGATATGGAACATGGGCCTTACGGACTGCAAACGGCGCTGAATCACGTCACCGCCGTCCGGGGTACGGGCACGGCGCCGTTCGTTCGGGTTCCCTACAACCACGTGGATGAAATCAAGCGGGTGCTTGATCTGGCCCCCGCTGCGGTCGTGGTGCCGAATGTTAAATCTCCGGAAGAGGCGGAGCGAGCCGTGGCCGCATGCCGGTACCCGCCGCGTGGCGTGCGCGGATACGGGCCCCGTCGCGGACAGCGTTACGGCATGGTCTCCCAGGCTGACTTCCTCGCGCAGGTCGAAGATGAGCCTCTTGTCATTCTCCAGATCGAACATATCGATGCGGTCAACTGCATCGACCAAATCGTCGCCATTCCGGGGATCGACAGCATCTGCGTGGGCCCCAACGATCTTTCCGGGTCGATGGGTAAATTGGGCGAGGTTCACGACCCTGACGTCAGCGCCGCCATGGACACCATTGCGAACCACACGCGATCGGCCGGGCTCCTGCTTGGCACCTCCACGTTCTACAGCGAAGAAAACTTTGCAAGGTGGCTCGAACGGGGCGCCCACTGGATGGGTCTGAGCGTGGACTGGGCCCACCTGTGCACCGCCTTGCGGGATCTGCTCACGACCGCCCGCGACCACCCGTCGGCATCCTGATCCCCTGTTTATCAGACCAAAGCTCGACGTACCACCCCGCTGGCAGGGTGGCGCGGCTGGTAACGTCTGCATCGAGCGCATCGTACGGGATGCCAACCCAGATAAATTCATTTCTTCGGTCCCCGCCCAAGGGAAAGCGATTGACAGTCGGCAAACGGGTTAAAGCACCCACCGGATGGTCTCCGATGACCCCATATAGCGTCTTTGCCTGGAGGGCCCCGTCCTTGAATCCACAGATCCGTATCGCCGTCAAGACCTGCCCGAATTTGCCGTCGATGCCAAGTGTGGCCATGCGTGTCGTGGAGATGGCCCAATCCGACGACGTCGATCTCAACGAGCTTTCGGATCTGATCGCCACCGATCCCGCACTGGCCACGAAGATCTTGAAGACGGTCAATTCGCCCTTCTACGGCCTCGGCAAGGGGGTCTCCACGATCAGCCAGGCCCTGGTGGTACTCGGGTTGCAAGCGGTTAAAACGCTCGTTCTTGGTTTCTCCCTCGTGCGGAGCATGCGCCGCCAAGAGGCGAATGATCCAGGGTTTGACTACGAAACTTATTGGCGGCACAGCATTTACGCTGCCGTAGCGGCACGCCAGATCGGCCGGGAAATCCAGATGAAGGAACGCGAGGAGGCTTTCCTCGCCGCCCTGCTCCAAGACGTGGGGATGCCCGTGTTGCACGCGGCGCTGGGCGGGCAGTACGACCAGGTCCTGGCCGAAGCCGGTCCTTCGCACCAGGCGTTGACCAAAGTTGAACATCGTAAGATCGACACCACGCACCCCGAAGTCGCCTCACTGCTGTTGGATGCCTGGCAACTGCCTGCGATCCTTTCCAACCCAATCACCCACCACCACAATCCCGATGCCGCGCCA
>Ga0310344_10002089_pt1 | contig 15061 bp, 10 predicted proteins | sample HC15DNA20200_MG_FD_203801 | JGI IMG/M metagenome (GOLD analysis project Ga0310344, IMG submission 203801) | Marine microbial communities from station ALOHA, North Pacific Subtropical Gyre - HC15-DNA-20-200_MG | ecosystem: Environmental > Aquatic > Marine > Oceanic | place: Pacific Ocean: North... | reverse complement strand
TCAGGGATGGTGTCCGCGCGGATGCAGGCAAGTTAATAGTTGGCTCTATGATAAGCGACATATCGCTATCTGATGCTAACGTATGCTGCGGTGCTGTAAAAGTTGCAGGCGTAGTACTGGCGCATGCAATCATGGTCAGAGCAACGGGCATCAGTCTGGCTATGAGGCCTTTGTTTGTTTTCACTAGGATGTAGATGTTGTAAGCATATACTCGTCAATCCTCTTGCCCCCAGACCTTTATGTTGTCACTGGAAGGCAGTGGGATACGCTGACCGTAAAATTGGTGCCAGATCAAATAGAGAATTCCGCCGCTCAGAAATCCAAAAAAGAGCTCTGGTAACCTTTGTTGCCATTCCGCCACCTTATACATTATGTATCCTGCTGGTATTACCAGAAAAAATAATGATAGTCCTCTAGCCTTCTTTTCGATGCGTAGATAGAGTATCAGAATAGCTACTATGGCCAGAGTGAGTAGTGCGACGGTGTCCCAGCGCAGTTCGAGTATCAATTCCATGTTTGTGTGCTGGGATTATACCGCGTCAGATATGTGTCGCCTGTGCTAAAGGCGTATTATCTAGTCGTGAAAATGATACAATGTGGCGGTGCCAATCGCAATCTTACACCAATCCGTTGTGTCAAAAATTGCCGCAGGTGAAGTGGTAGAGCGACCTGCTTCGGTTGTGAAGGAGTTACTTGAAAATGCGCTCGATGCAGGTGCTAGCAGTATAAATGTCACAGTGAACGGAGGGGGACTTAAACTAATACGTGTGTCTGATGATGGGATAGGCATTCACTCTGATGAAGCTGAACTGGTTTTTATGCGGCATGCCACCTCCAAATTGTGTTCAGCGCGTGATTTGGACAGTATCAAGACACTAGGTTTTCGGGGTGAAGCGCTCTCATCCATCTCTGCAGTCAGCCACATGGATTTAGTGACACGCTCGTCGGGTGAAGAGATCGGCACGCGTCTGCGAGCAGCTGCGGGAGAAATTACAGACCGTGCGATTGTCAGTACGCCATGCGGAACCATTGTTTCAGTAGAGAATCTTTTTTTTAATGTCCCAGCGCGGTTGAAGTTCCTTAAATCTGATGCTGCTGAAAAAGCGCGCATAGGACGCGTGTTCTCGCGTTATGCACTTGCTTTCCCGGGAGTGAGGTTTAGATTGCATTTTGACAAACGTCAGAAATTCCAATCTCTTGGTACTGGATCTCTGAGTGATGTACTTGTGGCTGTATATGGTGCGGAGACAGTTGAACAATTACTTGAGGTTTCTGGTAGAGGGAGGCATGGTGTCGCCGTAAATGGTTACGTCAGCATGCCGTCACTGAGTCGGTCGAACCGACGTGAAATCACACTATTTGTTAATGGACGCTATGTGCAAGACTCACGTCTTACCCTAGCGATTACGCGTGCCTACCATACTTTGTTAATGAAGGGACGTTACCCAATCGCTGTTATTTGTATCACGCTATCTCCCGTGGACGTGGATGTGAATGTGCATCCTGCCAAAACAGAGGTGAGATTTAGGGAGCCTAACCATGTATTTAATTCTATAGAGCGTGAAGTGCGTCGGACGTTGCTCAACCAAAGGGCTCTGAATCACCCAATGACATCGGGTTGGCCCCACTCGGAAGTTGTTGAGTCGGTCGATTGGCCCGCACCTTTCTTTTTTGGAAATAGTGTGGAGTCTGACGATCTGGTGACTGAGGATAACGTCGAGTCGGAAACTCAGACTGAACTTCCTGTGACGGGATTGCCACTATTGCGCGTTATTGGTCAAGTAGGAGCAGCTTACATCGTAGCTGAAGGCCCAGATGGGCTCTATTTAATTGACCAGCACGCAGCTCACGAGCGTGTACTTTATGAGTCTTATATGGCTGCTGCACAAAGTGCGAGGGTTGAATCACAGACTTTGATGGAGGCAGTGACAGTGACTCTGGATTACGAGGCCGCTGAGGATTTGCGTCGGCACTTAGATGCGTTATATGCTTTGGGATTTAGGGTTGAACCCTTCGGTGGTGACAGTTTTGTTGTGCGTGCGCTTCCGGCCGTAATTGGTGCTCTGACGCCTGAACAGGCACTCCTTGGAGTATTGGAACATGAAAATTCTCATGGGTACGAATTGCCGCCGGGTGAGGAGGACCGTATTATCTTGCGAGTATGTAAGCGTGCTGCTGTGCGTGCAGGTCGAGTACTTTCTCAGAAAGAGCAGGAAGTGTTGTTACGACAGTTGGAGAAATGTCAGTCGCCGGTTACTTGTCCACATGGTCGGCCAACGATGATTCGTATAAGTGTTGAGCATCTCGAGAAGAAATTTGGGCGGAGGGGTTAAGGCTTAGTTACTACATAGGCATAACTTTATGCTGGCAATCTGGCTGCAGAACGAGGAGTTGAGTGTACGAGATGACCTTCCGGTTCCGGATCCTTCACCTGAAGAGTCGTTAGTACGCGTAATTCGTGCCGGAATTTGCAATACCGACTTGGAGTTGACTCGTGGATATTATCCCTTCGCTGGTGTACTTGGCCATGAGTTTGTGGGCATTGTGGAAAAGGGCTCGGATGAGTTGTTAGGTGAGCGGGTGGTAGGTGAGATAAATGTCGCATGTAATGAGTGTTCCCACTGTCGACAGGAAAGGAAAACACACTGCTCCAATCGTACGGTTCTGGGGATAATGAACCGTGATGGTGCCTTTGCGGAATATTTGAAGCTTCCCTCTGTCAATCTGCATGTGCTGCCAGCTGAGATTTCGACTGACGCAGGCACTTTCGTGGAGCCATTAGCTGCAGCCCTACAGATTCAAGAGCAATTGTCCATTGAGTCATTCCATCGGGTCTTACTTGTAGGGGCAGGTAAATTGGGGCAACTAGTAGCACAGACGTTGGCAATGACTGGTTGCGATTTGTGTGTGTTTGATCGCAACACTGCGAAACTTAGCCTTCTTGATAGGATGGGAATTGAGACGGTTTTGGCTCCCGATACACCTGATGGTCCATTTGACATTGCGGTGGATTGTACTGGAAATGCGGAGGGGTTTGCGATTGCCCGAAGAGCTTTACGTCCTCGGGGCACATTGGTGCTAAAGAGTACCTACTCGGGCCTCCTAAGCGTTGATGCATCCGCCTTGGTGGTGGATGAAATCAATATTCTGGGTTCTCGATGCGGTCCATTTGAACGTGCAATGCATATGTTGTCTGAAAGGCAGGTAGAGGTTGATTCTCTCATTCATGCTAGTTATAGCATGAATGACGGATTAGATGCCTTTGAGACGGCGAAGCAGCATGCCAGTTTGAAGGTGCTTTTGACGATGGAATCTGAATCCTGACATAGTCCGCCCCGTGCATCTCAAATTATTACAGCTCGATTGTCATAAAATCACGCGCCAGTTTGACCGGTCCATTGAATTGACTTTGGGCCTCAGATAGAAGGTTCGATTCTTCTGTGTTTCCTGCTCGGTAGTGGATGAGATATAGAGTTCCTACGAGTGCTCGAGATGCTAATTCTCCAGCCTGCGCTGCGCTGCTGTGTCCGATTCCTGTATTAGTAGCTTCATGGAGCAGTATATCTGCGCCTGCAGCGAGTCGTAATATGGAATCGCACGGAGCTGTATCAGAGGAATACGCAAGTATGCGACCACTGGATTTGTCTGTGATTTGTAACCCGATGACTGGTATCATGTGGTCACCTGGTGATGCGACGACTGCGAAATCAGCATTTGTCAGTACCGGCGCCCGTTCGTAAGGTTCAATCTCATGTAAATTTACTTCGAACAAGCCAGGCCAATCCTGCCAATCATATGCATTCATTAATTGATTGAATCTTTGCAAACAATGCCTGAGTGCGTGGATGTGCAGAGGTTTCTCGCGGCCGAGCAACCACATGTTCATAAGCATCAGTGGGGCGCCAGTGATGTGATCGGGGTGAAAGTGAGTAAGAATTAAGTCACTTATAGAATCGTATGCAATTCCCGCCTTCGCTAGCCGCACGGTGGGATTGGTACCGGAGTCGACCAGTATGCCGTTGTTCTCTGCGTGTACGGCGAAATGGCTGACATCGTGATTGTCGTCCGGGATGGAATGTGCACAGCCTAGAATAGTGACGGTTGCCATGTATTTTCTATGAGCTCATGTTTTGTCTTTCGCCTATGCAGGATTCTGAGCATGGTCAGGGAATACTCCGGCAGTAGCTTTCAATGCTTCTTCTGATTTTCCTGCCCCCCTAACTTGATGCGTTGCTTGGCTTCACTGTTGATAAAATGGGTTTTCCGAGAATATCTGTGCTAGTACAGGTCATGGCATGGTTTCCTCCAAAATTCACCTGAACTTCATCTGGCACATTGATGGTAGACATTACTAAGAAAGTCTAGCACACGGTTATGTGGTAGGCAAGATAAGTTATTTATCTATGCTTGTGTCTGGGGTGGAGACATTGTTTATCACATATGAATGCGGCTCTCCCAGATGCACGAATGCTATAATCCTAGAGTGTTGTTGGCGATTTACGTACGCTTTGCGGTATAGGTCCGGAAAACAGTAAGGTCGTAACGGTTGTGGATATCCCGTTTGTGAACTTGTACAGGCAATTGCATTTGCCGTCATGGTGGCCGGGGACAATGGTTCTGTTCTTCGGTATCTTGGTGGTGGCATTTTCCTTATACCGGCGTAGGCGTGGATGGCGAGAGCTCAGCACAGCAGCTCGGCGAGGGCATTGGCTATTGCTAGTGTTCTTAGTGGCGGTCAACGTCACCCCCATTTTTTCCGTACCAGTTGACGATAAACTGATCCCGATTGGTCCACTTGGGCCTGTACAAATCTCTATATTGTCATTTGTGCCTATAGTACTGGCCGCTGGGTGGTGGGGTGGTAATTCTGCTGTGGTACTTGCACTTGTTGGTGGTTTTTCAAATGCTGTTTTGAAAGGGCCGCACTTGTTTCTAGTTTTGGAATGGTCGCTTCTGGCTGGAGTGATTTCGTTTCTGCAGCATCAGGATTACATGGGTGGTCTGCCAGCACTGCTGAGGCGACCGCTGCCGGCGGCGATGACCGCAGCAATTCTAGTGTGGCCTCTTAAGTTGGCATCGCTCATTTTGGATGAAGGGCCCAGAGGTCTCACGCAATTGGATTTGACAATCGCCGTTTGGTTGGCGAGCGCACCTCCCCTGTTTGTCGAACTGATTGCAGCTGGGATTGTTGGCGAACTGACTCGTCGATTAGCGCCAAGATTATGGTTTCGGAAAACTCCGCGCAGATTACCTCCGTATGCTAAAAACTTAAACAGACAGCTTCTGTTCGCGCTTTTACCCATGGCGGTTGTGGGAATAGCCCTGCTGTTCTCAGCCAACACAGTCCTTGCACGGCGTGCGGCCAATAAATTAGTGGTGGATCAGATGGAGCGTGATGCAGAGCATGCTGCAGAGATTATCCCATTTTTTATCCGTACTGGCGAGAGCCTATTACTTGATTTGTCTAGGGACGTGCGCTTGCACAGCGGTGACGCGAAAGAGCGGTCGCAGCATCTATCGCAGGGAATCAGCGCCTTACCCTACTTCAACCAGCTTGTGTTTTTCGACAGTCTGGGGCGCCCTCTTGCTAGTTACCCCGAAACTGATGTTACTGTGCTGGGTTTGACCCCAGCTGAGGTTGCGGCTGTTCAAATTGGTCTTCAGGGAATATCGGCCCATGAGCTTATTTTTCCAGTGCGGGAAAGTGCCGCTGCTCTGGTTTCGTTTGTTTCTCCAGTTACAGATTCTGAAACTGGAGTATTGTTAGGCGCTTTGCTTGGTCGAGCGGAAATTGTCACTAGCCCGCTTATGCTTCCTGCCATCAATAGCCTGCAGGGATTACTGGTAGGGTCTGGGAGGGGATTCATTACCGATGGTCAAGATCGTATACTCTACCATCCGGATTCGTCTCAGGTGCGACAAGTGTGGCAACCAGCCTCCGATGTTGAAGCGTTGCCTACATCTTCTTTGGGTAGCCATGCGTATGAGGATCGGGCTGCCGATGGTTCTACACGGCTCGTTTACTACTTGCCGGTGGGTGAATATCCGTGGAATGTGGTAATCATTGTACCGGATTCCGCGGTTTGGACGCAGGCCACGCAGATTTCATTTCCTCTAGCGCTAATGCTGCTTGCGGGAGGTGCGCTCGGCATAATTTTCTTGTTGATGATTAGCCAACGCCTAACTCGTCCGTTGGGTGCTTTGGCAGCCGCTACAGAGCAAATTACTGCTGGTGAACTTGGGAATCCAGTACTAATCAGTGGCGCTGATGAGGTGGGCCGATTGGGTGAGGCATTTGAGCGAATGCGCGTCCGTGTGCGTTCACTAGTGGATGAACTCAATCTGTTACTAGAAGCTTCTCTTTCAGTTGCCAGAAGCTTGAATTTAGATGAGTCCTTGCCTCCCATTTTAGAGGGTGCGCTAAGTGTGACTGATGCTGAGGGTGCTCGTCTGTTGCTCCTTCCCTTTGATGGACGCTATGACAAATTTCAGTCGTTCTCCGCCGGGTCAGGTGCTGCCGACATGAGTGCGTTGGATACAGACATCTTAAAGCTGATAAAGTCTGAAGGAGAGATGATTGCGATAGAGAATGTGTCACGGGCTCGGACAGTTCTGAACGTTCGCACTAGTACGTACCCACTCCAAGCGGTGATTGCTCTTCCACTTCTGCATGAGGCTAATCTATTAGGTGTGTTATGGCTGGGATATTCTGCGTCACATCACTTCTCACCCGAAGAATCTAATCTACTTACCACTCTGGCGGGTCAGGCTGCGGTTGCTGTAGCCAATGCTCGTCTGTTCGAGACTAGCGAGGGTGGTCGACAGCAACTTGCCGCTATTCTCACCGCTACTCCGGATGCAGTAATTGTCACTGATTCGCGCCTGCGGATATTGCTTCTTAATCCGGCCGCAAAAGATCTGTTCGAATTGCCGGAAGAAGATATTAGGGGTCGTCGAATTAACGAGATGATTCATCATCCTCAGCTCGCTGTAGCTCTACGAGCGAGCGACGAGCGCACTTCTGCTCATGAAATTAAGCTCGCAGACGGGCGTACCTTCTCAGCATCGACGTCTTCGATTTTTCGACAAGATGGATCTATTATCGGAAGGCTTGCTGTATTACGTGATGTCACCGACTTCAAACAACTGGACCGGCAGAAAACTGATGCAATTGCTGCGGTCAGCCATGACTTGAAAAACCCTCTTTCCTTGATGCATGGATATGCTACCATGCTGCCCATGGTGGGCAAACTGAACGTCCGCCAGCGGGAGTTTTCCAAGAAGATTGTAGTCGGAGTTGAGCAGATGAGTAAGCTGATTGAGGACGTACTTGATTTGCAGCGCATCGAATCGATACTGGGATCAGACTGGGAAACCCATCGGTTCGAGGAACTGACTCAAAATGTACTTGAGGAAGCACGCCCGACAGCTATTGCCAAGGGTATCCAACTGGAGTATTCGTTAGCGGACGAAATAAGGCCAGTATCAGGAGATGAAAGCTTGCTAAGGCGTGCTATTCGTCATCTAATTGACAATGGTGTGCGTTACACAAAGGCTGGGGGAACAGTAAGAGTCCATGTGGATATGCGTGCTGATGACGTGGTGTTGTCGGTGACCGACAATGGGGTCGGTATTTCTCGGGCTGACCAGGACCGGCTGTTTGAACGGTTTTACCGTGTGAGTGGCCAGCAGGATGGGGAGTACGTTGGCAGTGGCCTAGGCCTTACATTTGTGAAATCAATCTCTGAGAGGCATGGTGGGCGCGTATGGCTAGAGAGTCAGCTGGGGCAGGGAAGCACCTTCTTTCTCTCTCTTCCCGCTAGTGGCGGAGAAGGTGACCAAAGCTAAATTGAAACCATTTGTCAGTATTTACAATCCTGTCTTAGCATGGTAAACTTCGACATCTGAGAGTTTGGTTTTTCCTCTCACTTTCCGCTCTAATTAGGCGTTCTCTCTGAACCCGAAAGGGGCTAATCTCGAGGAAAGAGGTTTCCGATAATGCGTGAATATGAAATTGCAACTATTCTCAATACAGAGTTGGACGAAGCAAGTCAGGTTGCCTTAACTGAAAGCATAGAGGGCTGGATTGCTGATTCAGGAGGAGATATTGCGCGAGTAGACAATTGGGGACGTCGCAAATTGGCTTACCCTATCAGGAGAAAATATGAGGGCCATTATGTTTTTTGGTATGCTAATCTCCCTCCGACTGCTCCAGCCGGACTAGAACGTCAGATGCGACTAAGTGAGGATGTGATTCGTTTTATGATAACGCGCTCGGAATTGATTGTTCCCTCCGAAGAAGATGTGGAAAACGTGGAGAGTGTCGAGGGTGCGAGCGATGATGAAAGTGTTGTCAGCGTAAGTGAAGTGCCTGCAACTAGTACGGACGACGTCCCGGAAACTGTGGACTCAAGAATGAGTTCTGCGGACTCTGACCTTGGCGAGTCCGAATCTGTTGTATAGTGTTTTCTGCGCGGGCATACATATGCTTCCCATCATGGAAAGTCGTAGATATCAAATTGCGTGGCTGTGTGGTTTACATTCCATCGCAAGGAGGGTGAGAGGATGAGTTTTCAGAGAGGTGGTCGACGGCGTTCATTCCAGCGCCGACCGAGAGTATGTCAGTTTTGTGTTGATAATATTGACACTCTGGATTACAAGAATGTCGAAGTTCTAGCTAGGCAGACCGGTCCGGATGGGAAGATCAACCCTCGTCGTCGTACTGGCACATGTGCTCGACATCAGCGTATGCTTGCTAGGGCAATAAAGCGTGCTCGACACATGGCACTTCTGGGGTTTGATCGCGGCACTTGGCTTTAGCTAGTTTGTTCTGAGGGCTAATGGGCAGTAAGGGCGTTGGTTCTGGAGTTTGGCTTCGTTGGCGAATGTATCAAGGTAGTCGTGAGAGCAAGTTGCGGTTGTTGCTACTGGTTTCCACGGCAGGGGTAGCATTAGTAGTATTTACGTTGCTGGCCTATGGCATTCTACAGCAGTATTGGTTTACCCCCAATCGAGCGGTTGCTACTGTTGGTGATCATTCAATTTCGCTTCGCACATTACAACAGCACACGCGTTTTCGGCGCCTACAGCTTCTGAATGAGTATGTCACCTATTCAGAAATGCTGAATTATTTGGGGGAGCAACGAGATCAATTACAAGTTAGATTGGAACAGATTGACGAGGAATTAAACCAACCAGCGGTTTTATCTCGTCAAGTTTTGGAACAACTTGTTGTATCTGAGTTGGTGAGTGTTGAAGCTGCTGCCCGGGGTATAACTGTCACCGAGGATGAAATTGAAATTGCGGTAAATCAGTATTTTGGCTATGAAGATGTTCTGGAATCTGACGTCTCGTCATCCATAGTTCTTGATACTGAATTACCGAGTACATCCGAGTTGACCTCAGTTCCTACTCCTACGGCATATACGGAAGCGGCATATCGGGAAAATTATACACGTCATCTTGGAACACTTAGGGCGGAAACAGGAATGAATGAAGAGGATTTCAGAGGTATGCTAGAGCAAGGTTTGATGTCCACAAAATTGCGTGAGGCCATGGAATCTGAATATCGAATTGTACAGGAGGAGCAGGTACATGCGCGTCACATTCTGCTTCCCGTGCGTGATCTGGCGATTGCGCAATCTGTCTTGACGCGTGCGCTGGCTGGCGATGATTTCCCCGCCTTAGCGTCGGAATTCTCTATGGATGCTACCAATTCTGCAAGGGGCGGTGATTTGGGGTGGTTTCCGCGTGGTCAAATGGTTGCCACCTTCGACAAAGCAGTGTTTTCTTCTGAGATTGGTGTGATACCTGAACTTGTTGCCACTCAGTTTGGACTGCACGTGATTGACATCATTGCTAAGGAGGTGCGTCCGTTGCCAGAGTACATGCTTGTGCAGCGTCGTCGCCAAGCTTTTACTGACTGGATTTCGACGAGTCGTGCCCAAGAGAGTATTGAAATCCTGGAGTGGTGGGAGGATTTTGCGCCAGCCGAACCCACGCTGCAGGATTTCTACGCGCGTTTACAATCAGAATAATAAGCAAACTACTTTCCTGCGTGTCACGGCGCTTACTCTATTTCGTCGGGTTTTAAGCTAATTACCGTGCTGGAGCTATCCATCCCCATGTTGATTCCGTAGACTGTATCTGCAACCTCTACGGTGTGACGATTATGAGTGATCAGCACGAATTGTGTGTTTTCGCTGATATCGCTCAAGATTGCGCGAAAGCGACCAACATTGCTTTCGTCCAACATAGCATCTACTTCGTCCAGTAGCGCGAATGGTGTCGGGCTGACACGTAGCAGCGCAAAAATCAAAGCGCATGCGACAAGCGCTCGTTCTCCGCCAGAAAGCAAGGCTAGGCCTTGCTGCCGACGTCCGGGAAGCCGTGCAATGATTTCCACACCCGTCTTACTTAAATCACCGGGATCGTTGAGTTCTAGGTGAGCGCTGCCGCCACCAAATAGGCGCTCGAATGTGTGTTCAAACTCTTTCGAGACTGCGTCAAATGTGTTCTGGAATTCACGTTGCATCAACTCGTCTAACTCGGAAATGACCTCTCGCAGTTGACTTGATGCTACTTCTAGGTCTTTGATTTGCGTTGTCAAATGTTCGTCACGCTGCTTCACATCCTCGTATTCCTGCAGTGCCTCTGGATTAATTCCACCCAACCGGCGTAACTGTACTCTGCGACGGTTGATTGATTCCTCTATGCCCTCAGGAAGTTCAGATACATATTCCAAGTGTTCTACCAATTGATCAAAGGGCAGTGGAGTGGAGCCCGTTACATTATCTCCGAACTCTAGTTCTGCTAGGCCAAAGTCGTCATTGATTTGCGACTGAAGGGTATGCATTTTATCCTGCGCCCTCTGAAATCCTACTTGAGCTTGCGCGTGCTTGTGCTCTCCTGAATGTACCTTTTCGCGAAACTGTTCTTCAGGCCCGTCCAGCGTGAACAATTCTATTTCCAAGGAGTGTATCGTAGCCTCTTCTGGATCTATTTTCGCTTGGATTTGGTTAAGTTTCTTCTGAGATGCTTTCTGGTTATTGCCGAGACCACTTGCTTTGTCACGCAGTTCTCGGATTTGAGTCATGAAAGTCTTGGCTTGGGAGCGACGAGCGTTAACTCTAGTTAGTTCACCTTCATAGGAGCCATGTACCTCAGATTTACGTGTGTTGGCATCATGCAATGCGCGTTCGACCACCGCTAGTTCCGTTTGTGAGGCGGTTACGATTTCATTTAGGACGTCGGCATCAAGTTCTAGAAGCTTGGCTTGGATTTCATCTGCACTTCTTGAGGCCTCGCTGTGTTTTGTCGTTAACGAGTCAAGTTCTTGCATGCAATTTTCCTGCTCGTTTGCTACTGTTTGTAGTCTTGCGTGCAAATTTTCTAGCTGTTGCCGGTACCATGTATCGTTATTCTTGGATCGTTCCGCATCCAGAAGAGCGGCGTCGCGTGTCTCGGTTGCCCCTTGCTCTTTCTTCTGTATCGCTGCATGTTCCATTTGAATCTCTTGTAAGAGTGTTTGTAGTCCTTCCAACTCTGTAGACTTGATGTTGAGTTCTTGCTCCAGTTGTGTATGTGCTGATTGAGCATCCTCTATTTTTTCGGGCAGAGCTCGAGCTTCGCGTGCCATTGCTAGGCCATGTTGTTGACTTGTACTTCCAATGATAGTGGAACCATCTGCGCGGTAAATTTCTCCGGTTAGGGTCACTGAGATTGCGCCGGGTGGTAATTCTGACGCTATCTTGCGGGCAGCCGCACGGTCATCGCAAATGGCTGTTTGACCTAGAAATACGGCGACAGCAGGCCGATGTTCCCGAGCGCATTGGACTAGGTCAACTGCCCATCCTATGAAGTGAGAATTGTTAGGTGCAGGTAATACTGGGGGTGGGCGTAACTGTGCAAGAGGTAGCAGGGTAGCGCGACCGCCGTGCTGCTCAAGCAGCATAAGTGCTTCATCTATGGCAGGCCAATCGCTAACTACACTTGCCTGTATGCTGTTTCCCAACACTGCACCAATGGCAGTCTCATGGTGCGGTGCAGTCTCAATGAGGTCCATCAATTTCCCGATGTGGCCTTGCAAGTGACCTGCTGAGGCAGCCTCCAATAACCGTTGCTGGCCTGAGACAGTGTTCTCCTCTCCAGTGCTTTGCTGTGATATCCATCTTTGTCGTACCTGCAGTCGCTCTACCTCAGATTGAGCGACTGCTACTTTCTCCATCAGTCTCTCAATCTCTGTGCGAGTGTTTTCGCGCTCCATGTTACGCGCATGGAGTTTTTCTTCAACCCGTTCTCGTGTATGGCTGTCATCTATAAGTTTTTCCTCGCAAAGATGTAGCCGCTGCGCTGCCTCCTGCAGATCATGTTCAGACTTCTGTGTTTCTATTTCTAACTCTTCAATTTCCTGATTGAGTTGTTTGCTTGTAACATCTAGTGCCTGGTTGCGAGCCCGTGATGTGATTAGTTGCTCGCCTAGATCACTCATGTGCAGTGATTGCTGCCGTTCCTCGGCTTTCAGTGCAGCACGTTTATTTTCGAGTTTCTTGTGCTCCTCCTGCACTGAAATTTGTCGCTGCAATGCTTGTGTATGCTCGGATTTCAATGCGGCATGTTGTTCGGATGCTTGCTGGACTCGTGCCTGTTGATCCTCGAGGTTGGCCTCCATAGAAATCAACTCGGATTCGATTCTCTCACATTGCTGTTCCATGTTGCGCGCACGCTCTTCTGTGACAGCGATTTCGCGATGGAGTGATTCGTAATCCTCGTGCAGCTTGGCTGCATCTTGATGCCAACTACTGAGCTGTTTGCGTTTTGCGGACACTTTCTCCCGTCTCGTCGCAGCCTGTTCCGAGCGTGTTTGTTGCTGTTCCCAGAGTTCGGATAGCTGAGTTTCACGCTTTTTCAATCTCTCCTGAGCCTGTGATAGATCCTGTTGGGCAGCATGCCAGTGATAACCATACCAGCTTCGGAGCAGATGCCGCAAGTCTTCTTGTAGTTGATGGAACTCTTGGGCGCGACGTGCCTGACGTTCAAGTGCTCGCAAACGTGGACGAATTTCTGCCAGTATGTCAGATACACGTTCCAGGTTGCGCCCAGTCTGCTCCAGTTTGCGCAGGGCATCCTCACGTTTTTGGCGATATACACCTATTCCGGCTGCCTCCTCAAATAGTTTGCGGCGCTCATCTGCTTTCAGAGAGAGTGCTGTATCTACTAATCCCTGTCCGATGACAGTGTACGTGCGTTGAGCTAGGCCGACTTTTCCAAGCAAGTCGGCTACATCGCGCAAGCGTGTCTTCTGTCCATTTAAAAGGTACTCATTTTGTCCGTCACGATACGCACGGCGGGTCAGGCTTACTTCGGAGAAATCAATAGGTAGCCAGCCATCGGAATTGTCAAACACGATGGTTGCGGATGCCATACTCGCTCGGGATCGTTGTTCTGATCCTGAGAAAATCATGTCCTCGGTCTTACGGCCACGCAAAAGCGAGTAGGATTGCTCCCCGAGAACCCAGCGCACTCCGTCCGCTATATTGCTTTTTCCAGAACCATTTGGCCCTACAATGCAGGTTACGTCACCGAATTCTATGTCGGTTTTGCTAGCAAAGGTTTTGTAACCGTGCAGTTCAAGTCGTGTCAATCGGCGAAGCATTTTCTATGCTTTATTCTTTTCCAGTAGTGATTGCATGAGTGTTGGCCATGTTCATGTGGATATTAACTTAGTTATGGCGTCGGGCGTATCGATAGAATACCCAGTGGCATTGCGGTCGATACGGCGTAACAGCCCGGTGAGTACATCCTTTGGTCCAAATTCAACGAAATTTGTTATTCCTGCAGAGAGCAAGTGCACCATGCTTTCGCGCCACCGCACCGGTGCAGTGAGTTGGGAATTGAGTTCTGCCTGTATTGCCTCGGATGTGTGTATTGGCGTAGCCGTAGTGTTAGCTATGATCGGCGTGTCAGGAGTGCCGAAAGAATGACCCTGTATGACCTCTCGGTATGCACTTTCCACACCTTCCATTAGCGGAGAGTGAGCAGCGATGGAGATCGGGAGACGCTGCAATCTACGCGCTCCGGCAATTTTGGCTTCTGACATCGCTAATTCTAGAGCCTTAACATGCCCGGAAATTACAATTTGCCCAGGGCAGTTATCATTAGCCACTTGGACCTGAAGACCGCTTTCCATGGTTACCTTGGCACATATATTCACTAGTTCTTCTTGTTCCAGTCGGATTATGGCTGCCATGCCTCCAGCTTGGTGGTCTCCCGCGAGCTTCATCAGTCTTCCGCGCTCACGCACTAATTTCAGGCCCGCTTCGAAGCTTAGGGATGTGACGGCAGTTAGAGCAGTGATTTCGCCGAGGGAGTGTCCGGCCACAAAGGCAGGAACAAAATCTCCTGTATGTTCCCGTAGGGCTGCTAGGGCAGCTAGGCTGCACGTGTAAAGAGCGGGCTGTGTATTATGTGTGTCATTTAATTTATCTGACGGGCCGTACCAACACAGATTTGAAAGATCTATTCCAAGAATTTGATCAGCCGCTTTGAACACCTGTGCCGCCTTCGGTGATTTTTCGGCTAGCTTTTGTCCCATACCTACGAATTGTGATCCCTGACCAGGAAACAGGAATGCGGTTTTGCCGGGAGAGAGCATGCTCAAAATAAGAGGCCCTGCTGAAGCCAGCCTGTAATAGCGGGCTTTGGGGTTGTACTAGCGTTCTACCTCAATTACTGCACGACCGCCGTAGTGGCCGCAATGCTCACACACGTGGTGTGATCGGTGAAGTTCACCGCAATTTGCGCAGACGGCCATGAGCTGTGGTGCTAGAGAGTCGTGTGCGCGTCGGCGATTTCTGCGACCCTTCGAATGTTTGCGCTTCGGTAATGGTGTCATTTCTTAGTTCCCGTTGTATCCAAAACTTAGCTACGATTTCAAACAATAGCAACAATCCAACAATCTTTGAGAAGTAGATTATAAAGGGGAATTGAAAACTATGTCAAGCAGATTCTTCTGATCCCCGAACTTGCTTTTCTGTATCTGACTCTTGCAGAACTTTAATAC
>Ga0310344_10002088_pt1 | contig 15073 bp, 12 predicted proteins | sample HC15DNA20200_MG_FD_203801 | JGI IMG/M metagenome (GOLD analysis project Ga0310344, IMG submission 203801) | Marine microbial communities from station ALOHA, North Pacific Subtropical Gyre - HC15-DNA-20-200_MG | ecosystem: Environmental > Aquatic > Marine > Oceanic | place: Pacific Ocean: North... | reverse complement strand
GCCGTAACCACTCGAGGCCAGATTCAACGTCCGCTGCCGATTGTGCGCGATCAAGCCAATCTCGTATGGTCGTATCGGCCTGCAGCGTCGGACCAAACTCATTGGCCACATCGGTAATGTCGGATATCGCCACCTCGTCCGTGAACGCCTCCAACGACTTCACCAGACGTCCCACGCCGTCGAGAGCATTCCAGACGGTTTCTCGACTCTCAATACGCCGCTGCAACCCGCTAACGTCCCGAGGGTCGTACTCATCAGGCGCGACCAACGACATTACCGCGGCAAAACCCGAAAGATTTCGTCGCGTTGGTGTCGCCGACAAAACCAGCGCGTGACCTGCACGGCGGGAGACCCCGAGAAGGACGTCATACATCGGATGTGACCGGTCAAGATGATGCGCCTCATCAACGATCAACACATCCCATTCCTGATCAGCGATGCGCTCTTGAAGTGCTGGGTCCCGTACCAGTGCAGCTGTCGAAGCGATTAATTTACCGGTACTGAGACCACGATCCAGTTCTTCCTCTGGTGTATTCACCTGGAGGCGGCAGAATGCCCGCGCCCCGAACCGTAGATAGAGTTCGCGAAACCATTGCGTGACCATGGAGCCGGGCGTCACGACCAAGACGCGTGCCCTGGGCGACTGATGCCACAACGCTTGCAGGATCAAACCGGCCTCGATGGTCTTCCCAAGGCCGACCTCATCAGCTAAAAGAAACCGTTGCGTTCGATCGCCAAGCACTCTTCGCGCGGCATAGAGTTGATGAGCAAATGGAATAATCCGCGCCCCGTAGAAGGTTGGAAACCCGTCAGTGTCCTGGTACCAATTGGAAATGGCCTTCCGCAACCCCCGACGCGCATAGAACGCCCCCGGCTCTGTTCGTGTCCTCAACTGCGAAAATATTTCTACACTCATTGAACAACCCGCTGTCGCTGAACCGGTTTTTCGCCCCCAAAAAGACGCGGACCAGGTGTATAGCCGATAAACGCCATATTTTCAACGATTAATCTTGTCCGCCCTACTCCGGGAAAAATAATTACGTCATTGATTTCACACGTAACAGTGACGTAATATCACTATGCAATCACACGTAAGGGTTGACCGTGAATCGGTTCTACGACGAATACACACTGGAATCAGACTTAGACACATCGGCCGACCCGGACTATGTCCTCGAAAACGTCGAACCCTTATTCACTGGAACCCGCATTGCCGGGTTTATTAAGCGAACAAATTCCTCTGAGGTCGCGGACCTCCATCGCGAAGCCGTCATCGGATACGACCCCAACCAACAACGGGGGTGGCGGATCACCTACCGCGACGGCGTGGAACACAAACGGCAGTACCTAATTAAACGATCCAAAGTAAAAGAAATCGGGCAAGCCATTGCTGAGAATCGGGAGTACAACCGGATCCGCACTGCCAATGCGCGACACGGCCACATCGGACTCCGCTTCGAACCGTACGCTGACCAACCCCCGGGCCATGAACGCGGACGCCTGTCTCTTTTTCGTCGCACGCAGTCTGATGGACCTGACAGTCTCCTGACGATTCCAGACAGTGCCCACCGACAAGAAGGTGACAAATATTTCACCGAACAGATTGCCAATCTAGAACAACAAACCTTTTCCCCTGAACACGCCGGCTTTTCACCGACGACTTACGAACTCGTATTGATGATCACCCTGACCGACACCCAGGGCGAAGGCGAAAGCCATTACGAACACAACGAACTCATCACCAAATCATCATCCTCACGCCGGGCGTTTCTTGAGGGCGGGGAATTAAGTCACCCTAATTGGGTCGCGCACGAACTACTCCGACTCAATTCTGTTACCAAAGAATTGGTGGAAATCTACGAAACGAAAATTTCTACGAACTCACCAAAGATCATCACGTTTAGTGCATTAGCCCGAGGCATTCAAGATGGATGGAAAGACCGACTCTCCACGTCGACACGCGGTGACATCGCGCAGGCGCTCAACGCAATGCTGACGATGGCTCGGGAAGAAATTCCGGAATGGGGCCCCCTTCCCTTCTCCCAACGTCGCACGGAACGTGAACAATACCTCTACTCCCAGGCCATCGTGCAACGATCCATGCTCAGAATTTTCGCCGACTGGTATGGACTGAACGAAGACGATAACCAAGGCCAAGATTGGGAGCGCTGGCGTCCGACCGTTAAAAAACTGAAGTCGACGTTTACGCGACATGACTTTTCTGGACACTATCTCTCACGACAGAATCCACTCTTTTTCGCTGAGGAAGGTGGTGGGATCTACCAACTCAACAAACGCGCCCGCGACCGGAAAACAGATACGCGACGCAATGGCCAGTTATTCAAACTCGACCCACTTGGCGACCTCACCGTGCAAAACACACGCCTTTCAAATGATTTTATGTGCGATCAACTCCGCCGCTTCTTCGCATACGGTCCTGAGCAACTCTCGTTAGAGAACCCAACCATCTCGGTCGTGGCGGCGGCACAATGACGGCCACACAGGAGGACACTATGAAGAACGCCGTCGTCTTGTTAAGTGGTGGGCTTGATTCAACAACGACCCTTGCCATCGCGACCGACCAGGGGTACCGGGTGCATGCCCTGACCTTTCAGTACGGACAGCGGCATGCGCATGAAATTGAAGCTGCCAAAAGGATCGCAAAACGCTACGAGGTCTCGCAACATCACGTATTTCCAATCAGTCTTGACCGCTTTGGTGGTTCGGCGCTGACAACAGACGACATTGACGTTCCGACCCTGCGGTCAGACGAGGAAATCGGCACAGGGATTCCCGTCACCTACGTCCCAGCTCGTAATACGGTCTTTCTCTCGATCGCCCTCGCATGGGCGGAAGTCCTGCACGCGCAGGACATCTTCATCGGCGTCAATGCTCTCGACTATAGTGGGTACCCCGACTGCCGCCCCGAGTTCATCAAGGCATTTGAGACCACCGCGAATCTCGCCACAAAAGCCGGCGTCGAGCATCACGCCCCCTTTCGTATCCATACCCCGTTGATCGATTTAACAAAAGGCGAGATTATTCGCCGTGGGCTGAGTCTTGGGGTGGACTATGGCGTCACAATTACGTGTTACGCCCCCTCAGAGGACGGGCGGGCCTGCGGACAATGCGATGCCTGTAACCTGCGCATAAAAGGATTCACTGAAAACAACATTGCCGACCCGGCACCCTACAACACTTAAGTGTACGACCATGGCCTACACCATTAAAGAAATCTATTACACACTCCAAGGCGAAGGCGCGCATACGGGACGACCTGCGGTGTTTTGTCGGTTTACCGGTTGCAATCTCTGGTCGGGGCATGAAGCCGACCGAGACTCGGCGGTCTGTCAATTCTGCGACACCGACTTTGTGGGAACCGATGGCCCGGGCGGGGGGACGTTCCGTGACGCAACTGCCGTAGCGCGGGCGATTGCCATGACCTGGCCCACAAACGGGAACGCTAACGACAGCGATCCATTCGTTGTCTTTACTGGCGGAGAACCGCTGCTGCAATTGGACGCGGCGATCGTCCAGGCTGTACACAACGAGGGCTTCACGATCGCGATCGAAACCAATGGAACACGGAGTGCGCCAACCGGTATTGACTGGATTTGTATGAGTCCCAAAGCGGGCACGGAACTGGAACTTCGTACCGGAAATGAACTAAAACTGGTCTTTCCCCAGGCTGGCGCAGAACCCGAACAATACGCCTCCCTCAATTTCGAACATTTCTTTCTCCAACCGATGGATGGACCTAACGTTAAGGCGAACACTGAACAGGCGATCGCCTATTGCCTCAAACACCCGCGCTGGCAATTAAGTCTGCAACAGCACAAACTTCTTGGACTTCGGTAACGTGGTAAATTCGTCGTCTGCACGTCCACAACTTTTCATTATTGCGGCGTGTACCACCCGAAAACAACAGACCCAACAATCAGTGTGCCTACGGACTGCCACCGGCAAATCACGGGCAGCGAGACTCAAACAGTGGAAAACCGCGCTAAAGAAATCAACGTCAACCAAGATTCCCGCGCAGAACCTCTACCTCGGTGAATATTGGTCCATCATTCGCCAACTCCCAACACTCTGCACGTCACAATTCGACACCCAACTACACGTCTGCTCAGCTGGCTATGGCTTAATCCCAGCGCACCAGAAAATCGCACATTATTCCGCGACATTTGCCACCGGACACGACGACTCTGTGACGCACGGTGCAGTACCGACGGACTTCTCAAAAACTCGTCGCGCGTGGTGGCAAGGCATGACTGGCACAAGATTCGCCAGACTCGTGGCGGAGTCTCCAGACGCGCGCCTCCTTGTCATTGCATCCCCTGACTATCTAGACGCGATGGCGACGGATCTGAACAACATCCAACTTGCACTCAACAACTCCGACCACCTGGCCATTATCTCGAGTCGACTTCCACCCGTCCTAAAAAAGACCTTGCGCACCAACCTTGTTCCATCAATCGCGAAATTAGAACTAAGCAAAGATTTTCTTGGTGGCACACGGTCATCGCTCCATGCGCGAACCGCAAGACATTTGCTCGCATCGGTGACACCAACGACCTTCCTCGCATCGGCATTACGGGTGAAGTACCAGCGGAAGGCGAATCGGATTACAACCCCCCTACCGACATTTAATCGGGAACAACATACCGCGGACGAAATCAAAGCCTTTATTCGGGACGAACTAAAAAAAGAACAACTGGGTAAATCCAAACGGAAGCACTCGCATACGTCATTGCTTCGAGTCCTCCGCGATGTCAAATGGTGGGCATGCGAGCAACATCGATTTGCAGAATATTTTAGAGAAGTCAAACACGAGACAAGCCTCTTCCCGAGGACAATGTCGTCACGAACCCAAACACAACCACCTCGCTCATGACGCAACAACGCCTCGCATATTTCTTGCCTGATGCTTTCGATCTCGTCGATCCAACTTTTGATTTCGACAAAGAAATTCGATCGAAAAAGCGGATCACTAACAGACATCGCCAAGACCGGTATGCCCATGAAGTGTTTCCCAATCCAGTGTACGACGGCATGCTGATCTCAAAGGGCGTCGTCGACCCAATTAATGGAAAAAATGGTGGTCACTACACGCTGGCCCAACGCGAACGGATCGAACGCGATGGCGGTCGCCGTTTCTTACGCCTGACTGATCGCCCGATTCCCATCATGGGAGACTGTGGGGCTTTTAACTATGTCAACGAGACCTATCCACCGTTCACTATCGACGAAGTGTTTCAATTTTATGAGCAGTGGGACGCCGACTACGGCCTCTCCGTAGACCACGTGATCCGAACGTACAACGCCAAACATGACAAGGACCCAACTGCAGTCGATCCGGAAGTCCGGACACGGCAGGAGATTACGCTTGAACTCGCCAGTGAGTTTTTTTCCACCCGCCACGCACAAAAATGCCGAGTCCACCCACTCGGAGTGGCACAAGGTTGGAGTCCGCAGTCGTATGCCAACTCCGTGCGTGCGTTACAGAAAATCGGCTATACCTACATTGCCATTGGGGGACTCGTTTCCCTCAAAACGAAGGACATTCTCACCATCCTACAGACAGTTGCTGACGTCCGTCAGCAAAAAACCCAATTCCATCTCCTCGGTGTTACCCGTACTGATGCCATGCCACAATTCCCACAATTCGGTGTTGTAAGCATTGATAGCACCGCACCCCTCCGCCGCGCGTTCAAGGATGATCGAGAGAACTATTACACCCCAGACCCCAATCGTTCTTACACCGCGATTCGCATTCCCCAGGTTGGCGGCAATCCCGATCTCCGGAAACGGATTGCCTCTGGCCAAATTTCGAATGACGAGGCTCGACAACGCGAACAAGCGTGCCTACAGGCCGTCAAAGCGTACGACGCGGGTCGTAAAACCTTAGATAACACCGTCAAAATCCTTCGGCAATACGAACAATTGCATCGTCCACAAGGTGATATGTCCGACTTCTACCGCGATACCCTTCGCGACCGCCCGTGGCGGGAATGTCCCTGCGAAGTTTGCACTCAACTCGGCTACCACGTGGTCCTCTTTCGCGGCGCAGAACGTAATCGGCGACGAGGATTTCATAATATTTGGGCGTTTTACAACCACCACCTAACCAAGTCAAAGCCCGATACCCCTATCGAAACCACACCTCTCACGTCCACCTAAGGTATATTTCTCAGCACGTTTCAAGGCAGACCTCATCAACACCCGTAATACCTAGCTAGAAAAACGGAAACGTGGCAAAACGAATCGTACGGAAACCATCTCGGACACAAGCAACAACTGCGTCGACCATTCGGCGTCAGCGCACGAAGGCGTCGACAGTCCGAAAAACAAAGACTGGACGCAAACGATCCAGTGCGTCCCCAACCACATCCTCTGGCCAAACCCGTAAAGGTGCAAGTGCGCCCAGCAAAAAGAAAACACCGCAGACTCGGAGGTCGCCGAGCACGCGAACCTCGAAGCGAAACTCTCGTTCGACCTCGCGTAGAAAGAAAGAGCTAAAACTGCATGCCCTGCGAGTCAAGCAGGGGAAGAAATTCGTGTACGAATTCGCCGTCGACGGAAAGATCATTGAAACATTCACAGAAGTGTCACGCATTCGACGTAGTGAAGGCGGGCGTCTTCAAGGCTATCAACGCCCCGAAGCAACGAAGCATATTCAAGAAATACGAGAATACATTGACAGTGCGGACGCTATCATTCCAAATGCCCCTGTGATTGGCTTTGATAACCGAGTAACGTTCACCCCATTGAAAAACGTCCCTAAGATACTCCCCTACGTACAGGTCGGCACGCTTGCAATTCCAATCGCCGATCCGAAATCGAATCAATCGAAACCTGGGAAAATTGTTGACGGGCAACAACGCCTCGCTGCAATACGTGATGCGGAACGAAAAAGTTTCCCGATTTCAATTGTCGCGTTTATCGCCGATGACGAGCGAGAGTTTAGTACAAACTTCATCCGCGTCAATAACGTTAAACCACTAAAAACCACACTTGAGACGGAACTCATCACCACGATCGCCGATGCAGACGCCTTGCCAGAACGCTTGGCCAGAAAACATGGTCCGAGTCTCCTCGTCGAAAAACTGGCTCTTGACGACCGTTCACCACTCCAGGATTTGATTACGCGAGAAACGAGTCCCAAACGGATCATCACCGAACAGAGCATGATCGAGATGATCGGGAACAGTTTGAGCGACGGTCAACTCTACGAAATCGCGAATAAAGAAGACTTGTCGTATGCACAAAAAGAAGAAATCATGTTCGGCCTACTCAGTGATTTTTGGAGCGCTGTCCAAAAAACCTTCCCCGAGGCCTGGGCACGGCCTCCCAAGGAATCCCGATTGATGCACGGCACAGGCATCGTCAGCATGGGGTTCCTCATGGAAGAGATCGCCACTCGCGAATTGGGATTGCTCCAAGCGAGTCTTTTTGGCAATCATCCGAATTCCGAGGACAATAGGATCTATCGAACCGGACTGTTCTCAAGAAACCTCGAAATCATCAAACCAGCTTGTCAGTGGACGTCTGGAGCTTGGGATTTTGACCGAGATGATGGTGGGTTAATCACCTGGAATCAAATAGAAAATACCCCCGCATGGAAGAAACGCCTGACGAAACACCTCAAGCGCCTCTTCAAAAAGCAACGTGGCCGAACCCAGTCCATAGGCCCAGTTGGACACCCCCTCTTAGAACGCTTAGACCACTAGCCACGAACCCTACACCGGACACGTGCTTCACGTCCGAATGCCCGGTTTACATTCATTGGGCCTATCAATAGCATTCCTTCCATACGATAATTCGTATTGTCATTGCACGAGTACGAAAGCGACCCGATGCCAGCACAGATGATTCCAGAGAGTCCCACGCCTGGGTGCCACCGGTCGGAGCGCGAACTCTTCACGGTGCTTCACGAGCAGTTGCCCACGACCTGCCACGTCTTTCATTCGGTGCCTGTTGCTGCGCGAAAATCTGGCTCGCACAAATCATCGGACCGTACGGACCGTGAGGTCGACTTTCTGGTGGTCGACAGCAAGCGCGGTGGTGCACTCGGCATTGAACTGAAATCTGGCCGCCTTCAGCGAGATGAGAATGGGTATTACAACCAGACGAAAGGCGGACGCGTAAACATCGAATCGCCCGCAAGGCAATCACAAATTGCGCTCTACCGACTCCGCGACGAAATTTTAAAAACTCACCTTTTCAAAAACAGCAGTTTGCTCCCAGAACAATTCGGATGGTGCGTGGCATTGAGTTCTCCCGCGGTTCGACCCACCATCCACCTCGGACCTGACCTGCCACGAAATCGCGTGCTCGATGCGGAGGACCTTAAGCCGAAGAACATAACAAAAAGTATTGCCCGCGCCTTCACCCACTGCATCGGTCGGCAGCCACCGATCAAGAAAGATATGCTCGAGAGATTCACAGCTTTCATCGCACCAACCCTGAACCTCGTACCCAATTTGAACGCTCGAATTCAGCGTGACCAACAGATGTTCCATCGACTCGCCACGGAGCAAAAAAAGGTTTTCAACAAACTCGAGGCGATCCCTCGACTCCACGTACAAGGCCCAGCCGGTTCAGGAAAGACATTATTGGCGATGGAACGGGCCCATCGGTTGACCGACAGCGGACAAACGGTGGCATTCCTCTGTGTCAATAAGAATCTCGCAGAGTTTCTCCGACGTGGGCTCAAAGAGGTTCTGCCTGAACGGCGGTTCCCGATTATGACCATTGCGGAACTCACTAGAGACCTCATCAAACTAACCGACCAACAATTTCCGCCACCTATTTCACATTACGACTACACCTATTGGCAGAAGTACTGGGATGAGGAGGCTCCAAACCTCGTTGGGAACGCACTTTCACAATTGCCCGACTACAGAGTTGACGCGCTTGTCGTGGACGAGGGGCAGGACTTCGGCGAGCTGTGGTGGCTCTGCCTCCCACAGATATTGGAAAAACCGACCGACGGCAGTCTCTGGGTGTTTGGAGACCAGGCGCAAAACCTTCATGACAAAGAACCACCGGTTATTGAAGGTATCGCCCCCTACCCACTGACAAAAAACTTTCGAAATACAAAGAAGATCGCCGCGTACTCGTATCAACAGATCGAGCAACCGTTAGAACAAGACGACGACAAGACGCCACGTGGCGTTAAGGTGACAGAAAAGACCGCGAAGAATCGCCTGGAGATGATCAAGAAGGTCAAGGAAAGTCTGCACCAATTGGTCATCAAAGACGCGATTTGTCCTGACCGCATCATTGTTTTGACGCCACGATCTTCCGAGTCGAGTGCGGTCAGAGACAAAAAAACGTTTGGCAAGATTACCCTGACGGCTTACAAACCAAAGACAGAGGCACAAAAACCACACAAAAAAACGACTGATCGGATTTACGTGCCGACGGAGTCAATTCACCGCTTTAAAGGGCTTGAGCGAGACGTTGTTGTACTTTGCGAGGTCCGGCCAGATGATCCGTATTGCACCGACCATCATCTGTATATGGCGACCTCGCGGGCTCGACATGACCTACACGTCATCCGCTATCTCACCAAGGCCGGTTCTCTCAGGCCGCCAGATGCGTCGACACCCAAAGATCTCCTTTGTCATTCCACAACCCTCGACACCATTAGACGATTTGAGACGATCGCAACGGACGCTTGGCACACCTCATCAGAGATCGCCGGTCTTCCCTCTGGCGCACGGGCAGCCCTCACCGAAGAATTTCGAATACGCGCCACAAGTTTGTTTTGTTACGGTGCCTTCGCGAGTGAGCCACATTCTTTTTTTTTAGGCAGGATTCGTGGCTTTTCTGACGCAAAAACTACGGTCATTGGCCTGTCATCTCTCGCCAAAGAAGGGAAGCGACTCACACCCCGGATCAAAGAGGCAGCTACCGAGGTCGAAAGACTCATCTCCACTCGAAAGATGACCAAAACTAAAACCGCTCGAACACGATGGACAGCATCGGCGACCAGAACACTGGTGCGTACTGCGTATGACACGATGTTTAACGTTGAGACCATGGCCGCTGCGGATGACTATTTCCTCGCTCTACAGAACGCGTTCGAACAGGTTGTTCGGAAACCCCTTGAAGTCGCGTTCAATCACGAACGAGAAACAGCTCTAAAAGATTACTGCCGCACACACCGCGCGAACTACGATGACCTGTCCCAAACAAAGCCTACAGAATTGCCGCGAGATTTTTCGTACACACCAAACGCCGAGGTACTCATGCAGAACATCGAGATCCCCGAGTTTCTCACGCTCGTTGATCCCACCGCGCCAAACACGATGTTGGACGAAATACACAAAGAATCCTTAGAAGACCCAGAATCGCCTACAGAATTGCTGAAACGATTGAGACCTAGCGACAGAGACGGGGATATCCCTTTTTAAAGAACACTCCGAGTCCATCGGAAATTTGAATTCACGACGGGCGCACGCTGCGTCGCTCAGCGTGTCTCCGCGACGTTGCCCCGCGTGACGGGTATCCTGTCTATCCTTTTTAGACCACTGACCCGACCACGGCAATAAGGCTTCTGGCAAGTCACCACGGAAGAACGCTCCTCTCGGAGACGGCCTGACCGTCTGCTCCTCCTGCAGGGCAATGTACTTGGCCTGCCCTGGTGTCCACCCTCGCGCATGCCAGAATAGCCACGCGGGAATCGCCCGCACGGATTCGCGGCAATACGTGCAGAGAAAGTAGCGCTCATCAAACCCGCGTCCTGAGACAATGCCGTACGCATCCTGCGTCCGAACGGGAGTCGCCGGTCCGAATCCTCGCTGGACGGCAAAGACCGCCGGTCGACGCAGTCCGGCATGCCACCCCAGATGCTGCGGATCGATCCCAGGTAAGTCCCATCCGGATTGGTTGGCTCGTTCGACAAATGTAACCGTCCGCCCGTTATGAAGGGTCGCAGTACGTTGGTCCAAACGAAACCAATCCACCGCCGCAATGCACCGGCAACATCTCGCCTGTTCATACGAACCGTAAACCGCGGTGCTACACCGATGGCCACATTCCCGCGGCAACGGAAAGGTCCGGTCAAGATAGCTAGACATGTTAGTGCTCCTCACGCCAACGATCGACCTGATGTTCGAGTGCGTCGCGAGACATTAGGCCCGGTTCTGGGTGCCAACCCACGCCGACCCAAATGTCGTCCGCCCACGGGTCCGGAAGCATACCCTCCATATCAAGACCATCCGTGACCCACACACGCGTGCACGCAGGGTCCACCTGGTCGGCCACATCTGTCCACGCACCCGAGATCCGGGTTCCGCCACCACCCTGACTGAACGCCTCACGAATGCGTTCCACATCTGACGCCAAAAAAGGACCGCGAGTGGTCGTGTCAAACACAAACGTCATGGCATCGGCGAGGATCGGCGTCACACGCAGTGCCGTAATCATCTGCTCCACAACCTCGTCTGAGATGCTGCCACTGGCGTCCAGAAAAAATACCGGATGTACGCCACCAACACGGCCACGCCCGGGAAGCAACGCAGAACCGTTCCGAGGTTCACGACGGTAGGTCCTGCCCCGAACCATCTGGCCAGACATTGGTCGTAAGTGCGCGACCACATCAATTACCCATCCTGGCTGGTCGTCGCGCCCACGCCCCACCAACCTGCCACCACTGAGTTCATCGGAATACCCTGGAGAGGTGCGAGACTTCGCTGACGTCCAGGCTCTGTCCCACTCATCGGTCTGTTGACCTGCGGCCGCCTGATCCTCCCGGACGCCCGACATCACCGCATCGACAATGCGCGCCCGACGCGCTTCATTTAATCCCGACTCCTCCTCGTCGAAATCTTCCGCACCCTTCACCCACCGCCGTAAATCGGTCTCTGAAGGACGACCACACCCCGAGGGTGCCTCTCCTCCCGACGACCCGACCGGCCCGGTCGTTTCTCCCGACTGCGTGCGGTCGAGTAATCGGTCGTAGGCGACCTCCGGTCGGCACGGCACCATGTCAAGCGCGTCAAAGGTCACCGGTGTCATCCCCGTTGTTCTCATCGCGTCAAGATCAATCGTGGCGCGATGATGAATCACCGCGTCACAGGCGAGATTCCACTCATACCTTTGTCGGTCGCCTCGCAGTCGGTGATGCCCCAACAGTACGTGCCACGCCTCGTGCAAGAGAAACTGCTCACGTAAATGATCTGCGTCGGTTCCGCGTGGGTCTCCAGGCGGATACACCGGGATCTCCATGTACGCCTGCCCGACCAGCAGGACCATTTTCTGATCGGCAACGGCGACGGCGATTGTCCGCAGTGTCGGTTCATACCGCACACTGTCAACTTCCTCGCACAATCGCGTCGTGGTCCGACTCAACGGCCTCAACGTGATCGTCATGCTGCGCTCCGCGTGGTCGCACCTTCACCATCTCCCTTCCGGGACTTCCTCTTCCCGTCCGACTTGCTCCTGATCGGAAAACCCGCCTTCTTTGCGGACTGCTGCTGGGCATTCTCCAGACGGACGTAGTACTCCTCACGGGTTTCCGTCGGCCAACCTTCTGTCGACAACGTCGCGTCCGGTGTCTTGTAGTACGCGGTCAGCACGCGCCCAATCTCACCGGTAACGTCGTCCTGTGCCCGAGATTGGAGCAATTCATGTAATTCACGCGCGATTTCCGGCGTCGCCGTCGCGGTGTAATAGACCAGTCCCGCCGCAAGCGCCGCCGCATCGGCCGTCGCCCCCCAATCCAGCGTGGACTCCGTCGGTAATTCGGAAAATCGCGCCTGGACTGCAACTGCGTCCGTCTCCGAAAAACTGCCTTCAATGATCCACTGGCGCACTTGCGACGACTCCCAGAACATCCGCTGCTGCAACCAGTGAGCCATCCGGTGCAAACTTCCTGGTGTCGTCCGGAGTTCCCGGGGTAACTGTCGCTGTATCTGCGGCCGGATATTCCCGATGTAATGCCGCAATGCACCGAGTCCCTCCCGGTCCCACACGTCGTAATCCTCAGTAGGTGGGTACGGGACACAAAGCAGTCTCGCGATGAGCGCCTCATGAAGCGGACGACGCGAGGGGTTCATAGAACACACCACGGCTGCCGGTCTCACCGTGGTATTGCGCAAGCGGCGGTCGCTGAGCACAGACAAGAGACAAGCGATCACGTCCGGGGTCGCTTTTTCGATCTCATCGAGATACAACACCCACTTCCCTTCCCACTGTGCATCCAGTAGCTCAATCGGAATCACACTCGGTTGCGTCCACGCTAATCGGTCACCGTCACGCACGGGAAGTCCCCCGAGGTCCTCGGGCGAATCAACACCGGGCATGACGGTCAACAGGCGCCACTCATGCTCGGCGGCCCAGTGTTTGATCAAACTACTCTTGCCGCATTGTGTCTCACCCACCAGACAGAGGACGCCGAGCGGCGACGGACCGACAACCACACCGGACTCGTCCACATCAGACATGGCATCCATCAGTTTCAACAGTTCTCGATCACTCTCCGTCCACGTCGTTGTCACACAATCCTGTTCACTCATCGCATTCTCCTTCTGCTTCGCCACACACGCACCGCACGTACGTCTATGGATCTCATTCATGAATGCGTCTCTGTCAATTCTCAGGGACGCCTTTTCGAGTACTACTCGCGAATGGTTCCGTCGTTACGACGGTCGGCTGTGGCACCGTGCCGCTTGATTGGATTCCCTCTCAGTCGAGGGCGAAAAAAGCGTCAGGCTACGGTTGCCATCCAGGCGGAGCCGAATCTCCATGTGCCTGGTTTTCTCCATCCACATCCATCATCGGTTCAGCCCACAACGATCCTGACCACAGGACCACCACCCGGCCTCACCGTCTTGCTGCAAATCAACACAGGCCGTCAATTCACAGTCTTCGATTCACCGGACACTTGAGCCAGGCTCTTGACAGCCTTCGCCCATGTGTCTTGATCTAGGTCCAACTCTTTTAAACTCTGAGCCGCTTCGAGTACCGGCGCGGTCGCTTGTACGATCCCTTTCGTTTCTTCGGTGGTTGCCTCCATAAACGCCTCAACCTCGCGCTCACTCGGATTCGTCATCGCCAGGCTATATGCCATCGCTAATGAAGCCGCATTCGCAGCCACGTTGGCATCGGCCTGACCGGTATGCGCTCGAATCTCCCTCGCCATCAAACTCATCACTTCATCCGCAATGCGATAAATAAGGTCGACCGGTTCTTCTTTGTCACCACGATTCCCGGTCTCCGTCACCCTTGAGGCGCGCGGTTTATTTTCATTAGTCCTACGTTTCTGTGCCATATTGACTCCCTTTCTGCGCGGACGCACTTTCCGTACACCAGTCGTGCTCGCTGGACTAGTGCACGATCTTGCCTGCGTTCTTCCGCTGCATGAATTCCTTTAATTCATCAGCGTCTGACGGCATCGCTTCGCCGGTCAGTTCACCAATTTTTTGAATGCACGCCGCCACCGTCACCATCAACTCTTCAACGCAATACCGCAACTGAAGATTCGTCGGTGTCCAGTCTTCGTCATCCGGGTTGTACGGATTTGTTTCGTCATCCCTGCACCGGTACTTCATCACGACCTCCTGATTCCACAGAACCGGTCACCGCCACACCATCGCGTGTGTCGATACACGTATCCTGCGAACGAACGCGTCGCTGCCTATTCAGGGACGCCTTTTCGAGTACTACTCGCGGATGGTTCCGTCATTGCTGCGGTCGGCTGAGGCACCGTGCACGCTTCGTTGGGGTTCCCTCTCAGTTGAGGGCAGAAAAAAGCGTCAGGCTACGGTTGCCATCCAGGCGGAGCCGAATCTCCATGTGCCTGGTTTTCTCCATCCGGTGGCCCAGGAAACGTTCCTCCCAAAGCCAAGAGCATTATAGCACATACACTCCGTATTTACGGTGTTTTTCTGGGATTTGTGAGTAAAACATATACCTCAACCGAGGCGTTTAATTTTAAGATCCGTGGTCGCCTTTTCGAAGAGATCTACCACCCACTCATGGCACGTCATTACCAGCAATTGATTTGTCTTTGACAGTTCAACAAACCCTTTCACCGCGGCTGCTGCACGAGTTCGATCCGACG